>Ga0255058_10000422_pt1 | contig 25067 bp, 25 predicted proteins | sample Cases_109_9_MG_FD_188637 | JGI IMG/M metagenome (GOLD analysis project Ga0255058, IMG submission 188637) | Seawater microbial communities from Amundsen Gulf, Northwest Territories, Canada - Cases_109_9 | ecosystem: Environmental > Aquatic > Marine > Gulf | place: Canada: Northwest Territories... | reverse complement strand
ATTGCGCGGCGCTTTTTTCAGGCCATCCTTGAATCCGGCCAGGCCGACGATCTCCGGCCGGTTATCGGGCCGCCGCTCCAGCCAGTCCAGGCTGGTACGCTGCGGGTCATAGTCGGCCAGGGCGACCGTATATCCCTCAACAGCAAAATAAGAAGCAATATTCGTGGCGAGCGTGCTCTTGCCACAGCCGCCCTTGGCATTCATGACCATTATGTGCCGCATTGATTTTCCCCGGAGAACTTTTGTTGGAGTAATTTTCAGTTTATGTAAACTACCGTCGGCGGCGCTAAATGTCCATTGGCGACCACGGCCGGCGGCCAAGGCGGCGGAAATTATCACGTGAACTCATGGTAAGCTGCGCGGGCACACGCTATGACGGGGAACGGAGGCGAGACTGATCAATGAGTACTCAGCGTAAAGCGGAATTCGTCGATGAAGGGCTATCAGAGAGTGCAGTACACGATTTCCTGCAGGAAAATCCCGATTTCTTCGAACGTCATGGCACACTGCTGAACTCACTCACATTACCGCACGTTACAGGCGGTACCGTATCGCTGGTGGAACGCCAGGTTTCGATGCTGCGGCAGAAGGACCTGAAACTCGGGCGCAAGCTCAAGGAATTGCTGGATGTCGCGCGCAGCAATGACTCGCTGACCAGCAAACTGCACCAGCTGACCCTGCGGCTGTTGGCTGCGGGCGACCTGGAAGCCACGCTGAGCGCCGTTGAGACCGCGTTGCGCGCCGGCTTCAATGCCGACCAGTCCATCCTGGTGCTGTTTGGCGATCCGGATTTATTCAAGGACCTGCAGGTTGGACGGTTTTTCAAGCCGGTCGAGCGCGAGGATGAAACCCTTAAACCGTTTGCAACGTTTCTTCAGGGAAACGGCCCTCGTTGCGGGCAGGTACGTGACAGCCAGCGCAATTTCCTGTTCGGCAAGGAGACCGATGAAGTCGGATCCGCGGCGCTGGTACCGCTAGGCAAGAAGTCGGAGATCGGTTTTCTGGCGATCGGCAGCGTTGACGCCCACCGTTTCCACCCGGGAATGAGCATCGATTTTTTGGGCCGCCTGGGTGAGCTGGTCGCGGAGGCGCTCAAGAGGTACTGATTTGCTAGACAAGAGCGCAGACTGGATCGGCCGGTTCATCCGACACCTCGAGTACGAACGTCGGCTTTCAGCCCTCACCTGCAAACATTACCGCAGAGACCTTCAGTCACTGAGTGACTGGTGCGAACAAAATCAGCTCGACCATTGGGGTGATCTCGATGGCGAACACGTTCGGACCTACGCAGCCACCTGCTACCGCCGCGGCCTGTCGGCGCGGAGCATCCAGCGCCGCCTGTCCGCCGCGCGAACTTTCTATCGTTACCTGCTACGTGAAAAGCAGGTTAAGAAAAACCCGGTCGAGGGCGTCAGTGCCCCTAAATCAGGCAAACGCCTGCCTGAAAACCTCGACGTCGATCGCATGGTCAAACTGCTGGATATTCCAGGCAAGGGCCCGCTCGTCACCCGCGACCGCGCCATCCTCGAACTGTTGTACTCTTCGGGCTTACGACTGGCCGAACTGGTAGACCTCAACCTGGGCGATATCGACATGGTGGATGGCACCGTGCAAGTGACCGGCAAGGGCAACAAGGACCGCATTATCCCGGTCGGCCGCTACGCCAGAAAGGCGCTCGAGCGCTGGCACCAGGAACGCGCGGCGCTTGCGGCAGCGGACGAGGCGGCTTTGTTCGTCAGTAATCGCGGCAGCCGGCTCAGCCCGAGGTCAGTGCAGGCCAGGGTGGACCATTGGGCTAAGAAGCAGGGCATCAATATCCGTGTTTACCCGCATCTCTTCCGCCACTCCTTTGCCACGCACTTACTCGAATCAAGCCATGACCTGCGCGCCGTGCAGGAGTTGCTGGGACACACCAATATTTCCACTACCCAGGTCTATACGCACCTTGACTTCCAGCATCTTGCCCAGATATACGACCAAACTCACCCGCGCGCGCGGGCCAAGAACAAACCAGAGAGACGATAGAATCGCGGCTCGATCCGCGCCTGTCAGAGAATCCGGCCGGCGCGCCAGTCGGACAAGGATTTGCAATATGCAACAGTTTCGAGGGACAACCATCGTCTCCGTGCGCCGCAATGGCCGGGTTGCCATCGCCGGCGATGGCCAGGTCAGCCTGGGTGATACCATCATGAAGGGCAATGCCCGCAAAGTCAGAACGCTGGCCGGTGGTCGCGTTATTGCAGGTTTTGCCGGCGGCACCGCCGATGCATTCACATTATTCGAGTTGTTTGAAAGCAAGCTGGAGCAGTACGGCAACCTGACCCGGGCTGCCATTGAACTGGCCAAGGACTGGCGTACAGACCGCCGATTGCGCCGCCTGGAAGCACTGTTGTGCGTGGCAGACGAGGAAAGCTCATTCATTATCTCCGGCAATGGCGACGTCATCGAACCGGAACACGACCTCATGGCGATCGGCTCGGGCGGACCATACGCACAGGCAGCCGCCCTGGCATTACTGCGAAACACTGAACTCGATGCCAGGTCTGTTGCCGAAAAGGCGCTGCGCATCGCGGGTGATATCTGCGTTTACACTAATCAAAACATCGCCATCGAGGAGTTGACCTCGAACGGTGAGTAACGGAAATCGGACATGTCACAAATGACACCCAGGGAGATTGTCCAGGAGCTGGACAAACACATCGTTGGTCAGGACGAAGCCAAGCGAGCCGTGGCCATTGCACTGCGCAATCGCTGGCGGCGGGTGCAGGTGGATGAACCATTGCGCAGCGAAATCACGCCGAAAAACATCCTGATGATCGGGCCGACCGGCGTCGGCAAGACCGAGATATCGCGACGGCTGGCGAAACTGGCGAAGGCGCCGTTTATCAAGGTTGAAGCCACCAAGTTCACCGAAGTCGGCTACGTCGGCCGCGAAGTAGACAGCATTATCCGGGACCTGATGGACATCGCAGTCAAGATGACGCGTGAAAAGGAGATGGCCAGGGTCAGCCATCGTGCCGAGGATGCCGCTGAGGAAAGAATTCTCGACGCGCTGTTGCCATCGTCACCACGCAGCGTCGGTTTTACAAGCGATGCTCCGCCAGCCGGGGACAGCAGCGATACGCGGCAGAAATTCCGCAAGATGTTGCGCGAGGGCAAGCTTGACGACAAAGAGATAGAGATAGAAATTCAGGCTATCCCGGTCGGTGTCGAAATCATGGCGCCGCCCGGCATGGAGGAAATGACCAGCCAGTTGCAGGGGATGTTCCAGAATCTGTCAGGAAACCGGCAGAAAACCCGCAAGCTCAAAGTCAGGGAGGCACTCAAACTTCTGAGCGACGAAGAAGCCGCCAAAATGCTGGACGAGGAAGAACTGAAATTGCGCGCCCTGGATGCGGTTGAGCAACACGGCATCGTATTTCTCGATGAGCTCGACAAAGTCGCGCGCCGCTCCGAAACGTTGGGCGCCGATGTGTCGCGGGAAGGCGTGCAGCGTGACCTGCTGCCACTGGTTGAGGGCTCAACCGTCAACACGAAATACGGCATGGTTAAGACGGATCACATCCTGTTCATCGCCTCAGGCGCGTTTCATGTGTGCAAGCCGTCCGACCTGATACCGGAGATGCAGGGCCGGTTTCCGATCCGCGTCGAGCTAAAGTCGCTCACAACTCAGGATTTCGTTCGCATCCTGACGGAGCCGGACGCCTCTCTGACGTCGCAATACAGCGCGTTGCTTGCGACCGAAGAGGTGAAACTGGAATTTGTCGAGAGCGGCGTGCAGCGCCTCGCCGAGGTGGCCTATCACGTCAACGAGAACACCGAGAACATCGGGGCGCGACGATTGCACACGGTCATGGAGCGGCTGCTCGAGACAGTGTCCTTCGAAGCCTCGGACAAGAGTGGCAGCAACGTGCAAATCAATGCCGGCTATGTCGATGAACATCTTGCCGAATTGTCGCAGGATGAGGACCTGAGCCGGTATATTCTTTAAATACAAACCTGGATCGCGGCCACAACAATAATGAGTACCACACCCACTGAAATCAGGCTGCGCAAAACTTCGCGGCTCTTATGTGTCAGCTTCGACGACGATTCGAGTTTCGAGTTGCCTTTCGAATATTTGCGGGTTTTTTCGCCATCGGCTGAAGTCAGGGGACACGGTCCGGGACAGGAAGTCCTGCAGACCGGCAAGGAAAATGTGCTGATCAGCGCGGTCGAGCCAGTCGGCCACTACGCCGTCTGCCTGAAGTTCGACGACGGACATGACACGGGCCTGTACACCTGGGAATACCTGTATCAGCTTGGCCGCGACCAGCAAGCGAACTGGCAGGGCTACCTCGACCGACTCAGGACGGCAGGGTATGCTCGCAAGCCCGGCAATGGCAGCTGAAGCATGAGCAAACAGACGACCCATTTCGGCTATGAGACTGTCCCGCTCGAAAATAAAGCGGGCCTGGTCAGGGAAGTTTTCGATTCGGTCGCGAGCCGCTACGACCTGATGAACGACCTGATGTCGGGTGGACTGCACCGCTTGTGGAAACGCTTCACGCTCGACCAGGCAGCCGTACGGAAGGGCCAGGTTGTGTTGGACCTGGCGGGCGGCACCGGGGACCTGGCGCGAGAGTTTTCCAGTCAGGTTGGCCAGGGTGGTCACGTCGTACTCGCGGACATTAACGCCAATATGTTGCTGGAGGGGCGCAAGAGACTTATCGACGCCGGGGTCGGCGGCAACCTTTCCATAGCCCAGGTCAACGCTGAGTGCCTGCCATTCTCTCGCTCGAGTTTTGATTGCATCACCATCGCTTTCGGCTTGCGGAACGTGACTGACAAACAAGCCGCGCTGGCTTCGATGCACGCGGTATTGAAAGCCGGCGGCAAATTGCTGGTGCTGGAGTTTTCACACCCTGCCGACGCAATCCAGCCTATTTACGATCTGTACTCTTTCAAGGTCTTACCGCTACTCGGAAAGCTGGTGGCCGGGGACGCTGAGAGCTACCGCTACCTGGCCGAGTCCATCCGCAGGCATCCGGACCAGGAAACGCTCAAGGCCATGATTGCCGATGCCGGTTTCGAGCGCTGCCGCTACCACAATCTGGCCGGTGGCATCGTCGCCCTGCATGTCGGCTACAAGATCTGACGGCCGCACGCTGTATGGATGCTCTGGAGACAGCTCTGCGACCACTGGTCGCAATGGTCAACCGCCAGATCGAGGCAAAAACGCCGGCGCTTGATTTGTGTGACGAGCTTGTGGGCACCGTGCTGGCATTACGCGTACGGGGTACCGCGCTCGCCCTCTGGTGCGAGGTGGGCAATGCCGGAATTGTATTGTCGGGCGATCGCGGCGGCGAGCCGGATATCGTCATGGCCGGTTCCCTGCTGGCACTGCTGCGCCTCGGCAGCGAATCGGGTGAGGAGGCCATTCGCGACGGCTCGATCGAACTGACCGGTGATGCAGAACTGGCGAGTAAGTTTCAGAAGCTGCTGCGCTTTGGCAGACCGGACATCGAAGAGGAGCTCTCCGGCGTGGTTGGCGACGTGGCGGCTCACAGTGTGGGGCAGTTCGTACGCAGTGTCGGCAGTTGGAGCCGCGATGCAGGCGCCACTATCCGCCAGAATGTCAGTGAGTATCTGCAGGAAGAAAGCCGTGCAGCGCCATCCCGATACGAGGTCGACGATTTCCGCAAACAGCTTGACCGGCTGCGTGACGACGTAGCCCGTTTTGAAGCCAGGCTGAAGCAGGCGGAGGACCGTGCAATCGGCGCACAATGACATGATGTGGCGGCGGAAAACCCTGCTCAGGTTGTTGGGCATTCAAAGAGTGCTGGTGCGACACGGGCTGGATGAAATCATCACCGCCACGCATTTTCTGCGCCCGTTGCGCTTTTTTTTCTACCTGTTTCCCCGCCGTAGTGAACGCAGCGCTCCGCTGGGCGTGAGAGTTCGTCGGGCACTGGAAGAACTCGGCCCGATTTTCGTCAAATTCGGCCAGGCAGCATCCACCCGCCGCGATCTGCTGCCGGCCGACATCGCCGATGAACTCGCGAAGCTACAGGACCAGGTGCCGCCGTTTCCGGCACAGGAAGCAATAGCGATTCTGGACCGGATTTACGGTCAGCCGGTGACCGAGGTATTTGCACGATTCGACGAGGAGCCGCTGGCGGCAGCATCAATCGCCCAGGTACACAGTGCTGCATTGGCTGACGGTACCGAGGTCATCGTCAAACTCCTGCGGCCGGGTGTCAGGGGTCTCATCGAGCGTGATCTCGATGTCCTGTACGCGATTGCATCGATGGCTGATCGATATTGGGAAAACAGCAGGCGCCTGAGGCCGTTGGAACTGGTAGCCGAGTACGAAAAAACCTGTATCGACGAACTGGACCTGATGCGCGAGGGCGCGAACACGGCGCAGCTGAAACGGAATTTTGCGGGTTCGGAGCTTTTGTATGTACCGGAGGTGTATTGGGATTATTGCCGTCCACAGGTGCTGGTGCAGGAGCGTATCTATGGCATACCCATCAGCGACATGGAGGCGCTCAAAGCCGCGGGCACCAATATTCAGACACTGGCCGAAAACGGCGTGGAAATCTTTTTTACGCAAGTATTTCGACACAACTTTTTTCATGCCGACATGCACCCGGGCAACATCTTCGTGCAGGTCGACGATCCCGAAAAACCCCGCTACGCGGCGGTCGATTTTGGCATTGTCGGTACGCTGAGCCCGAGTGACCAGCAGTATCTGGCCGGTAACTTCCTCGCCTTTTTCGAACGGGATTACCACAAGATTGCCAAACTGCACATCGATTCCGGCTGGGTGCCGGCGGATACGCGGATCGACGAACTCGAGGCAGCGGTGCGTTCGGTGTGCGAACCGATTTTCAACCGGCCACTGGAAGAGATTTCCTTCGCACAGGTGCTGATTCGCCTGTTCGAGACGGCGCGGCGCTTCAACATGGAAATTCAGCCGCAGCTCATCCTGCTGGAGAAGACCCTGTTCAATATCGAGGGCCTGGGCCGCGAGCTGTATCCGCAGCTGGATCTGTGGAAAACAGCACACCCGGTGCTCAAGCGCTGGATGGATGAGCAGGTCGGTGGCCGCGCAATGATCGACAGCCTGCGGGAAAACCTGCCGCATTTGCGCGAAGCGCTGCGCGAGTTGCCCGGGGCGATCCGGCAACTGTCGGAACAGGCCGCGCTGGGCAAGTTGGAATTCAAGCTTCAGTCGCCCGAGCTCTCGAAAATCCGTGAGCAACTCAAGGTGCAGCAAAAGCAGCGATATTTGCTGGCAATCGGCGCTACCAGCATCATTTCCGGCACCCTGCTGCTCGGGCCTGGATCGCCTGGCTGGCTGGGCTGGGCCTTGCTCGCGGCCGGCATAATTTCGATCCTCGGCGGCCGACCGCGGAATTAGACTGTGACGGATATATACTAAAGCGGCAGGAAGCGAATAATTACAAATAACAAGGGGATATCGGGGTACTGCCATGGGAGGCAAGACAAAGACGAAAGCGCAATCAGCCGGCGTCCACGAGGAGTTTGATCTATTGATTTCGGCGTACTCCGGGGCTGCCGATACGGACGAAAAAAACAGCATCCGTAACTCGATCTGGGAACGTTTTGGTACCTCCGGTGCGACGTTCATCTCGGATATGGCTAATTTTTCGGTTACCTCGCGCAGGCTCGGTATCTGCCATTTTCTGAAACTGATCCACCGGGCCCGGGAAACGGTCGCGCCGCTGGTCGCAGCCAATAACGGCACGTTGTTGAAATGCGACGCAGACAACTGCTACGCCTTTTTCCACAAGACTGACGACGCCATCCAGGCGAGCTTTGACATCAACGCCGAACTGTTTCGTGCCAATCAGGGCCTGCCGCTCGAGGATCATATCTATCTGTCTGTCGGTATCGACCACGGCGATCTGCTGCTGGTCGGCTCGGAAGATTTCTACGGCGACCCGGTAAATACCGCATCCAAACTGGGTGAGGACCTGGCCATCAAGGGCGAAACACTGGTAACGGACCGGGCCATCGCGGAGTCGTCCTATGTCGCCAGTGAGAACGTCGAACGCATGATGGCCCGCATCTCCGATATCGAAATCAGTTACCTGCGACTGCCAATGACCGGGTTGGCGCCGGACCGGTAAAAATGGTAAACAAGCAGACGGCACTCCAGACACAGGCACTGCACCAGATACTGGAAGTCACGCGCAAGCTTGCCGCGCCGTTCGATCTGGATACCATGCTTGCCGAAGTAGTCAACGCAGCGCGGAATATTCTCAACGCCGAGCGCGGTACGGTATTTCTGTATGACGAGGACAAGGATGAACTGGTCATTCGTGTCGCAACCGGAATGGACCCGATCCGCATTCCGGCCGACAAAGGCATTGTCGGCGAGTGTGCACAGACTCGCGAACTCATCAATGTACCGGACTGCTATGCGAATGACCGTTTCAACCGTGATATTGATAAGCAGACCGGCTACAGATCACGTTGCATGCTGACGCTGCCGCTGATCGGCTACGAGGATTCGCTGGTCGGCGTATTGCAGATACTGAACAAGAAAAACGGCATCTTTGACGAACAGGACGAATTCGTCGCCACCGCGCTGGCGGCCCAGGCCGCCGTGGTCCTGCACCGGGTCAAAATAACCGAGGCAATGATTGCCAGCGAAAAACTCGATCGTGAGATAACGGTCGCGCGAGACGTGCAGATGGGCACCCTGCCGAAAACGATGCCATCGGTCCCCGGTTACGATATCGCCGGCATATTTTCACCCACCGATCAGACGGGTGGCGATCTGTACGATTTCGTCCCGATATCGGAAGAACAACTTTTTGTCCTGATGGGAGATGCAACCGGCCACGGTATCGGCCCGGCACTCAGTGCCACCCAGGTACGCGCCATGTTGCGGGTGGCGCTGCGACTCGGCGCATCACTGGATGAGGCGTTCACGCATATCAATGATCAGCTGGTCGAAGATCTGCCGGACGATCGTTTCGTCACGGCATTTTTCGGTTTGCTGGATGCCCGCAGCCACGGCGTGCGATTTCATTCCGGTGGCCAGGGCCCAATCATGCACTTCCACGCGGATTCCGGTAAATACGACTGGCACGAAGCTTCGACCTTCCCGCTGGGGTATATGAACCAGACCAATCTCAAGGATGCGATCAGTTTGCAACTCGCACGCGGCGATATTCTCGGATTGATATCTGACGGTATTTACGAATTCGAGAACGATACCGGTGAGCAGTTCGGGCAGCCTGGCGTTGTCCAGGTCATAGACCAGCGTGGCTCCGTCTCTATGGACAAACTGGTACAAAAAATCATGGCGGCGGCGCAAACGCACGGACATCCCGCGCCGCAGGCAGATGACATCACCATCGTCCTGATTCACCGCCTCAGTTGAAAGCGCGGCGACCTTGTTCACATAAACCTGAATTCGACCATATGCGGTCAATAGAGTCCGGCCCTAAATTGTCCGACTGGTGAAATATCGAGGCTGAACTTATAGTTAGTCCCTGCGCCGCCGATTTGTGCCGGACGGCCAGCCTGGATTAAGCACCAACTCGTGCAAGATCCGGGCTTGCTCACGTGAAATCGTCATATGAATAAGAAATTCACAAGAAGCTACGATTCACTGGAAGAGATATTCGAGTTTACCGAGCAGTTTTTTACATCCCGGGAAGTGGCACCATCGCTACGCTTTCCCGTGCATTTCGTCATGGAGGAACTGTTCACCAACATGGTGAAGTACAACCCGGGAAACTCGAACGACATCTTGCTGACTGTAGATACGATGAATGAAGGCGTTACTGTCACCCTGACGGACTACGATGTGGATGCCTTCGATGTCACAGCGTCCAGAGGTGTGGATGTCGGAGCGCCGCTGGAGCACAGAAAAGTCGGCGGCCTGGGATTGCACCTGATCCAGAAGATGGTTGATACACTTAAGTACGATTACTCTGACAGAAAGAGCACCGTGACATTTACCAAGGGACCGGGATAGGCAGATGTTTCAGATCGATTTTGGCAGTGACGGCGAAATTGTCTGCAGCGGCAGACTCGACGCCGCGCAATGTGAAAAGGCGCAGACCTTCATGGATACGGTGGCCGAGGCGCGGGTGGTCGACTTTGCCAACCTTGAGTACATTTCCAGCGCCGGACTCGGTGTATTGCTCAAGACCCAGAAAAGACTGGCTGAAACCGGGGCCGGATTGAAAATCATCAACGTAAACAATCACATTCATGATGTTTTCCGCTATTCAGGATTCAACGCCATTTTTGATATACAGGCGACGAGCGTATAGGCCAACCAAGTGCCTGTCCGCGTCAGGGAGGGTGACGCGATCCGCAACATCAACATAACAACATTTGCCACCAACTTTTTCGGGGCTCGTCTGTAGGTATGAATAAGCCAGACGATACGGACCTGATTGACCAATGTATGAGCGGTGATCGGCACGCGTTTGAAGTGTTGCTGGTCAGGTACCAGAAAACGGTATTCAACGCAGCTTACAGAATGCTCAACAGTTCAGAGGATGCCAGGGATGTCACACAAACCGTGTTCCTAAAGGCATTCGAGAACCTGGACAGCTACGACCCGCAATACAAGTTTTTCAGCTGGATCTACCGAATCGCGCTGAATGAGTCAATCAACTGCCTCAATAAACAGAATCGACTGGATGTACTGGACCAGGAACCCGCATCGCCAACAGGAGGGCCGGAAGAGCAAACAGGCAACGAGCAGCTAAGTGAAGGCATACAGGCTGCGTTAATGACCCTGAAACCGGAATATCGAACCGTGATCATATTGAAGCATTTTCTGGATTGCAGTTACCTGGAAATCAGCCAGGTCCTGGATATTCCGGAGAAGAAAGTGAAATCGCGACTGTATTCCGGCCGGCAACTCCTCAAAGACGCGCTTACCAGGAGCGGACTGCACTGATGGCTATCGATGAAAAATACATCGAGTTGATCAACGCCGGAATCGATGGAGAAATCTCCACCGAAGAACGAACAGAACTCGACCGCTTCCTGCGGAAAAGTGCTGAAGGCCGGCAGTTGCAGGCAGACCTCGAGAAACTCTGCGGCACGCTGGATGCAGTCGAAGACCTGTCGCCACCACCTCATTTGAAGCATGTGATTCTGGACGCCGTGAGACCACGGGAGAGAGCCATGGAATCGACAAGCATCTGGCAGGCCCTGTTTGCCGCACCGGCCGTCAGGTATGCAGGCGCTTTCGCGCTGGGCGTTATCCTGGCTGTCACCATCTTCAGCTCCGACCAGATTTCGCGGAACGCCTTTGACGACATCACCGGGCTGGTTGGCACCATTTCGAGCACGACCGCCGGCGACACAGTGCCGGCTGGCAGCAGAATCAGCGTGAGCAACAGCGAGGTCGCCGGCACGGTGAAACTGCAGCGAACAGGCCAGATTATGATCATCGATTTCGACCTGTATTCGAGTGAACCGATCGAGATCGTGGCCGATTTTGCCGACCCGGACGTCTGGTTCAACGGCTTCGCGCAGCTCGAAAGTACCGGAACCAGCGTGTCAGCGGAAAGCGGGCGCGTGACGCTGATGATGGACGGCAAACGACGCTGCGCACTGTATCTGCACAACGCAAGCGGTGCAGAAACGACTGTCAATCTCAGGTTTTTTGCAGCCGGGAGGCTCATCCAGGAAGAGGTGCTGCAATTCAGGGAGGCGGACTAACAGGAATTTGCCGGCCACCGGGACCAACTTTTGCGTTCCGGCCCGGTAATTCAATCAAGTGAGACTGATCAAGGCCCGGATACGGGCCACATAAGGGGACATGTAATGGCTACAAGCAACAAGACAATTCCGTTGGTCGTGCTGGGATTCGCGGTCGGCGTTGCCGTAGGCTACTTCGGAGCCGGCATGCCGCCGGCCGGGGAAGACGTATCCGGAACTATTGCACCGGCTGAGCGGTATCGCGCGGAGCAGCCTGGCGCGGACGATGTGCAGCTCGGCGATCAGGAGATTCAGGATTTTATGCAAACGGACGCATTTGATGAATTAATCAATGACGAGGCGTTCCAAAACGCCCTGCAGAACCGGGAGTTCATTACCGCACTACAGAACCGTGAGTTTGTCACTGCACTGCAGAGCCGCGAGTTCCTGGACGCATTGCAGAGTCGCGAATTCCTGGACGCACTGCAGAGTCGCGAGTTCATGACCGCACTGCAGAGCCGTGAATTCATCGCCGCATTGCAGAGCCGCGAGTTCATGACCGCGTTGCAGAGCCGCGAATTCCTTGACGCACTGCAAAGCCGCGAATTCCTGGCCGCACTGCAGAGCCGCGAATTCCTGGACGCACTGCAGAGCCGCGAATTCCTGGACGTACTGCAGAGCCGCGAGTTCCTGGACGCATTGCAGAGTCGCGAGTTTCTGGACGCACTGCAGAGCCGCGAATTCCATGACGCACTGCAGAGCCGCGAATTCCTTGACGCACTGCAGAGCCGCGAATTCCTGGACGCACTGCAGAGCCGCGAGTTCCTGGACGCATTGCAAAGCCGCGAGCTGGTCGCTGCACTGCAGAGCCGCGAGTTCATCACCGCACTGCAGAGTCGCGAGTTCATCACCGCATTGCAGAGCCGCGAGTTCATGACCGCACTGCAGAGCCGCGAATTCCTGGACGCACTGCAAAGCCGCGAATTCCTGGACGCGCTGCAGAGCCGCGAGTTCATCACCGTACTGCAGAGCCGCGAATTCCTGGACGCACTGCAGAGCCGCGAATTCCTGGACGCACTGCAAAGCCGCGAATTCCTGGACGCGCTGCAAAGCCGCGAATTCATAACCGTACTGCAGAGCCGCGAGTTCATTGCCGCGCTGCAGAGTCGCGAGTTCATCACTGCGTTGCAGAGCCGCGAGTTCATTGCCGCGCTGCAGAGCCGCGAGTTCATCACTGCGTTGCAGAGCCGCGAGTTCATAACCGCATTGCAGAACCGAGAATTCGTCAACACACTGCAACATGCGGCGGCGGCAAGAATACAGTAGCCGGGCGCTGCCTAGGGTTTGACAAGCCCCGACCAATTGAGGGCCCAAAAACGAGAAAGAGGATACTGCGGACGGTTTCCGTAGTATCCTCTTCGACTATTGCAGCACCGAAAAAGAATAACGATGCGCAATTTTAAGATTCTATTCTTGCTGGCCGTGCCCGCACTTTGCGTTTGCGAAGGCATTCTCGCCCAGGGCCTATCCTCCTTGGAAACCGCTGACATGCGGTTGCTTTATTTCGACCCGACCGAAACCTACCTTGTGCCGCACGCCACACGTTCCTTCATCAATTCGATGGACAAGCAGCGCTTCATATTCGACTATGAACCAAACGAGAAAGTCACAACACTCCTCACCGATTTCCGTGACTACGGCAATGCGTCAGCGAGCGCCGTGCCCAGAAACTCGGTGTTCATAGATATCGCGCCCATGCCGCTGACTTACGAGACCTCAGCACCGGCCGAGCTTATGTATACGATCATGAACCATGAGTTGGTTCATGTCACGACGACGGATCAGGCAGCCAAAGAGGATCTCCGGTACAGAAAGCTTTTCGCGGGAAAAGTGTCCGCGATACCCGAGCATCCAGAGACGATCCTGTATCAATACCTGACGACTCCGAGAAAGACCAGTCCGCGCTGGTTCCTCGAGGGCATTGCGGTTTTCACCGAAACCTGGATGGCCGGCGGCCTTGGTCGCGCTCAGGGTGCTTACGATGAAATGATGTTTCGATCCATGGTGCGGGACGACGCGCATTTTTACGACCCGCTGGGACTGGCTTCCGAGGGAACAAAAATTGATTTCCAGGTCGGGGCGAATGCTTACCTCTACGGTACGCGATTTATGAACTACCTCGCCTTTACGTATTCTCCAGAACAACTGGTCGAGTGGGCCAAACGCACGGATGGTACCGAACGCTACTACGCGTCGCAGTTCGAAAAGGTCTTCGAAACTACAGTGGACGAAGCATGGCAGGACTGGATCGACTTCGAACACGAGTTTCAGGAGGCCAACCTTGCGTCAGTCCGGCAGTATCCAACGACCGAGCATCGTAACCTTTCCAACGAGGCGCTTGGGTCGGTGTCAAGGGCTTTTTTCGATTCCGACACACGTAAACTGTATGCGGGCGTCCGCTATCCCGGCGTTGTTGCTCATATTGCGTCGCTATCCCTCGACGACGGATCGGTGGCAAGACTCGAAGATATCAAGGGACCGATGCTGTATCGCGTTACTTCGCTCGCCTACGATCCGCAAACAAAAACACTTTATTACACACCCGACAACAACAGATATCGTGATCTGGTGGCGTTTGATACAGAAACAGGTAAGTCGACGCTGCTTCTCAAAGACGTGCGGATTGGCGACCTGGCCTTTAACCGCGTCGACCGATCATTATGGGGCATACGGCACCTTAATGGGATTGCTACCCTTGTGCGGATTCCATACCCCTATGAAGAATGGGACCAGATTCACACATTTCCCTATGGACACTTGCTCTACGATCTGGATATCTCTCCGGACGGCAAACTGCTGTCTACCTCTTTCGGCGAGATCAACGGTGATCAGTCCCTGCGAATTTACGAAATCGAAGCTCTGCTGGACGGCGACATTGCGCACGTTAAATCGTTCGACTTCGGCCTGGCTGTGCCCGAGGGCTTCGTATTTTCTCCTGATGGGCAATACCTGTTTGGCAGCTCCTATTTCACAGGGGTTTCCAATATATTCCGATACGAGCTGGCAAGCGGCGACCTCGAGGCTGTCAGCAACGCGGAGACCGGCTACTTCCGCCCCGTGCCACTGGACGACGGCTCGCTTGTCGTATTCCATTACACAGGGCGTGGCTTCGTGCCAGCAATCATCGACCCGCTGCCACTCGAGGACGTCAGCTCTATCACGTTCCTCGGCCGCAAAGTGATCGAAAAGCATCCGCAGCTCCAAGAGTGGCAGGTGAATTCACCAGCCAGCGTGCAACTGGAAGAGGTGATTACGGGCGAAGGTATGTACTCGCCGTCCAGGAGTCTGGCATTGGAATCAATGTATCCGATCATCGAAGGATACAAGGACACTTTCGCCCTGGGACTTAACTTCAACTTCTCGGATCCTATCCTGCTGGACAAACTGAAGATTTCGGCGACTTACAGCCCGGATACGTCACTGCCGGCAGAAGAGCGGCCCCACGTCAGTATCGATTATCGGCATATCGTGGTTAGCGATTCGCCGCTCGCCGGCGCGTGGAAAACCGGATACAGGTTCAATTTCGCTGATTTTTACGACCTCTTCGGCCCAACCAAGCAGAGCCTGAAGGGCCACTGGTTCTACGTTGGCTATGGCAAGACACTGATGTACGATCAGCCCCGTGAATTGAATTTCAGCACGGAATTCAACCACTACACGGACCTCGACAGGCTGCCCCGGTACCAGAATATCGACGCCACGTTCGACACCCTGACGACATTTATGGCCGATCTGAGTTATTCACACATCCGATCGTCGCTCGGACATATCGACGACGAGAAAGGATTCAAATGGCGGTTGATAGGCGCTGCAAACTATGTCGACGGCGACACCATTCCGAAATTCGCCGGCAACTTTGACTTCGGATTTCCGTTGTGGTGGAGACATTCGTCGCTTTGGTTTCGTAATTCCGCCGGCGTTGCTATCGGCGAACCGCTTGATGAATTTGCCAACTTTTTCTTCGGTGGATTCGGCAACAACTACGTCGACAGCGGAGAAATAAAACGTTACCGCAATGAATACGCGCTGCCTGGCTTCGAGCTGAACCAGATATTCGGACGCAATTTCGGCAGATCGATGATCGAGTTGAACCTTCCACCTGTCCGCTTCGAGCGCGTCGGCACGCCGGGTTTTTACTTGTCCTGGGCGCGACCTGCCGTGTTCGCAACAGCGCTCGTCACCAATACTGATACATCTGTCCTGCGCCAGGATGTTTACAATATCGGTGCTCAAGTGGACCTGCGATTCACCGTGCTCTCACGCATGGATATGACTGTTTCTCTCGGATATGCAGTAGCTCGCGGCACAGGCGTCGATCAGTCAGAGGAATACATGATCTCGCTGAAAATCATGTAATGTTGTTCTCGTAAGCTCGCACACTGTTGGATAATGTCAGGAAATCTGCTCGCACATGCCTTCCTTGGACTCCTGCCGGTCAGTTGTTTCCTGGCGGCTCTGGTCTACCTGGACAGCTACAAGCTGGTCAGCATCCGCTGGGTGTTGGGGGTCATCGCGCTGGGTGGCGCAACTGCGGGACTCAGCTACCTGATCCACAGTAATCTTCTGGACATACTGAACATTCAGCTGACCAGTTATACCCGCTACGTTTCACCGTTCATCGAAGAATTTCTCAAAGCAACGATCATCGTCATGCTGATACGACACAATCGTATCGGCTTCCTAGTAGACGCGGCGATTTTCGGTTTCGCAGTAGGCGCCGGATTTGCAATGATTGAAAACCTCTATTTCCTGCAGATTCTGCCGGATTCGCATATCGCCGTGTGGATCGTTCGCGGTTTCGGTACTGCGATCATGCATGGCGGCGCGACCGCAATTTTCGCGGTTGCATCGCATGCATTACTCGGTCAGAAGAGCAGTTTGGGACCGATCGTTCTGCTGCCCGGATTTTTCGTGGCGATGATCACGCATTCGATCTTCAATCATTTTTTCTTTACCCCTGTGCTCAACACGATAGGCGTGCTGATAGTCCTGCCGATGCTGTTATCCGTGGTGTTCATCCAGAGCGAGAAATCGGTCGTGGATTGGCTGGATATCGGTTTCGATGCAGATACGGAGCTGCTGCAGCTCATTAACTCCGGAGAGTTTTCCACTTCGAAAGTCGGCATGTACCTGCATTCACTGAAGGAGAAATTCCGCGGCGAAGTGGTGGCAGACCTGTTGTGCTATTTGCGCCTGCATGTAGAGCTGTCGATCCGCGCAAAAGGCCTGCTCATGATGCGCGAGAGCGGCTTCGAAAACAAAACTGGCGAAGAGACCAGGGCCAAGCTCGAAGAAATTAAATATCTCGAGGGTAGTATCGGTGCAACCGGAAAACTCGCCATCAAACCGTTCCTGCAGATGAGCAGGAAGGATTTGTGGCAGTTCTATATGCTGTCTTAGAAGGTGGAATCGCCCGTCAGGCAGGTGAATGCTCCTGCAAGAACCTGCCAACGGCTGCAACTGTAGGAGCCTTCATCGCAGGCGACACCGCGGGATCAAGCATTGGCGCGAATTTTATCATCGCGTCGCGAGCGATGCTCGCTCCTACAACACTGTGCCAATCGCGGACGACATCCACTCAAATGCGGGACTGATTACTGTGACAGTATTGACTGGTACAGGGCCTCGTATTTGCGGCTCATTGCCGCAGCCGTGTATTCGCTGGAAATTTGCCGCCCGCGGTCGCCGTAACGCTGCCGCAATTGTGGTGAATCCTTAAGCTTCAGAATACCGGCCTTGAGCTGATCAGGCCTCGCCGGTTCGATCAGGATACCGTTCTCGCCATCGTGCACGATTTCCGGAACGCCGCCGACCTTACTGGCGATGATCGCCAGGCCCTGGTCCATTGCGTCCAGCAGAATGCCGCCGATGCCTTCCTTGTTCGACGGCAGGATGAACAGGTCAAAGGCGGACAGGTAGTCGCCCACATTGTCGACGAAGCCGGTAAATTCGAGGTTTTGCAGTCCGGCCGCAGCTTGCCGAAACATCGTTTCGTCGCTGCCGCCACCTACTAACATGAACTGTATTTGTGGATGTGACTTCTGCAACTCCCATGCGACCTGGATGATGTACTCCTGGGCTTTCTGGACATTGTCGAGCGCACCCACATGACCGACCAAGAACTTATCTGGGTAACGGCTGCGAATCTTCGCCGACTCTTCCTCATCCACCACGAATCCACTGCTGGCGCTGCGTATGGTGGCAGTCCGAATATTAGGGTTATAGTTTTCGAGAATACCTTCAATGTCCTCGGATACGCCGACAACGCACGCGGCATGTGTATAGGCCTGGTGAGCCAGCCAGTGCCGGCCGATCGGATTGTTGACGCGTCGGGTCACGATATAAGGCATTCCCGACATCAGGGACCTGACGTAAGCCGCATAAATACTGCGACCTTCATGTACGTGAATCAGGTCCACATCACGCATCGCCATTGCAGCAAACAACAACCAGGGCCTGACGTCACGAATTTCGACCGCCACATCACTTAAGCGGTTCGCCAGATCGCCGTTGCGGCGCGCAATCAGTACCTGCTCGTATTCGGCGTCGGCCAGTTCGCGAATCAGTAACTCGGTCTGACGTTCGCCGCCGCGAAAGCCGCCGGCCAGGTTAACGTGAGCGACACGCATGGTGGATTTGCATTGTCTCTATCCGGTGCATGGAACCATCAGCGTACCATGGGCGAGCGCGTTGCGAGTTGCTGCGCTTGCGCATACAGTGTGCGCTGCGATCAACTGATCAGATCAAGGGCGAAACTTGTGTGTGGCTTTCTCGGTGGAACGAATCCAGCATGGGATTTTGCGGCGGCCCTGGATACGATCGTCCATCGAGGACCGGACGATTGCGGGCTGCACCTCGAGGGAGCCGTAAAAACGGGCTTTCGCCGATTGTCGATCATTGACCTCGCGGTTGAAGCCAATCAGCCGATGTTCGCCGGCGACTCCTGGATCGTGTTCAACGGTGAAATCTATGGCTTCCTCGACCTGCGGCGGGAACTCGAGAAGGCCGGCCACAAATTCCGCACCCACTCCGATACCGAGGTACTTCTCCATGCGTACCTGGAGTGGGGCGAAGAATTTGTCGAACACGTCGACGGCATGTTTGCGATCGCTATCTGGGATCATGACAGACGGCAACTCCGCCTGTATCGGGACCGCCCGGGCATCAAACCGCTTTATTACTATTTTGACGGCAACTGTTTCGCGTTTGCGTCCGAACTGAAAGCGATAGAGAAACTGGTCGGTGCCGAGAATCTCGAGATCGACGGCACGGCGTTGTACGACTTCCTGAGCTATCGCTACGTGCCTGCGCCAAAAACCATGTATCGCAACTGTTACAAATTGTTGCCGGCACACTGCCTCGTTTATGAAGCGGACTCGAACAGCCTGCACGAACCGCAACCATTCTGGCGGCTGCCAATTCCGCAGCAAGCACTCGGGCTTTCGCTTGAAGAGAGTTGCGAGGAGTTACGCTCACTTATCGACGCCTCGGTAAGGGAGCAGATGATAGCGGATGTGCCACTGGGGTTTTTCCTGTCGGGCGGTGTCGACTCCAGCGTGGTCGTTGCCTCTGCCGCCGGCATGGGGGCCGACGTTTCTACTTTCTCCATCGGCTTCGACACAGATGCGGTATCCGAGACGCCATTCGCAAGACAGGTTGCCGGGCAATTCGGAACCGACCATCACGAACGTATTCTGTCCAGGGATGCGGCAATCGATTTATTGCCGAACCTCAAGTCCTGGTTCGACGAACCGTTCGCCGACGAGTCGGCAATGCCGACCTACCTGGTGTCAAAAACCGCCCGCGAGAAGGTTACCGTCGTGCTGACCGGTGACGGCGGCGACGAAGTCTTCGGTGGCTATCGCACCTATCCGCGATTCGCACGCTATGACCGCTTGCCGTCCTGGCCCCTGTTCATGGACCACGCCGTATACGGCCTGCGCCGTCACCTCCGCCGGCGCGGTGCCGGTAACCGTATTCTGTCGCTGCTCGAAATGAGCATGAACGAAGGCCCGCGTCTCTGGGGCAAGATCATGCTGGGCATGTCCGAGGCCGAAAAACGCAATTATCGGGCAGAGATGGGGATTCCGCGGGACTACGACGACTGGTGGCATTATCGCGAGTACTGGCGTGAAGACCTGCCGCTGCGCACGCGGCTGCAGTATGTCGACTTTCACACCTTCATGCCCGGACTGGTCCTGACCAAGGTTGATCGCACCAGCATGGCTGTTTCACTGGAAGCCAGGGTTCCGCTACTGGCGCGTCGAATTATCGAGTTTTCCTTCGCGGTCAGCGAAGATGTGCGTTATCACGGAGATGAGCTGAAAGGGATGATGCGCCACGCCTATCGCGGCATTCTCCCTGACAGTATTCTTGATCGTCGCAAGAAGGGTTTCGGTATACCGCGTTACTACCTGGGCGACCTCGGCGGCGGCAAGATCATTCAGGAAAACGTGCTGCAAAAGCTATTTCGCGCGGACGCTGCAGAATCGGCCTGACCAGCAACGCCTTAACAGCGATTGTCCACACACGTGCCAGCAGAAAAACCAAGAACCATCCGCAGCTTCGTACGCCGGACCGGGCGCATGACGCCCGGGCAGCACAGGGCGCTCGGCGACTTATGGTCGCGCTACGGCGTGGATTTCTCGGCCGCAATACTGGATCTCGACCACCTGTTCGGCCGGGCGGCGGGGCGCGTCCTGGAGATCGGCTTTGGCAACGGCGAAACGATGGTGGCGCAGGCTGCAGCCAATCCGGAGCTCGACTTTCTGGGCATTGAAGTGCATGAACCGGGGGTTGGCCACTGTCTGTTACAGGCGAAGAAAGCCGGCATCGACAACCTGCGCGTGATCACACACGACGCGATCGAAGTCATGCAACAGCAGCTTCCTGATGCGGCGCTGTCGAGAATCAACCTGTATTTTCCGGACCCCTGGCCGAAAAAGCGGCATCACAAACGGCGTATCCTGCAACCTGCTTTTCTTTCTCTTGCTGCGCGCAAACTTCAACGAGGCGGATCCCTGCACGTCGCGACCGACTGGGCTGACTACGCTGAGGCTATTGACGAGCTGATAGCCGCACAAGAGCTGTTTGAGCTCACAGAGCGTCGGGAACACGGCGGTGAAAATGCGCTGGACCGCCCCAGCACCAAGTTCGAAAAGCGCGGGTTGAGAAAAGGACACCACATCTGGGACTGGCGGCTGCTCAGGATTTAGTCAACAGGATCAATGAGCTATTTCCGTAGCTTCGAATCCACCACAACTTATTTCCGCAAGCAGCCTTGCGCCGGGCGCTAAATGCCCTATATATAAAGAATCAGGGACAATAATTGACAGGATATTTTTCACGATCGATAAATAGTTTGAAGGGCATTGACATGGCTGTTGCATATCCGGCAATCGGGCACTGGTACCGACGCAATAACGGGAATCTGTTTGAAGTTGTCGCAGTCGACGAAGAAGATTCCACTATAGAACTGCAGTACTTCGACGGCACCATCGACGAAGTAGATTTTGAGGCCTGGCAGCGCATGTTGATCAAGTCCGCCGGCGCGCCTGATGACTGGTCCGGTTCGGTGGATATGGATCCCGAAGATTTTTCAGGGAAAGAAAACGGGGAGATCCCCGCGGGATACCACGACCCCCTCAGTTTCCTCGACAAAGTCGAGTAATTTCTGGAGAACCGGGCAATGGGGACAGTCCCTTTATAGTATCCGCATGCTGGTCGGGCCGCGTACGACAACCCGACCGTCCCTGACTTCCACGTCGACAGCCCGCAGTATCTTGCCGGAGCATGGCCCGCCGACACACTCGCCGCTTTCGATTTCATACAATACCCCGTGTGAAGCACATATGATCTGACAGCCGTCTTTTGTCAGGAACGAATCCGGCTTCCAGTTCAGTGGATGGCCAACATGCATGCAGTAATTCTGGTATGCAAATACCTGCATGCCCCGTCGCACCACGAAGCCTTTGAACGGCCAGTCCCCGCCGCCGATCGAGAATTCGCGGCAACCGGGATCATCAAACTCGACCAGCCGTCCGACGACCAACTCCTGCGACTCCGATCTAGCCATGCGGCTGAACTGATCTGGACGACCAAAACACCATCACAATAGACATTACGACGGCAGGGATGCCCATTGCTGCGGCGTAGTGAAAGAACCACTGGTAGTCATGAGTATCGACAAGAACGCCACTGTAGCCACTGATGATTTTACCCGGCAGCGTCATAAGCGAAGAAAACAGAGCGTACTGTGTTGCTGTGTAAGTAGTGCTGGTCAGGCTCGACAGGAACGCGATGAAAACAGATCCCGCGAACCCGGCGCTAAAATTATCGGCTGAAATCGTGACCATCAAGAAAGATCTGTCTGCGCCAAGCACTGCCAGCTTCGCAAACAACAGATTTGTCACCGCCACCAGGACTGCGCCGACGACGAGCATTCGCACTGCGCTGTAACGGGCGGCAGCCAATCCGCCTGCGACCGCCCCTGTTACCGTCATAGTGAAACCGAAGAGCTTGGAAATCGCAGCTATTTCAGATTTCGTGAATCCCAAATCGAGGTAGAATGGATTGGCCATTATCCCCATGACGAGATCGCCAATCCGGTAGACGGCAACGAATACAAGAATCGTCAGTGCCCACCAGCCGACACGCCGGAAAAAGTCCAGAAACGGACAGACAACCGCGCCGAGAACCCATTTCTGAAAGTCGTTAAGCCGATAACCGCTGGGTACGAGTTCGGAGATAGCTGATAACAAGTCTTTCTCACGGGACTTCGCCGCCTGCAGGTCGGTTTCCGGTTCGTCGAGCAACAGAACCGTAATAATCCCAACGAGCATCAAAAGGGCCATCGAAACATAAGCAATCTGGAAGTTCGCGGCGTCGGCAATGAATAATGCGCCAGCTCCGGCCATCAGCACGCCAATCCGATACCCCGTCTGGTAGTTCGACGCCATCGGACCCTGATAGCGGCTGTCCACCGCCTCAATTCTGTAGGCATCCAGTGCAACGTCTTGAGTCGCAGATGAAAATGCCACAAAAAATGCGACAAAGGCAAAGAGCGCGAGATTGGACTTCGGATCGATGAGTGTCATCGTAATCAGGCCGAATGCAATGCCGATCTGGCCCACCAGCATCCAACTGCGGCGTTTGCCAAGTTTCGCGGTCAGCAGCGGAACGCGAAGACGGTCGACGAAAGGTGACCAGAGGAACTTGATCGAATACGTGATGCCAATCCAACCGAAAAAGCCAATCGTTGTTCGACTGATGCCGATGTCTCGGAGCCAGGCTGACAAGGTTGAGAAAACCAGGAGAAACGGCAACCCCGCCGAGAAACCGAGAAACAACATGCCGATAACGCGCGGATGACCATACTCGGTGATGGATTGCCACCAGGAGATCGTTGACGCGCTGACCTTCTGTGCCGAAGAGCCAAGCGAAGTCCGTTCGTCAACCATGGTCGCTCTGATAATCGATAATCAACGGTGCATGGTCGGAGAATCGCTCGTCTTTGTAGATATTGGCGCCGATGACCCTATCCTTCAATCCGGGGGTCACGACCTGGTAGTCGAGCCGCCACCCGACATTGTTGTCCCAGGCCCGGCCACGGTTGGACCACCAGGTATATTGATGTTCTTCCTCGTTTTTGGCGCGAAATGCGTCAACAAAGCGGTGCTGCCCGAACAAGTCGTCCATCCACTGCCGCTCTTCCGGCAGGAACCCGGAATTCTTCTGGTTGGCGCGCCAGTTTTTCAGATCTATCTGCTTGTGCGCGATATTCCAGTCACCGCACAGGATGTACTCCGATCGTCGCCGTTTAAGTTTCTGCAGGTGCGGCGTGAATACATCCAGAAAGCGGAATTTTGCCGCCTGCCTTTCCTCGCCGGAGGACCCCGATGGCAGGTACACGGAAACAATACTGATTTTCCCGAGCCGCACTTCTATGTAGCGGCCTTCGTCATCGAATTCCAGCTCGCCGAAACCGCGTAAAACCTGGTCCGGTTCGTGCCTGGTATAGATCGCCACACCACTGTAGCCTTTCTTGACCGCATCCTCGTAAAAGCAGTGATAACCCGACGGCGAAAAGCAGCTGTCGGTGAGTTGATGTACCTGCGCTTTGGTTTCCTGAATGCACACCACGTCAGCATTTTGCTGTGCCATCCACTCGAAAAAACCTTTGCGGGCCGCGGCCCGGATGCCGTTAGCATTTAGACTGATTACGCGAAACAAGAACTCTCTCCATCGCCTGTGCAGATGCCATTTTTATCGGAGCTGATTTCCTGGCAATACGGAAAATCGCCGGTCTGTGTGTCATACTTACGGGCTACCCAGGCGGCATCGAAAATCAGAATTCCGAAGCGAGCCATCATACAGAAGCTGAGACACAGTCCAACAATATGCGCGCTTACAAACGGGATTTTCTTGAGTTGGCACTGGAACTCGGCGTCCTGCGCTTCGGCGAGTTCACGCTCAAGTCGGGTCGCGTAAGCCCGTATTTTTTCAACGCCGGTCTGTTCTGTTCAGGATATGCCGCCGCCAAACTCGGCCGCTACTACGCTTCGGCGATAGCCGACTCCGAGATCGAATACGACATGTTGTTCGGGCCGGCCTATAAGGGCATTCCGCTCGTGACGCTGGCCGCGGCGGCGCTGGCCGAACACCACGATATCGATGTGCCGTATACGTTCAATCGCAAGGAAGTCAAAGGCCACGGCGAAGGAGGCAGCATCGTCGGTGCGCCGCTGAAAGGCAAAGTACTGATCGTTGACGACGTTATGACAGCCGGCACCGCAGTCCGCGAAGCACAACAGATCGTCACGTCGCATGGCGCGGATGTCACGGGCCTGGTCATTTCACTGGACCGTCAGGAGATTGGCCGCGACGCCAGGTCTGCAGTGCAGGAATTGGAGCATACGCTCAGAATTCCCGTGGTCAGTATCCTGAAGCTCGAGGACCTAATCGACCTGCTGGAAGAATCCGGGGAGCACAGCGAGTATCTTGGGCTGATCCTCGATTATCGGAAGAAATACGGCGCAGAACGTTAAGTAACTGAATTTATGTAAAAATCTCTTGGATTACAGAAACCCAATCGTCGACCAAGCCGCATTTTCGCGAACTGGTCCCTCTTTGCCGGTTGAAATTTGTGTGATAGTCCGCCGATGAAAATCATTTTCGCCACTGTTGTGCTCTTCTCGCTGATGACTGCGGATGCCGCTGCGGACGAAACACAGAAATTGTATCGGTGGGTAGACAGGGAAGGCGTCGTACATTTCGGCGACAGCGTTCCTGCCCGGTACGCGGAATTCGAAAAACAG
>Ga0255058_10000421_pt1 | contig 25073 bp, 25 predicted proteins | sample Cases_109_9_MG_FD_188637 | JGI IMG/M metagenome (GOLD analysis project Ga0255058, IMG submission 188637) | Seawater microbial communities from Amundsen Gulf, Northwest Territories, Canada - Cases_109_9 | ecosystem: Environmental > Aquatic > Marine > Gulf | place: Canada: Northwest Territories... | reverse complement strand
TCATTCAGGGATTCGAGTATTGGCGTGACGTCCATTGAAACCGCGTGGCGGGGTCGGGAAAGGGCGCGATTCTACCAGTTTGTGAGAGCGATGGATTTGCAGGAACGCTTGCAGGAACGCTTGTAGTGCTCGCAGCGCGAACAGTCGCAGCGCAAGCGCAGCTCCTACAGGCGCGATGGTCGCAGCGCAAGCGCAGCTCCTACAGGCGCAGCGCGGGCGGCCGCTCCTACAAAGCCGTGGGCGGCGCTCCTACCAGTTGAGCACGAGCGGGCCCGAGACCGCGACGACCCCTATTGTTCCCAGCGCACGCCCAAAATGAACTGATTTCGGTCATAAGCAATTCGGATGTCATTCGACAAGGTTTCGCGAAGACGTGCCTCGAGGACGAGGAACAGGCTCCGCGTCATCCGGTAGCTCGCGATGACGGTCGCGTCGGTGGTCTCCATCGTCTTGCCGCCGGCGATCGGCGTATGAAACGCGAATGCGCTGGGGTAGTCGTACAAGCTGTAGAAGGCCGACGCGACAAATCCGAAACGATTGCCGATGTCCCAATGAAGTTCGGCGCCATAGCTGTCGCGAACATAGTCGTTGTAACCAACGTGACGATCCTGCCGTTCGGTACGCTGGTATTCGACGCCGAGCCACAAACCGTCAAATAGTCGCTGGCGCGCGATCACCGAAGCGTCGACGTAGTCATAGCGCACGGGTGGCGCGCTGATCGGTTGTGTGCCATCGAGCTCGAACGAGGGCCTGTCGCCGAAGCGGCGGCTGTACTTGTTGACGGTGAGTCGCAGCAGTGATGTGGGGCCGAAGCGATACTGTGTGGTGAGACCGAGAAAAAAGAATTCATGGTCGTATTCGGGAACGAGCTCGACATTTTCATAATTCCAGAGCTGCGCCTTGGTCGTGACACCAAAGGAAAGGCGCCCGAGCGACTGGCGAAATGTGACTTCCGGACCGTAGCGCAGATAGTTCATGCGATCGCCAATGTCGACGCCGGTAATCTGTCGTGACCCGCCATCATCAGGGTCGTAGTAGATTTCGTCGTGCTGTGCGATCGTGAACGCGCTGTATAGCTCTCGCTCACGATCGGCATCGTCATCCCTGCGACGGTACTCGCTGCCGAAGCTCAACTCGTGGATGTATTCGTTGCCGTTCGCGAGTTCCTTGTCCTGGTAGTAGCGACCGGCCAGCCGGTAAGCGCCGAAAAACCCCTCGTTGCTGTAGGCGTTGACTTTGTACCTGGCACTGAGGCTAAGCGGCAAGAACACCCCGGATTTCACGACCGGTGTAACGATTGGCAGAGCCGGATCGGAAAAGTCGACGTACGGCACGGCAGGTGTTCGAAAGACATTGTCGTCTGTCCCTACGCTGAGGCGCGCGCGCAAATCAAAATGAGCGAATTCCCGATCCTCGCGGCGTTGGCTTACGCGCTCGAGTGGCGGATCTTCGGCTGCGTTTTGAGCGTGTATGCGAGAAATCGCGACGCGTGCGTAGTGCGCAAGTTTCTCGTTCTGATTTTGATCGCGGACCAGTCGAAACCAGCGCAATGCCTCGGACATGTCGTCCATCGCATAGGCATTCAGGCCGAGACTGTATTGTGCGCCGACTTGCAATGCCGGTGAGTCGAGGGCTTTTCGCAGCGACTCGAGCGCACGCAGGTTCTGGTCCGCACGGTAACTTGCGACGCCGGTGTTGTAATGCAATAGCGGCGTATCGAGGCCGGCTTCCAGGGCTTGCCGGTAGCGCAGCAATGCCGCCCAGTACAGCTCGTCATGGAACAGCCGGTTGCCGTCATCGAAGTAGTCGTCGGCCGTCATGACGGAGGCGTGAGCGACCGGCAGCACGCTCAGTAACGCCGCTGCCAGGCAGCCACAAAAAGGTGTCAAAAAGGTGTCAGATTTATTTTTTGACACTTTTTTGGAAAATAAATCTGACACCTTTTTACCCCAAGCGATTGCGTTATGTGAGTTGATCAGGTTACCGATATTGGCCACAAAAACTATGACGTGGTGCAAGAAAATCCCCCCGGATGGAGCCCACACGGGGGGATTTCGGCCGCAACGCTTGTGATCAGGCTATATCGCGTCGTCGCCGCCGGCAGCGTCATTCACGATATCGTCGACAACATCGCTGCCGAGGTCATTTGAAACATCGTCAACGACGTCGCTGCCAAAGTCATTGGCCATGTCGTCACCGAAGGCGTCGCCGACTGCATCCGCGCCGGGCTCGTCTTCCATGTCGTCCTCTTCATCGAACACATCCTGGTCGACATGTTCGCCGTCTTCGAATTCGGCCTCATCCTCGAGCTCTTCTTCTGCGCGAACCACGTCGCGTTCGAAGTCGTCGTGCTCCGCCTCGTCGCTTTCGTGAACGAAGTCACGTTCGAAGTCGTCGTCGGACCGAGTGTCACTTGGGCGATCGTCGCTTTCTCGTTCATCGCGGACGCGCACATCGCGTTCCCGTTCGTCATTGTCACGCACATCGCGCTCACGTTCGTCACGTTCCTCGTCATCGAAATCATCATCGAATTCGATGTCGAGACTGTCGGGGCCGCGCATTTCCGAGATCGTCTCGTCGAAATCGGATTCCGCGTCGAGCACTTCCATCGTGACGTCGAGATCGTCGAGGTCGTCAGCGAGCGCAAGCGCCGGGAACATGGCAAGGCAGGTCAGCGCCAGGGTTGCGAAAAATACATTGATCTGTTTCATCGTCCTTCTCCATACATCTTCACCGGACATCCTCGTCCGGCCATGATCTAGCCAACTTCTATCCGTAAGCGGAATGTCCGGTCGCGATCGTTATGTTGCAAACGCGCGAGGACTTCACCGCCGTGCGGCGTCAAGGCAATAAGTTTGAGTGGCAGCAGGTTCTTGCCTGCTGCGAGGTTCGTTTCCCAGCTAATCTCTCGTTGGCCGGGGAAACCGGCGAGTTCCACGCCGTCGGGTAGCAATACCGTCAACGTCGCGGCGTCGAGGGCCTCGGCCGAGGAGAACACCAGGTTTACAGTTTGCGGCTCTGCCAATGCCATCGTTACGCCCGGGATGTCCGAGTCAATTTGCGGGACATTCGGTGCGTTGAAAAACAAGCCGTTGACGAATGCGAGGACGATGCCGGCGGCAATTGCGGAGCCGAAACCCGTCATGACCCAACGATTTCGCTGCCGGCGGCTGCTGATCCGTGCCGCGCGAACGAGCGCCTGGTCGTAAAATCCTGCGGTTGCTTCCGGCATCGGGTAGTCCTTTAACAAGTCCAGCAACTGACGCTCTTCGTCGAGGTTCGCTTGATCATCTGTGCGATTCATAAATTCGTCCTCTTCTACCCTTACACGACCAGGCTCAGGAAAAGGTTCCATCCGCGACCAGTATTTCACGTAACCTGGCCCGCGCCCGGTGCAGACGGGACTTCACGGTGCCTGCGGGAGTGCCAGTAAGCTCTTGTATTTCTTTAATTTTATACCCTTCCGTGTCGTGCAGGAGTACGACTATCCGCTGTTCTTCGCTGAGCTGCTGCAGCGCGGCATCGAGGCGGGTCAGGCGTTGCCGGCGCTCGTTGTTTGCGACTGGATCGTCGCCCCCGGGCAGCCCCTCGAGCCCGTCACCGGGCAGCTGCGACTCGGCAACGATATGCATACGCTGGCGGGCAAAGCGCCTGTGCTGATCGACAAACAGGTTGTACATGACTCGTGACAACCAGGCGCCCGGCTCCTCGATGTCAGCGAGTTCGTCGAGCTTGCCGAAAGCCTTGATCAACAATTCCTGGAAGAGATCCTCGGCCTCGGGCTTGCTGGGTGTGAGGTGATAGGCAAGCCTAAAGAGACGATCGAAATGCGGCCGCACGAGTTGATCGAAGACGTGGCTGCTGAGGTTCTTCTCCATGGCACGCACCAGTCTAGCGTTGCAACGGCATGGCACAAGGACGGGCTCGGCACTTTCCAGATGGTGCCGGAGGTAGTGATATCATGCGCCGGACGCCAGGATGCAGAGAGAAAACAATGATTTCAGCGTGCCGCCTTTGCGGAAGCGATGACCTGACCTTATGGATGACACAGGGCGCCGACAACGATCTGGACTACTATCGGTGTGGCGAGTGCACGCTGTGGAACTACGATCTTGATTGCGGTCTGGATCAGACCCAGTACACGAAGGTCTACGTCAGCCCCGAGAATACTTCGCACCAGTTCAACGCCCACATGCGGGCGAGCTGGAAATTCCTGCGGCATCATGCCGGCGAGCCCGGATCAATCATGGACATCGGTTGCGGCAGCGCCGGTTTGCTCTACCTGGCGCGTAAGGAAGGTTGGCAGGTCCGCGGCATGGAACTGAGCGAAAAGGCGGCTCGCGATATCTGGGAAGATCAGGGCATTGACGTTATCGTGGCCAATTTTCTCGAGTACGACAATCCGGAAAACGAGAAATATGATGTCGTGGTCTTACGGCACGTACTGGAACACCTGCCGGACTCGCTGCTCGCAATGCGCCAAATTGGTAGCCTGCTGAAAGACAACGGGCTCGCACTGCTTGAGTTTCCGAACACAAGTTCAACGAGCTACACGGCGAAGCGCTTGCTACAGAAATGGGGATTGCGCAACAAAAAATACCCGGCAGACTGGCGACCAGGTCACTGCAACGAGTTCTGCCGCGAGTCCTTCGAGTATTTGCTGAGCCAGACAGGCTTCGAAATGGTCATCTGGCAGACCTACTCCAACAAACCGTTTGTAACGCCGCTGTATCACTATGTCCCGATCGCCAGCAAAGCGCGTGCGCTGGTTCGCAAGACAGCTGCGGCCTGAGCGACGCCGGCAGCTACTCTTTCTGCGCGGCAGCGCCCTGCGCGTACCAGTCGATACGGCGGGTCAGGAACATGATGATCGCCAATGTGATCCAAAGCCCCAGGGCCCCGGCGAGCAAGGCATAAGTTTCCGCTCTCAGCGTCATGTACAGGTAGGCGTAAAGAGCGACCAGCACGAGTGCCATCGTGATACCCCTTGATCGCCGGCACAGTATCGTTGCGCTATAGCCCGCGATAAGACTGATCGACGCCGCGGCGCTGAGCATGTAGGCCCAGCCAAAGCCGATATGCTCGGCGAGCGAGAGCAACAACAGGTAGAACAGCGCGTTGGCGAAGCCTACGAGCAGGTATTGCAAAGGATGCAGTCGCAACTCGGTCATGACTTCGAACAGAAAATACGCGATGAAGCTCATGCCGATGAACAACACGGCGTACTTCGCCGCGCGCAAGGTCAGTTGGTAGCGGCTGACCGGTTGATAAAACGTGACCCCGAACGACGACGGGCAAGCGGCTTCGCGTGCACCGGCCGTGGCCACCCACTGCGATGGCAGCGCCCTGCCGAGACTCGATATTTGCCAGGTCGCCGAGAAACCGGCGTCCGATACCTCACGATGTTCGGGCAAGTAGTCGCCCACGAAGCTCGGCGACGGCCAGGTCGAGTTCATGCTGACACTCGTGGTATCGCCAAGTGGAGAGACTCTCAAGCTGTCGGCGCCTTTAAATTGCAAATCCATCGCGAAGGTCAATGCTTCACCCTGGCGAAATTTTTCGAGGTCTGTATTGACCGCGGCAACGATAGGTGCGGCGGTATCGTTCAGTATTTGCGTACCGCCCGATTTGAATCGCGACACAGTGCCGCCGATATCGATCGTCGGCGAGTGAGCGATAGCACGCGCATGGCTGACGGATAGAGCGACGAAGGCCTTTTGCCATTCTATATCGGATGCGGCTGGCGCCAGCATTGCGAAGTCCGGGCTATTGAACGCGCCGCTGAGCGACACGCTCGCGCTGTAAATCGGAACCTTGTGCATTCCCCGGTAAAGCACTTCGGGATTCGCCTCGATGTCGATATCGAGACTGGACGGGAGGATATAGGCGAAATCCGTTCTTACGATCTCATTGCCGGCTTTATTGATGTGTACGACCCGGTATGGCAGCACCAGGATAGGCCCGCTGAGGAGTTGTTGGCCCCCCCAGGATTGCATAATGCCAGCTCGAGCATCGTTGTGAACACGTACGCGATCATGCACGACACCCTTGATCATCGACACGGGTATCAAAAGGATCAGTATGAGTGCGCCGATGACCATTACCTTGATCGACGCGGAGCTTTTAAGTCCGTTTAGCAGCTGCTGCATTGCCTGTCTCCTTGGCTTCAGGGACATAACAACACGCAATAATGCAAAGCCGGTGAAGCGCTTGTGGTCAAATGTGGCACGTCGCCAGCAATGTGGCACGTCGCCAGCAATGTGGCACGACACCGGGATAGATATACTGGAGCCGTATGCGGAACACTGTAGTGCTGACCTCGCTTGCCATGATCGCGTTCGCCGCGAATTCAGTGTTATGTCGTTTCGCGCTGGGTGCGGGCCATATTGATGCGGCAAGTTTTGCGAGCGTACGGGTAATCTCCGGCGCACTTGCGCTTGCTGCGATTGTTATTTACAGAACGGACGGTCCGGTCGAGAGAGATGCGAACTGGCGCTCGGCACTCGCGCTCTTCGTGTACATGGTGTGCTTCTCGTTCGCCTACCTTTCGCTCGGTGCGGGAACCGGTGCGTTGATACTGTTTGCTGCCGTGCAACTTACAATGTTCATCGTGGCGCTGCGCTCGGGCGAAACTTTTTCCCCGCTTTCCTGGGCCGGGCTTCTGCTTGCGATCGCGGGGCTTGTCTACCTCGTGTCGCCGGGAGTGACGGCACCGGAGCCGGGCGGTGCGGTTCTGATGACGATTGCCGGCATCGCGTGGGGCGTCTATTCCTTGCTGGGACGGAGCGTGCAGGATCCAACGAGGGCGACGGCGTGGAATTTTGTTCTGTCCGTGCCGCTGGTCATCGTCACGAGCCTGCTCTTCATGCAGCAATTCCATTTGACGACAACGGGCGTCGCCCTGGCCGTCGCGTCAGGAATCGTGGCATCCGGAATCGGCTACGTTATCTGGTATGCGGCGCTGCGCGGCCTGGCGGCCACGAGCGCGGCGACGGTTCAGTTATCGGTGCCGGTCATCGCGGCGATCGGTGGCGTGCTCCTGCTTTCAGAGGATGTCACCTTGCGACTGGGTGTCGCGTCACTCGCAACACTGGGTGGCGTCGCGATCGTCTTGTTGCAGCGAAGGGCGAATTAAGGCCGGCGGGTATCAGAGATTCAACTGGAATAAAAAATAGTGATCTAAGAGCAGCGCGCCGAATAACAAACCCAGGTAGTTGATCGAGAATCTGAAAGTTTTCATCGCCCGAGCCGTCTCGTCCGGGTAGCGCATCATCTGGATTGCGTGAAACAAAAACATCCCGCCAAGAATGAGCGCCGAAGCAAGATAAATCACGCCACTCATTTCGATCAGGTAGGGAATGACGGTGACGAGAACCAGCAGAATCGTGTACAGCAGTATGTTCATACGCGTGTACGCTTCGCCGTGAGTGACGGGCAACATCGGTATGTTCACCTTTGCATATTCGTCTTTGCGCGCGATCGCGAGCGCCCAGAAATGGGGCGGCGTCCAGACAAATATGATCAGGAACAGCAGCAATGCACTGCTGTGGATTTCGCCGGTGACGGCGGTCCATCCCAGCAGCGGTGGCGCGGCACCGGCGGCTCCGCCGATAACAATATTCTGCGGCGTGACGCGTTTCAGATACACCGTATAAACGACCGCGTAGCCGATCAACGACATAAATGTCAGCACTGCGGTCAGCGGATTGACGACGAACCACAGCAAGATCATCGACATCACGCAGAGAGAGGATGCAAAGCGCAAAGCTGCTCGTTCGGACACGCGGCCTTGCGGCAATGGCCGGTTGCGCGTGCGCAACATATGAATATCGATACGCGCGTCGAGAATATGATTGAAAACGGCGGCGCCTGAAGCCGCGAGACCGATGCCGAGCGTGCCGAAAAGGAGAGGAATTGCACCGGGCCAGACCGGAGCGGCGAGAAACATGCCGACGACTGCGGTGAAGACGATAAGTATCACCACACGAGGTTTGGTCAACTCATAGAAGTCCCGCCATTGGGTCAGTGTTTCAATGTTTGCGCTCATTCAGAAACACTGTATCGAGCGACGTTACACCACGCAAGAAAATCTGCAGGACACGGTCCCGGCATACTCATGTGTCCAGCTTCCGCTTGCGAAAATTCCAGATTAGCAGGCTCGCTAGTGCGGCGCCCATCGCGAACCACTGCAGCGCATAGCCGAAATGCTTGCCGGGGCCCATCTCTGCCGGTACCCAATAGCGCAGAAAACCATGCTCGTCGCCGGGGTCCATAAGCAGCACTATTGCCTCAACATCGCGACCCAGTGAAATCTCCAGGTCCCGGAGTGCCGGAAACACAGCGACCTGGGGCCAGGTATCCCGCGACAGGATCGCTTCGCCCATGCGGCCGCCGGGCCTGGGCAGGGAGCTGACTCGGCCGCGCAGTGTCAGCCGCGATTCTTCGACCGCGATCCTCGCGGTGATTGCGGCCATATCCGGTGCCGGAGCGGTTTTTTCGATCCAACCCCGGTTTACGATCAGCAAGGGCTCATCCTCGGCTATCTCGAATGCCGTCAACACGTAATAGCCATAGCGGGCGTCCAGTATGATGTTGTCGATCAGGAACTGCCGTCCCGTGTCAAAGTGTCCGTCAACCTCAATAGCCTGATACGGCCGCACCTCGGTACCGTGGCGAAAGTGCGCGAAACTCGATCGATTCTCGAACGCCGCATGGTCGGCGCGTTTTTCCAGCCCACGACTAATCTGCCATACGCCAAGCGCCGCAAACTGAACGACGAGAAACGCTCCGACGACGAACACTAGCCAGCCCGGCATGGGTATTTTTGCTTGCGTATTCACGTGCTGCTGCTGCGAATGGAAATCGCGGCCGGGTCGATGTGCACGTCGCCGCTTGAGCGGTGGGACCCGCTACCCCAGCAATGGCCGTAGACGAGCTCCAGGTTGAGACTGATCGTGTCGCCCGGGCCGCTGCGTTCGAGGTGCTTGCGCACGGCGTCGAGTCGGCCCTTTCCCACCAGCGAGTGATTGCGGTTCGCTAGCGCGTTGCGGGCGCCGCTTGCAGTGAGGTCACGAAATAACATCGCCGCCGTGTCGTAGGTCACGGTGAGACGGTCTACATCAAGGACCGGGTCTCGCAGGCCGGCCCGAACGAGGGAGTCGCCGATATCGTGCATGTCGAGGAATCGATTCACGTGCTGGTACTCGTCGACATCGGCCCAGGCGTCGCGCAGTTCGAGCAGGCTGTCGGGACCGAGAGTGGCGAATACAAACAGGCCGTCCTGACGAAGAACCCGGGACATTTCTTCGGCAAGCTTCACCGGGTCATCAGCCCATGGCAGCATGAGATTGGCGAAAACAATATCGATGCTTCGGTCGGCAAACGGCAAGGCCGACGCGTCGGCCTGAATGGCGCGTACCTTCGAGAACCATCCCTGTTTCGCCCGACATGCCTCGAGCATATGCCGCGACAGATCGACAGCCATGATCTTCGCGCCACGAAATCGTTGCGCGAGTCGTCGTGTGGCAGAGCCCGTCGCACAGCCAAGATCGACCACGACGTGGGCATCTATCACAACCGGTTGCAAGCGGGCGAACAGGCCGTCCCTTGTGACGCTGTGGACGAAATCTGCTGTGTCGAAGCTGCGTGCGGCACGATCGAAGCGCCGGCGCACGTCAACGATGTTAAGAGAATGCTTGGGGGTCAAGACGGATAAATGTTGAGTAATAGTGAGGCGGAACACGTTAGCACGCTTTGTGCATATATCGCCCGGAATGAGTGAGCACAGCGTTGTTCGCGGCGGTCAATACTCGCTGTATGAAAGGATGGCCTGACACGACTTTTGCCAGACAAATGCTACTGCGCTCGATCAAGACGATCGAGACAGCGCTGATGCCACGGCGCTGTGTGTTCTGCGGTGTGATCGCCCGTGACGATGAGCGATTCATTTGCGACGGTTGTACGCGGGACCTGCCGTGGATCGCCCATAGCTGCCAGTTTTGCGCCATACCGGTACCGGGACCATTGCCGCCAGGCGTACCCTGCGCGCACTGTCAGCTCGAGCCGCCGCTGCTTACGGCTGCCGTCGCGCCTTTGCACTACTCGTTTCCCGTCGATACGGCTATCAAAGCGTTCAAGTTTCATCGCAAGCTGAATTACCAGCCCGCGTTCAGCGATATCCTCTTGCACGCCTCGGCCAGGCTGCCCGCCGGCATTGACGCGCTGCTACCCGTGCCGCTGTATCGCTGGCGCCGGATACGCCGCGGTTTTAACCAGGCTGGCGAGTTGGCCGCGCCTGTCGGCAAGGCGATGTCGCTGGCCACGCTCAACAATGTCGCCAGGGTAATGCCGACGCCCTACCAGTCCGGGCTCAATGCGGCCGAGCGGCGCCGCAACCTCAGATCCGCTTTTCGCGTAACAGGACGCATTCGCGCCCGACATGTATTGATTGTTGACGATGTGATAACGACCGGCGAGACCTGCCGCCAGCTCGCGCGAGTCTTGCTCGACAAAGGTGTCGCAGAAGTAAGTGTGCTGGCGCTGGCAAGGGCCTCGAAGGATGCATTGTAGGAGCGTACGTGTAGGAGCGCTGCTTGCAGCGCGACAGTCGCAGCGCAAGCGCAGCTCCTACAAGCGCGACAGTCGCAGCGCAAGCGCAGCTCCTACAGCGCGGGATTAAAACTGTAATGCAATACGATGCCGAGAAAGACCACGAATCCAATGTAATGATTGTGCAGGAAGGCCGAGAAACAGCCGGCTTGCTCACGGTCGCGAGCGAGCCATTGGTGATATCCCATGAGACCGGCCGCCGCGGCTACCGACAGGTAGTACCAGAAGCCGAGTTCGGCGCGCAGGCCGATAAATACGAGTGCCAGCAACAAGACGAGTTGCAGACCGGCAATCACGAACAAATCTGAATCGCCGAACAGCAATGCGGTCGACTTGACGCCAAGCTTGCGATCGTCGTCACGATCGACCATCGCATAAAAGGTGTCGTAGATGACGGCCCAGATCAGGGCGGCACCAAAGACGATCCAGGCCAGCTGTGGCACGCTGCCCGTTTGTGCCGCGAATGCCATTGGCACGGCCCAACCAAACGCGGCGCCAAGAATGAACTGCGGTATCGACACAAAGCGCTTGATGAAGGGGTAGGCAATGGTGAGTCCCGCCGCAACGATCGCGAGGAGCTGCGCCTGCCGATTCAACATCGTCGCAAGACCGATCGCGATGAGCCCGAGCGCAACAAAAAGCGTGAGCGCTTCCGTGGCTGTTACCGCGCCCGACGCGATGGGGCGATCGCGCGTGCGCTCCACATACGGGTCGATGTTGCGATCGACGTAGTCGTTCAGGACACAGCCGGCCGAGCGCATGACGAACACACCGACAATAAACACCACAAACAAACCCTGGTTCGGGTGTCCCGCGCCCGCGAGCCATAGTGCCCACAACGTCGGCCACAGCAGCAGCCAGATGCCGATGGGCTTGTCCACGCGCATGAGCTTGCCGTAGTTGCGAAGCTGGGTGACGAGTTCGGGTGCGAATTTGCCGGACAGGAATTTCTTCATGAGTCGGAGTTTACTGTAGGAGCGGCTTGAGCGGCGACACTGCCGGGCCTCGCGGCTCTCCTATACCTTGCCATAGCGATCCACGTCGGGCAGCCAGCGCCGGACAATCGCCGCCGCAGCATCTGGCGACTTGCGCCGCATTGTTTCAGCGCTACGTTGAACTTTCGGCATGAGCTCGGCATCGCGAACCAGGTCGGCAACGCGGTAGTCGGGCAAACCGGTTTGACGTGTGCCGAGCAATTCGCCCGGCCCGCGCAATTCAAGATCGCGCTGCGCGACAATGAAGCCGTCATTGGTTTTCCGTAGCACCGCGAGACGGCTCTTTGCGATTGGCCCGAGCGGTGGCTTGTAAACCAGCACGCAATGACTCTGGACGGCGCCACGACCGACGCGGCCTCGCAACTGGTGCAATTGCGACAGGCCCATCCGCTCGGCGTTCTCGACGATCATGAGGCTGGCGTTTGGCACATCGACGCCGACCTCGATTACCGTTGTGGCAACCAGAAGCTGGGTCAGCCCCTCCTTGAATGCCTGCATCGCGCGTTCTTTTTCGGCCGGCCGCATGCGGCCATGTACAAGGCCGACTCGTATGTCTGGGAGCGTCTGCGTCAACATCTCATAGCTTGCCTCCGCGGCCTGGTAATCGAGTACCTCTGACTCTTCAATCAGCGGGCAGACCCAGTAGGCCTGGTGTCCGGATTCGCAGGCAGAGCGCACGCGGGCAATGATTTCGTCGCGCCGGTTGTCGGGAATCGCGATCGTCTTGACCGGCTCTCTGCCGGGTGGCAGTTCATCGATGATTGACGTGTCAAGGTCGGCATAAGCGGCCATCGCCAACGTTCGCGGAATCGGCGTCGCCGTCATGACCAGTTGATGCGGGTGACCCCGTTCGCTAACGCCCTTGTCTCGTAACGCCATACGCTGGTGTACACCAAAGCGATGTTGCTCGTCGATAACGACGAGCCCGAGTGCATCGAATGTCACACCTTCCTGGAACAAAGCGTGGGTACCGATGACGAGCTTTGCGGAGCCGTCTTCGATGCCCTGCAAAGATGCCCGGCGTGCCACGGTGCGCTGACTGCCCGAAAGCCAGGCCGGCTCGATGCCAAGCGGCCGGAACCAATCGGAAAAACTGCGCCAGTGCTGTTCAGCGAGCAACTCGGTCGGCGCCATGATCGCGGCCTGCACACCGCAGGCAATCGCTTTGAGACAGGCGATTGCCGCGACAACGGTCTTACCCGAGCCAACGTCGCCCTGAATAAGGCGCATCATGGGATGCGCTTTTGACAGATCACCCAGTATTTCGTCGATGACCCGTTGTTGTGCCCCGGTCAGGCGAAACGGCAGCTTCTGCACAAAGTCGTCCACCTCGGCTGCGCCACCAGTCAGGGCCGGTGCGGCTTCTGTTGCGGCTAACGCACGCAGGTTTTTCAGGCTCAGGTAATGCGCGAGTAATTCTTCGTACGCGAGTCGCTGCTGACACGGGTGCCGGCCCGTCTGCATCAGCTCGACATCGGCATCGGGCGGCGGACGATGCAAGTAGACGATGGCGTCGGCCAACGCCGGCATCCGCAACTGATCGAGTACGTCGGCAGGCAGCAGTTCTGCCGGGGGTGATTGCCGCATCCTGCGGAGCGCCTGGTCGGTCAGGTTGCGCAATCGGCCTTGCTGTACCCCCTCGGTCGCCGGATAAATCGCGGTCAAAGACTCATTAATCGCGGCATCCTGCCCCTCTCGCAGCAAGCGGTACTCAGGATGAATCATCTCCAGGCCGGCCGAGCCTTTGCGCGCCTCACCGAAGCACGTCACGTGAACACCAGGCTGGAATTGCGCTTGCTGTGCACGGGAAAAATGAAAAAAGCGCAGCGTTACCTGGCCTGTGCCATCGCTAATTCGAACGAGCAGGTTGCGCCTGCCGCGATACACGGTCTCCGACAACAACACCTCACCCGTGACGAGACAGCGGTTGCCGGTCACAAGGGCACCGAGCTTAACGAGTTGCGTGCGATCCTCGTAGCGGAGCGGCAGCAGGAACAGCAGATCTTCGACAGCGAAAAGACCAAGACGCTCGAGTTTTTTTGCGAGCGCGGGACCGACACCGGTCAACTCGGTTAGTGGGACTGTTTCCGTATCGGAGTGTTCCAGCATTTCGACTTACTCGGTTCGCAGCTGTAGGAGCGCTGCTTGCAGCGCGATGGTCGCAGCGCAAGCGCAGCTCCTACAACAGCGCGATGGTCGCAGCGCAAGCGCAGCTCCTACAACAGCGCGGATGTCGCAGCGCAAACGCAGCTCCTACAACAGCGCGGATGTCGCAGCGCAAGCGCAGCTCCTACAAGGCGAGAATTGCGTCTGCCTCCACGTCTACAGCCTTCGGCAAAGACGCCACACCGACCGCAGCACGCGCTGGAAACGGCTGGTCAAAAAAGTCTTCCATAACGCCGTTAACGATCGCGAAGTTATCAAGATCTGTAAGAAAGATTGTTAGCTTCACGATTTGATTCAGATCGCCGCCCGCCGCTTCGGCAACGGCTTTCAGGTTGTCGAATACCCGCCGCGCACGCGTCTCGAAATCTCCATCGACGATCTTCATCGTTTCCGGATCGAGCGGAATCTGCCCGGACATAAACACCAGATTGCCCGCCTTGATCGCCTGTGAATAGGTGCCGATCGCCGCCGGCGCACCGTCGCTGTGGATAGCTTCTTTGCTCATTGATGCTCCGAATGTTATTCAGGCGCAATCGCGTGAAACGCGAATGACATTGGTCATATTTTTTACGTCGCGCATGATTTGCGCGAGATGTTGACGATCACGGACCTGCAACAGGAAGGACAACATCGAGCAATCCTCATGACGTCCGAGCACTTCGACTTGCTCGATGTTGGAACCGCAATCTGCAATTGTCGCCGCGACCTCGGCGAGCACGCCTGGCCTATTGCGCGTGTCGGTTTGAATCTGGCTGGAGAACTCGAGGTCGATGTCTTTTTCCCAACTGACCGCAATCCATTTTTCGGGCTGCTTGCGAAAATTAATGAGGTTGCCGCAGCAATTACGATGTATTACCACACCACGGCCGGAGCTGAGATAACCCATGACATCGTCACCCGGGATCGGGTAACAACATTTGGCGTAACTAACGACCATGCCCTCCGTGCCGGCAATGACGAGGCTTGCCGGCTCAGGTGCGATATCGCCATCGTTACTCATGCCCAGCAGGAAACGAGCCGTCAGCGGTGCGATTCTCTCGCCGAGACCCAGTTGCTCAAACAGTTCGGCTGTGCTTTCAAGACTGAGTTCCTCGAGTGCTGCCTTCATTCGAACTTTCCCGACCTTGCGCAGCGATGAACCCAGATCCTTCAAAGAGTGATCGAGCAGGCGTTTGCCGAGATCGACAGACTCACTCGAGCGCAGGTTTTTCATGTGGTGTCGAATCGCTGTTCGCGCCTTCGCGGTGCGAACAAAAGTCAGCCAGTTCGGATTCGGCTTCCCGCTGCGACTCTTGATGATCTCGACCGTTTGACCGTTGGCCAGCGGTGTGCGCAGTGGCACCAGGGTTCGATCGATCTTTGCGGCAACGGTGCGATTGCCGATATCGGTATGCACGGCATAAGCGAAGTCGACGGTCGTCGCGCCTTTTGGCAACGGCATGATGTCGCCCTTGGGCGTGAACACATAAATCTTGTCCGGGAAGAGGTTAACCTTGACGCTCTCGAGAAACTCCTCCGATGAGCCGGAGGCTTGCAGTTCGGCCAGATTCGACAGCCATTCGCGGGCACGACGTTGCGGTGTCGCATCGGCCTTGTCATCCGCCTTGTATTGCCAATGCGAGGCGACACCGGATTCGGCGACGCGGTCCATGAGGCGGGTGCGGACCTGGACCTCGAGTGGCAGACCCTTTGGTCCGAACAGCGTCGTGTGCAAAGACTGGTAACCATTGATACGAGGAATGGCAATGTAATCCTTGAAGCGGCCGGGCATGGGTTTGTAAAGCCCGTGAATCAGGCCGAGTACCTGGTAGCAGGTGCTGACGTCATCGACGATGATGCGAAAGCCGTAGACATCGACAACATCACTCAACAGGCGCTTTTTCTCAGCCATTTTTCTGTAGATGCTGTACAGGTGCTTCTCGCGACCGACGATGTCGGCTTTTATGCCGTAGTCGTCGAGCGCCTTGCCGAACTCTTCGGAGATGCGTTTGACGATCTGACGCTGGCTACCCTTGCTTTTCTTAAGCGCTCTGTCGAGTACGCGGTATCGCAAGGGATAGAGGTACCGAAAGCCAAGGTCCTCGAGTTCGACTTTCAGGCGATTAATGCCGAGCCGGTTCGCAATGGGCGCATAAATGTCCAGTGTCTCGCGCGCGATGCGCCGTTTCTTGGTGGCCGGCATCGCACCCAGCGTCTGCATGTTGTGCAGACGATCGGCAAGCTTGACGAGAATGACACGAATGTCCTCGATCATGGCAAGCATCATCTTGCGAAAGCTCTCGGCCTGCGCTTCTGCCTGGCTGCGGAACTGGATCTGATCGAGCTTGCTGACGCCGTCCACGAGTAACGCAACCTCATTGCCGAATTGATCTTCTATATCAGCCAGCGACGCATCGGTGTCTTCCACGGTGTCATGCAGGATGGCAGCCATGATTGCCTCGGCATCGAGGTGCATCTCGGCCAGTTCCTGGGCGACCGCGACGGGATGGGTGATATAGGGCTCGCCGGTCATGCGAGTTTGCCCCTCATGGGCCGCTGCGCCGAACTCGTAGGCCTGGGCGATTTGCCTCATTTGCTCGTCGGGGAGGTAGGACGACAACGTATCGAGCAGGCGCCGCAAGCCGTGGTCGCGCCTCGATGCACCCGGTAGTTTCGACAGCAATGTCGCGGCATAGTCCATGCCGCGATCATACTTTAACGAGCGGTCCCCGGACCGCGAAATCGGTCATCGCCGAGCGAGATGCCGCGAACGGGCATAATCTCGTCGCTGCTTTCAGGTTGCATCAGGTCCTCGATAGCCGGTTGCTCGATCTCGTCGAGTATTGCAGGCGTAACGTGACCCTCAGCGATCTCTCGCAGCGCAACTACCGTCGGCTTGTCATTCTCGAGTTCGACCATCGGCTCGGCGCCATGGGCGATACGGCGCGCGCGCTTTGCTGCGACGAGCACCATCTCAAAAATATTGCCGATATTGTCCAGGCAGTCTTCAACGGTAATACGTGCCATTTCTCGATTCCTTCAGGAGCGGCTTCAGCCGCCGTATGTGCGGTATGGGCTCGCGATAGTGAAGCCGCAGGCAGCCCAAAACCAGCCCTTATTCCAAAGGGTTATAAGGGGCTGACGATGGCTTCCAGCTCGGCAATGGCTTTGTCGAGATCGTCATTGGTAATGACATGATCGAATTCTTCCCAGTGCTCCATGTCGCCGCGGGCATCTCGCAGCCGTCGCTCGATGGCTCCGGCGGAATCCGTGCCGCGGTCGCGCAGGCGCCGCTCCAGCTCCTCGATCGACGGCGGCAGGATGAAAATCGTGACGCAGTCGGGCATTGATTCGCGCACCTGCGCTGCGCCTTGCCAGTCGATTTCGAGAATGACGCTGTGGCCGGTGCTGAGGTGTTCTTCGACCTGCTCTCGGCTGGTACCGTAATAATTGTCGAAAATCTCGGCGGACTCGAGCAAGGCGCCACGGTCGCGCAACGCAAAAAACCCTTTTTTATCGACGAACAGGTAGTCGACCCCATCGGCTTCATTGCTGCGTTTTTCACGAGTCGTGTAGGAAATTGAAAACCGCAGCTCCGGATTACGCGTAACCAGCGCTCTCACGAGTGTCGTCTTGCCGGCACCGGATGGCGCTGCAACGACACAAAGCCTGGGGTCATTCATAGCGTTCTATTCCACATTCTGCATCCGCTCACCGAGTGGCATGACTGGACTGATTTCGGGCCTGTTTTTACCCGATTTCCGTTGCTGCAAGCGGAATGGATTCTGACACATTCAGACAATACCGGGAAACAGCATCCCAGTACGGTTGAACGCCTGTAGCTGGAGATACACCATGAAATCACTGACTCTATTGTCAACCGTCATTGTGCTGCTGTTGGCCGCCGGTTGTGCAAGCTATTCGCCCGGACCGAGACCAACTGCGCACCTGTCCGGTGTGACGCTGCCCGATCAATTGACGATGTACTCAGCCGATCAATGCATAGGCGCCATCGTCAATGGCGTATGCCACGGCAGCGTGACAGGCCAGCCCATCGGTACCTGTTACGGTTCGGTTTTGGCCGGGCGATGCCTCGGTGTAGAGACACCTGACTACGCGCATCGGAGTCGGACGAATTTGCAACCCCGCACGTATCAACAAATGATGGAGCCGACCAGTCCGCCGACCTATGACGAATTGATGCGGAACCCGGGTTATCTTCAACAGTAACCTCACCCTCCGTTTCTGCGGCAAGCCGGCCACTCAAACGGCTGAAAACTCAGCTTTTAAAGGGCTGGTTGCGGCCAGGAGCGGCAGTTTCCCTCTGGTGATTCGCGAAACACTCACCCCTCGACCTGTCCAGTAACAGAGGCACCCATTACGAGCTTGACCCTGTAGTAACTACAGGAGTTAGGATTGCATTCCTGTCGGGGGTGTTAACTGAAATATCGATTGCAGATTCTCTACATTGAGGGTTTTCAATCAATGGTATTTGGGCAAAAGAGGATGTGATATGACGAGCTACGGTGAATTGGGAGTAAATGTTGGATCTGTCGGCAGGTGGACAAGATTCCTTATGGGGATTCTGATCGTCGCTTATGTGGCCACGGACTTTTATCCCGTCACTCATACGCACAGCGCAGCGTCTTATACGATGATGGCTCTTTCGTTTCTTGGGATCACCGGCGTCTATACATTGGTACATATGCTGATCGGTGACAAATTGAGCGGCAGGAGCGCATGGTGGGGAACATTGATTTTTGTGGTTCCCATAATGTTCCTTTTGATAGCCCCCGCGTTCGATCGAAACCTTCAGGTAGGTCACTGGCTCAATATGCCAGCGTTGAATCACCCGTTTATGCTAGCGCTCCTGCTGTATGTCGGCGTATCGTTTTTCTTTCAGTGGCGAGCTAAATACGGTGGCTGCGAAGTGGTTGCGATCCCGAACTTCCTAATCAGGAAGAACTACGGGTCATACTGCGTTCCGTTGCTGCCACTCGATGCAATTGAGAAAGCGATTATTGACAAGAGAGCAGCAGGCTCTGTCGATACGGCCTAGGACACACAGCAAGCGCTGTCCGCACCGACTTCTTAATTCCATCAGTCACACGCCTGATCACCTTCGTCGCGGAAAAGATAGTCTTCGATCGGCGGATTGTCGCGAATCAGGCCGTCAATATAGTCCTGAAAGCGGGCGCTGAACCAGTGGCGTCTGTCACTAAACCATTGTCTTACGCCCGGATATTGTGTTGTTTCTGTCAGCAGGCCATGGAATCCGGACCAAGTGTCTGCATCGATTGAGCCCTCGTCCGCCAACCGGCGCATTTCCTGAAGCTGATAGTAGAAGGACATATAGAATGCACTGAATCGCAGACGCTCCGAACCGCTTAAGGATCGGTAATCCTGCGCACCCTTGATGTAGAGGCAAGCGAGGCCAGGGTTTTCGACAAATTGTTCCAAGGACCCGATGTAATCGCCCACGACTGCCTGGGTTGTTGAGCGAACCTGCGCTTCGCTATTTTCTCGAATCTCAACGATGACAAAACCAACAGAAACGACTACCGCTACTGCTGCAATCAACTCTCCAACCTGCAAGATCTTGCTCAGCGGCCACATGATTCAGCCAAATCCTTCGAATCTTGGGACATCATCGGCCCTTTAAGACTCTACCACCGCAATGTCCGCTGCAGAATTATCACTCGACATTCTGTACCTGCTCGCGTTGCCGCCAAAACTTTGGGCATGCGCGTGCACACCGAAGTCGCGAGACTGTCAATGTCGGCGCAGCAATGACATACAGCCTGGGGTCATTCAATCAGCTGGTCCGACATATCGGGGCCGAATCAAACGGCCGGAAGCGAGCGTTTCTTCATGGAATTGTGAGGCCCATCACGGTGTCCGCCGGACCAAAGGCTAGACTCATGGCGTCTCCGAAAATGACTTTCGAGGTTCCGCCATGAAGCGTACCTTTTTCGTACCAATTGCTGCTTTCTTCCTGCTTGCCATTTCCGTAAGTACAATTGTCTCCTGTGGCGGCGGGTCTTCGTCCTCCGCCGCTCCGCCACCACCGCCACCTCCGGCACCGACGCTCGACCTCGAATTCACTGCTCCGGGAGGCACAGGATTTGCGGGAGGTAACGTCACGGGTATCCTGGTCGCTGCGAATGTCGGGCAAGACTTTACGCTCACCAACGGAATCAGTGTGACCGGACAGGTCACCACAACGGCAGGCACCCCGATGCCGGGGGTCAAGGTCAGTTACCGGACAGCCGTCGGCTCCCCGGCAGTCGATGCTTCCATTACCAACCTCACCGGAAATTACACCGTAGCGGTGCCGGCGGGAACATGGGTCGTCGAACTTGACACGGGAAATGCGGCGTTGGGAGTGCACGTTACAACGGGAATCGCCGTCACGTCGCCCGGCCCCGGTACCGTCAACTTTCAGATCCCGGTCGCCGTCAACATTAGCGGATTTGTCCTCGAAGACGATGGAGTCAATCCGATCGGAGCTTCCACTCTTGAATTCACGGGAACACAAACGCAGGCGACTGCGTCGATTACTGCGGCAGCCGGAACCGCCTCTTACTCTACAAATCTCGTGCCCGATACGTACGAGGTCATCGTAACCCCCGCCGGAATCGCGGCGCAATCTCAGATGAAGCAGCGCTTCACCGGGATCGTGCTCGGCGCGTCAGGCCTCAGTCAAAACTTCATCCTCACGCGAGGGATCACTGTAACCGGAACGATTTTTGACGATCTGGGCTTGGTACTGCAGGAAGCGACAGACGTCGATGTCGAAATCCCCGCAGGACTCAACTTCTTCCCACCGCCCGGCGTTTCGGCCAACCCCGCCTCGGGAATGTATACCATCGGCCCCGTGCCGATCGGGAGCATGATCTTCGAAATCGATCCGCCCGGCGATTCCGGTTTGCCGAAGCAGCAATTTACGCGACAGATCGCGGGGCCTTCACCGGAAACCGAGGACTTCCCGCTCGCCAAGGGATTTGTCTTGAACGGAGTGATCTTTCAACAGGGCGGTGTCACACCGGAGGGAGACGCCGACATTCGCGCCCTTCCGACCAACGGATCGCTGGCCCCGGGCGGCGACACTTCCGATAACGTAGCGGGAGATTATAATATTTCCCTCTTCGCCGGCACGTACAACCTTCAAATTACGCCCCAGCTCGGAACTTTCCAGCTGCCGCAAACGACATCGATTACCATCGGCGGCGACACGACGCTCAATGTGACGTTAACGCAAGGCGCCCCGCTCACGGGAATCGTGCTTCAGCCCGACGGCGCCACTCCGGCTGAGGACGTCCAAGTCGAAATCGTGGGTGCCACAGGAGCTTCTGCAATCACCGACGTTATTGGGGCGTACACCTTCATTGCCCCCGGAGGAACGCACACGCTCACGTTGACCGACACAGGCGGCCCCTTTGAGGGCATTGCCATCGATCCGGTCACAGGCGTTGTGGTCATTCCGCCGGTCCCCACGATTCAAAACATCACGCTCACGCTCGCGACGACCGGCTCGACGGTTGTCACGGGCACCGTCTTTGCTCCCGACGGCGTCACGCCCGTTGCAAACGTGGAAGTCATCGCGCGAAACAGCTCGGGCGACAAAGTCGGCCGCGCCGTCACCGACATCAACGGAAACTATAGCCTCGTAATCCCATAAGCAGACTCGGGCCGGGATCCGCACCACCACGCGGATCCCGGCCTCGGTAGCCTAAACTAGAAAACCAGGAAGCAGAGGGCTTTACGCAAGAGATCGTACTGCCTTTCCAGGTCATCGCCCAGCGAATACCGTTCAGCGACCGCATTACGGACATCGGCAATGCGAGCTGTATCAATACGTCCTGCCGTCAAGCATTCCTCCGACGCAACCCCCTCATCAATGCGACGGCCCCTATGGAGTACATCCTGGTCCACGCGTCCGAGAACACTTGTGGCTGCACAATTTTAGGTTCATGCCCCAGCCACGAAATAAACCCGGAAGTCGCATCTATCGCTACCGCGAGCGTTTCCAGTAGGCTGATTGTCCAGATTCACTTATTTATAAAATCGCTCAACGTCGGACAGATGAACATGTTCTTCGCAAGAAACCGTAGTGGCAGACGTGTCCGCTCCAGAATTATCACTCGACATTCTGTACCTGCTCGCGCATTTGCTCGATAAGCACTTTTAATTCGACGGCTGCTTTCGTCGTCTCGGTGTCGGCAGACTTGGAGCCCAGCGTGTTCGCCTCACGATTGAGTTCCTGCATCAGAAAATCCAGGCGGCGACCGACAGGTTCATCGTTCGCCAGTGTCTCGCGAATTTCAGTCACGTGGCTGTCAAGGCGATCGATTTCCTCATCGACATCGATCTTCTGTGCGATCAGCGCGAGTTCGAGTTCGAGCCGCTCCGGGTCTGCGTCGATCTCAAGACGTTCGATGCGCTCACGTTGTTTCAGTCGCGTTGCCGCCAAAACTTCGGGCATGCGCGTGCGCACCGATGTTGCAAGACTGTCTATATCGGCGCAGCGGGACTCGAGCATGGACGCAATGCGCTCGCCTTCACTGGCGCGCATCCCGGCCATGGAATCGATGGTTTCATCGAGCAGGCTCGCTGCGGCCGCAAACAGCGGCTCCAAATCCACTTCGGATTGCTGGATGACGCCAGGCCAGCGCAAGATGTCGACTGGACTGACGGCATTGGTGTTGCCCAGCTCCGATGCGATCGTCTGCAGCCGGGAGGATAATAGTTTGACCAGCTCGTCATTGAGCTGCATCTCGGTGCGTTCGCTTAACGCTCGCCGGAAGTGCAAAGCACACTCGACTTTGCCGCGCTTCAGCTTGCTGCCGACCTGCTGTCGAAAGGCCTGTTCCTTCGGGCGCAGCTCGTCGGGCAATTTGAACGATATGTCGAGGTAGCGATGATTGACGGCCCGCAGCTCCCATGTCAGCGCGCCGAGCGCTGTCTCGACGGACTGCCGTGCAAAGCCTGTCATACTGTGTAACATCTTGAAGATCTCTGGTTGTGCCGGGTCGGTCACGTTTTTTAAAGCTTCGGCACGGCATATTAAAGAGACACAAGCAAGAACGAAACACCATGCACGTCGAGTATGCCAAAGTATCTGCACTGGGAGACCGCCAGGACAACCAGGACCGGGCCGCCGTGGTCATTGCCGACGACGCGGCAATGCTGCTCGTATTCGACGGAATGGGCGGGCATTCGGACGGGGCCCGGGCGGCGGAAACGGCGCTAAGAGTGGTGCAGGACGTCTTCATGGAAACGAAATTGCCGGTCCTCGATCCGCAGGGATTTCTCTATATGGCCCTGTCCCGTGCGCACGATGAGGTCGTCGGCCTGGGCCATGAGCTTGCGGTCGACTTCCGGCCGCGCGCCACCTGCGCGATATGCCTGGTGCAGGAGGGCGGCTCATTTTGGGCGCATATTGGCGACAGCCGCATATACCACATTCGAGGCGGAAACGTGCTCGCGCGGTCTCGCGACCACAGCCACGTCGAGGTCCTGATACAGGAAGGCGCTATCACCGAGGAAGAGGCGCTGGACCATCCGATGCGCAATTTCGTGGAATGTTGCCTCGGCGGCGACGCGCCCGTGCCCGATATGAGCATAACGGCCAAAATGCCGCTGGAACTGAACGATGTGTTGCTCGCATGCTCGGACGGCTTGTGGTCAGGCATTGTCGATGACGACATCGCCCAAATCGGGGTCCCTGGAACGAACAACCTGGCCGACAATCTCAAGGCGCTCAGCATCAAGGCATTGAATGCCAACTCTCCCTACAGCGACAATACGACCGGAACCGCCATTCGCTGGCTGGATTCCTGAAGGCCAGTCTCAAGGAGAAAAATAATGCGACCAAGCGGCCGCGCCGCGGACGGTATCCGCACGGTCACTTTTACACCTGATTTCACGTGCCACGCCGAGGGCAGCGTGTTGGCCGAGTTTGGCGACACGCGGGTGCTGTGCACGGCGACGGTCGAGGGCCGTGTGCCAGCCTGGATGCGCGGCAAGGGCAGTGGCTGGGTGACCGGTGAATACGGCATGCTACCGCGGGCAACACACACGCGTTCCGCACGCGAAGCGGCGCGCGGCAAACAAAGCGGTCGCACGATGGAAATCGCCCGCTTGATCGGTCGCTCGCTGCGCGCCATTACCGATCTTGATGCGCTCGGCGAAAGAACCGTCACGCTCGATTGCGATGTTCTGCAAGCCGATGGTGGCACCCGCACGGCGGCCATTAGCGGCGCCTATGTCGCATTGGCGCTGGCGATGCAGCGCATGGCCGGCACCAGGAAACTCCCCAAGAACCCGTTACATGGCCAGGTTGCGGCCGTGTCGGTTGGCATCTATCGTGGCACGGCCGTGCTGGATCTCGACTACGCTGAAGACTCCGAGGCTGAGACGGACATGAATATCGTGATGAACGATGCGGGTCGTTTCATCGAAGTGCAGGGCACGGCTGAGGGACATGCGTTCACACACGATGAACTCAACGACATGCTGATGCTGGCCAAAGCCGGCATCGGGCATGTTATCGACCAGCAAAACAAGGTGCTCGCTGATTGAAACTACCGAACACAATCGTCATGGCCAGCAGCAATGTCGGCAAAACAACAGAGATCTCGGCGCTACTTGCACATCTTGACGTCATGGTCGTGCCGCAGTCCGAGTACGGAGTTGGCGCTGCCGACGAGACCGGATCCACGTTCGAGGAAAACGCCGTCATCAAGGCGCGGTACGCAGCGACGGCAACAGGCCTCCCGGCCATCGCGGACGATTCCGGACTTTGTGTTGTCGCGCTCGATGGACGTCCGGGTGTCCGCTCGGCACGTTACGCCGGCGCAGATGCCACCGATGACAGCAACATCGACAAGCTCCTTGCCGAGCTCGATGGGGTGAGCGATCAGGATCGTGACGCCGAGTTTCAATGCGTGGCCTGTTTTGTCTACTCCATGGATGCCAATCCGCTGCTTGCGAAAGGCAGCTGGCGCGGGCGCATCCTGAGTACACGACGTGGCGACGGCGGATTCGGCTACGATCCCATTTTTTTCGACCCGGAATCGGGGAAATCGGCGGCAGAACTTTCGGCAGAAGAAAAAAACGCGAGCAGTCATCGCGGCAAGGCCCTGCGCGCCCTTGCCGATCTTCTGGGCGCGACGCCTGCATAGAGTGCCGTGATGTCAATTCCCCTGTCGCTCTACATCCACTTGCCGTGGTGTGTTCGAAAATGCCCGTACTGCGATTTCAATTCCTACACGTCAGGCGACACCGCGCCGCGTGCGCGTTACCTGCGTGCGCTAATTAGCG
>Ga0255058_10000420_pt1 | contig 25125 bp, 22 predicted proteins | sample Cases_109_9_MG_FD_188637 | JGI IMG/M metagenome (GOLD analysis project Ga0255058, IMG submission 188637) | Seawater microbial communities from Amundsen Gulf, Northwest Territories, Canada - Cases_109_9 | ecosystem: Environmental > Aquatic > Marine > Gulf | place: Canada: Northwest Territories... | reverse complement strand
TCACTTCTCAGCCTTAATGAAAGAACGGATTTTCCTGTTCTTTCAGCCTACGAGCTTGAACCACCTAATCCAACAGATGGCTGACCTACCCTTCTGCGTCCCCCCAATCACTCTCATCCCCGAAGGGACATTGATAACATGGTGGTACAGGAATATTAACCTGTTTTCCATTACCTACGCCTTTCGGCCTCAGCTTAGGGATCGACTAACCCTGAGCAGATTAGCTTTACTCAGGAAACCTTAGGCTTTCGGCGAGCAGGTTTTTCACCTGCTTTATCGTTACTCATGTCAGCATAGTCTCTTCTGTTAAGTTCAGCCGTCCTTACGGTCAACCTTCAGCCCTAACAGAATGCTCCCCTACCGAATCCGCCTGAGGCGGACTCCCGCAGCTTCGGTAATGCGCTTAAGCCCCGTTACATTTTCGGCGCAGACTCACTCGACCAGTGAGCTATTACGCTTTCTTTAAAGGGTGGCTGCTTCTAAGCCAACCTCCTGGTTGTCTGTGCATTTCCACATCCTTTCCCACTTAGCGCACATTTAGGGACCTTAGCTGGCGATCTGGGCTGTTTCCCTCTCGACCACGGAACTTAGCTCCCGTAGTCTGACTCCTGCAATAGTAGTTGGCGGTATTCGGAGTTTGGTTAGGTTTGGTAATCTGGTAGGACCCCTAGCCCATCCAGTGCTCTACCCCCGCCACTCAACTTGCAAGGCTATACCTAAATATATTTCGGGGAGAACCAGCTATTTCCAAGTTTGTTTGGCCTTTCACCCCTATCCACAGCTCATCCAAGCGGTTTTCAACCCACAATGGTTCGAGCCTCCACGCAATTTTACTTGCGCTTCACTCTGGCCATGGATAGATCACTTGGTTTCGGGTCTACTCCACGTAACTCTATCGCCCTATTAAGACTCGCTTTCGCTACGGCTACACCTAACGGCTTAACCTTGCTACGCAAAGTAACTCGCTGACTCATTATGCAAAAGGCACGCGGTCATCCAGCCTGAAACTTGACCCTAAAGTCAAAGGACAGGCATCAGACTCCCACTGCTTGTAAGCAAACGGTTTCAGGTACTATTTCACTCTCCTCACCGGAGTACTTTTCACCTTTCCCTCACGGTACTAGTTCACTATCGGTCGTCAAGTAGTATTTAGCCTTAGAAGATGGTCCTTCCAAATTCCCACAAGATTCCTCGTGTCCCGCGGTACTTGGGTATTCGATCCAGGAAGTCTGATTCATTTTACCTACAGGACTATCACCTTCTATGGTGGGTCTTTCCAGACCCTTCAGTTATGAATCAGTTTTTTAACTTCCCGACAGATCCGAAACTCTATCCGATCAAACCCCACGACACCGAATATACAACACTTTCGGGCTTTAACATATATTCGGTTTGGGCTGTTTTCCTTTCGCTCGCCGCTACTCAGAAAATCACTATTGTTTTCTCTTCCTGAGGTTACTTAGATGTTTCAGTTCACCTCGTTTGCCTCTGTAGCCTATGTATTCAGCTACAGATGTCCCGACACTACTCGAGACGGGTTTCCCCATTCAGAAATCTCCGGATCAAAGCTTGTTTAGCAGCTCCCCGAAGCTTATCGCAGCTTGCCACGTCTTTCATCGCCTCTTGACGCCAAGGCATCCACCGATTGCTCTTAATAGCTTGGCCACAACATTTGACATGTTTCTGCCGAGCGCTTACATGTACTAATTAACAAATTGTCAAAGAACAGATTCATTTTGGATTATAGAATGCAGATTTTACAATCTTGGTTCTAAGATCCAAAAATTAAAAATCTAATTGGTGGAGGTGAACGGGCTCGAACCGATGACTTCCTGCGTGCAAGGCAGGTGCTCTCCCAACTGAGCTACACCCCCAATAGAATTGATAATTTATAAATGACAATGAAAATTCAGTTGATGATCCAACCAAACATTGGATTTTCAATCGTCAATATTAAATCTAAATTGGTGGGCCTGGATGGAGTTGAACCATCGACCTCACGCTTATCAGGCGTGCGCTCTAACCAAGCTGAGCTACAGGCCCTGGCGATTTCGAATTCCGGATCGATGTTTTTACTCTATTGCAAAAATCCAAAATCCAAAATTCGGTTGAGCCTATCTTCACCTATTGATTTTAAAGAACAATTCTTGATCTCTCAAAACTAAATAGTGACAAACAGAGCCGGTCAGGTTTTGTATCTTTTCCAAAGACATATCATCCTTAGAAAGGAGGTGATCCAGCCGCTGGTTCCCCAACGGCTACCTTGTTACGACTTCACCCCAATCATCAGCCATACCTTAGGTGCCTGCCTCCCTGCCGGAGCAGGGTTGGCCCAACAACTTCTGGTACAACCAACTCTCATGGTGTGACGGGCGGTGTGTACAAGGCCCGGGAACGTATTCACCGTGGCATGCTGATCCACGATTACTAGCGATTCCAGCTTCATGAAGTCGAGTTGCAGACTCCAATCCGAACTAAGGGCTGCTTTATGGGATTGGCTCCCCCTCACGGGATCGCGACCCTTTGTACAACCCATTGTAGCACGTGTGTAGCCCTGGGCATAAAGGCCATGAGGACTTGACGTCATCCCCACCTTCCTCCCCGTTAACCGGGGCAGTATCTTTAGAGTCCCCAACTAAATGATGGTAACTAAAGATAGGGGTTGCGCTCGTTGCGGGACTTAACCCAACATCTCACGACACGAGCTGACGACAGCCATGCAGCACCTGTCTCCGAGCTCCCCGAAGGGCACTTCCCTCTTTCGAGGGCTTTCTCGGGATGTCAAGCCCAGGTAAGGTTCTTCGCGTTGCGTCGAATTAAACCACATGCTCCACCGCTTGTGCGGGCCCCCGTCAATTCCTTTGAGTTTTAACCTTGCGGTCGTACTCCCCAGGCGGAACACTTAATGCGTTAACTTCGGCACAGCAGGGGTCAATACCCGCTACACCTAGTGTTCACCGTTTACTGCGTGGACTACCAGGGTATCTAATCCTGTTTGCTCCCCACGCCTTCGCGCCTCAGCGTCAGTATTGGTCCAGGAAGTCGCCTTCGCCACCGGTGTTCCTCCTGATATCTACGAATTTCACCTCTACACCAGGAATTCCACTTCCCTCTCCCATACTCAAGTCTCTTAGTTTCAAATGCACTTCCGAGGTTAAGCCTCGGGCTTTCACATCTGACTTAAAAGACCGCCTACGCGCTCTTTACGCCCAATAATTCCGAATAACGCTCGCACCCTCCGTATTACCGCGGCTGCTGGCACGGAGTTAGCCGGTGCTTCCTTCAGTGGTACCGTCAGTGCAATATGGTATTAGCATAAAGCAGGTTCTTCCCACTTGACAGAGCTTTACGACCCGAGGGCCTTCATCACTCACGCGGCGTTGCTGCGTCAGGGTTTCCCCCATTGCGCAAAATTCCTCACTGCTGCCTCCCGTAGGAGTCTGGACCGTGTGTCAGTTCCAGTGTGGCTGATCATCCTCTCAGACCAGCTAACCATCGATGCCTTGGTGGGCCATTACCCCACCAACAAGCTAATGGTGCGCGGGCCCATCTCCAAACAGTAGCTTACATGTAGAGGCCACCTTTGATCTGATAAGCCGAAGCTTAAAAGATATTATCCGGTATTAGCATCGCTTTCGCAATGTTATCCCCGATTCGGAGGTAGATTACCCACGTGTTACTCACCCGTGCGCCACTTTACTATCTTTAGCAAGCTAAAGAGTTCTCGTGCGACTTGCATGTGTTAAGCACGCCGCCAGCGTTCATTCTGAGCCAGGATCAAACTCTCCACTTCAAAATTTATACTGTCCCCAATGATAACCACCAGGTACAATATATTTTCTTGGGACCCAACTCATTATATGTCACTATTTAGTTTTCAAAGATCAAGTTATCCATAAGAAACAATTGTTTCTAATTGATAATCCCAAATCAGATATTATAGATTAATAATATTTTTTGTCAAGTATTATTTTCAAAAAGAATGCATAAAAATAGATAATAAATTTGTTTGATACCTTCAAAGCAGCTTCGGTCAGTCTCAGAAATTTTTCCATCCCATAAAAATTTTTTTTGATTTTTCAAGCGCCCGTTGTTTCAGTTCAAACATACCGGAAAAACTGGGAATGATGCAATGTTAAATGTCGATCATGTTTTGGGCCGATTGACCTTAATCTTGTGAAAGCGCTTTTTGCCGGATCTCAATAATATTTCCCTATTAATCAAATTGTTATCCGTAATTAGATACTCGAAAGATTCAATTCGTTTCCCATTGATATATGCCCCCCCCTGCTCGATCAGCCGCCTGGCTGAACTGTTTGATTCTGCAAGACCCACGGTGTGAAACAGCTTAAAGGCTGGTATTCCTTCTTCAAGCTTATCGGTTTCCATAACGGTTTGGGGAACAGAAAAATCATCAAATTCCGTATCAGACCTTGGGATCGTACTCGAAAACAGGATCTCCTCGGGGACAGCACCGAGGCGAAATATCCCTGCAGCCGCATGATAGGCTTTTGTTGCCTCTTCCGTGCCGTGGGCAAGACGCGTCGCTTCGAAAGCAAGAACGGTTTTAGCAATGTTCAGATCCGAGCCCTCTAGCTGATCAACCATACGGATTTCATCCATCGGCAAAAAGGTAAAAAGAGCAAAAAAACGCCCGACATCTCGATCCTCGGTGTTGATCCAGTACTGAAAATACTCATACGGTGTTGTCCTGTCAGGGTCCAGCCAAACTGCTCCTTGGGCGGTTTTCCCCATCTTCACGCCACTGCTGGTGGTGATCAGTGGGAAGGTGATGCCGAAGGCCGTTTTCTTTTGAATTCTCCGGATCAATTCAATTCCTGCCACAATATTTCCCCATTGATCACTCCCCCCAAGCTGGAGTCTGCACCCATGCATGTCAAAAAGAGTAAGGAAGTCATATGCCTGGAGAATCATGTAGTTAAATTCAATAAAGCTCAGGCCCTCATCTGATGCAAGACGCATTTTACAGGTTTCCGCTTTTATCATCCGATTTACGCTAAAATACCTCCCGATATCCCTGAGAAACGGGATATATTTTAACTTTGTGAGCCACTCTGCATTGTTCAATAACAACGCTTTACCATCCGTGAAATCGATAAAATTGGAAAGCTGTTCTTTAATTCCAGCTGCATTTTCTTCCACGATTTCCGGCGTAAGCAATTTTCGCATTTCGGTTTTGCCGCTCGGGTCCCCGACCAGACCGGTGCCGCCCCCAACAAGGGCAATCGGCCGATGACCACACCGTTGCATATGCGCAAGGGACATGATTGGCACCAGGCTTCCAATGTGCAGGCTGGACGCTGTTGGATCGAAGCCGATGTAACAGGTCACATTTTCTTCTGCAAGGTAATCAACAAGTTCCTTTTCATGGGTGACCTGATCAATAAAACCACGTTCCTGAAACACCTGCATAACATTGGTCATAGGAGCTTACCTCATTTATTTGCGTATTCAACCGCCCGGGTCTCACGAATAACCGTTACCTTGATCTGCCCGGGAAAAGTCAATGATTCTTCTATCTTTTTTACAACATCTCTGCTCAGGAGTACCGCCTCATCATCTGCAATCTTCTCGCTTTCCACGATGATTCGAATTTCTCTTCCAGCCTGTATGGCATACGAATTTGCAACCCCTCGGAACGAATTTGCAATCCCTTCCAAATCTTCCAATCTTTTGATATAATTTTCCAGAAGCTCTTTCCGCGCCCCCGGCCTTGCTCCGGAAAGCCCATCAGCCGATTGAACCAATAGCGAATGAACCGAACTAGGGGGCACATCTTCATGGTGTGCGGCGATTGCACGCACAACGTTTGATGATTCTCCATATTTTTTAGCAAGTTTGGATCCGATCAATGCATGCGGTCCTTCAACTTCATGGTCTATTGCCTTTCCGATATCATGTAACAATCCCATCCGTCTGGCCAGTTTCTGATTAAGTCCGAGTTCAGCCGCCATTATGCCGGTCAAAAATCCAACCTCAATTGAATGCTGTAAAACATTTTGTGAATAACTTGTACGGAACTTCAATCTGCCGAGATACTTGACCAGTTCTTTATGAAAACCGTGCACACCCAGATCAAATGCAGCCTGTTCTCCGGCTTCTTTGATCGTCGAATCGACTTCTTGACTCACCTTTTTAACAACATCCTCGATTCGTGCAGGATGGATTCGGCCGTCTGAGATCAATCGAATCAATGATATACGGGCAACTTCGCGTCTGACCGGATTAAAACCTGAAAGGATAACCGCCTCCGGTGTGTCATCAATGATCAGATCAATGCCGGTTGCCGCTTCAAGGGCACGGATATTTCGACCTTCCCTGCCGATAATACGCCCTTTCATCTCATCGCTGGGGAGTTGAACCACCGAAACTGTACGTTCGGCAACAAAATCGCTGGCATATCTTTGGATGGCGGTCGCTATGATCTTTTTTGCCTTTTTGTCTGCTTCTTCTTTGGTCTCGTTTTCAATTTTTTTAATATATTTGGCACCCTCATATCGCGCCTCGTTTTCCATGGCCCTGATCAGGAGTTCTTTGGCGTTTTCTGCAGTAAGTCCTGAGATTTTTTCGAGCTCTTTCTTTTGTTCGTTTATCAGTTCATTATATCTCTTTTTCTTTTTTTCTATTTCTGATTCTTTTGCCGAAACCTGTTCTTCTTTTCGATAAAGCTCTCGATCTCTTCGTTCTATTTGATCGATTTTACGATCGATATTTTCTTCTTTTTTTGTCAGCCGAATCTCCTTTTTTTTGAGACTGGAACGCGTCTCCTTTGTCTCTGCCTCAAAATCAATTTTCATCTTGAAAAGCCTGTCTTTGACCTCAAGATTAGCTTCTTTTACGAGTGTTTCCGATCTCCTTTTCGCATCGTCCAGTATCTTCCGAGCCTCCCTTCTGGCAATTCTTTCTTTTTGGGTGACCATTTTCGCTCGGATAAGAAAAGCAATGCCAAAACCGATCAGAAAGACGAAAATGCCTATCAATAAATAATATTCATTCATTTCCTTCTCCCTGGAAATCTAAAAATGTTGTATCGATCAAACGGGTTAATATCAGCTGGTTGTGGCGATTCATAATTCCGATGTCCGATTTCGTATCTGCAAAATATTAGTTTAGAATTCAGCCAACTTTACAGAGGTATATGCCACATCCATTTCAAAGTTGACGAAAAATTTGTGAAGGCCAAACTGTTAAAAAGGAAAGGTGAGGTAAGATTTTATCGGAAGTGACAAAAAAACTTGAACGATAGGGCTGTTGGATGAGGGTTAACTTTTAAGTCGGTTTTATATTTGCCGAGATTTCAACACGTCTGACCCCCTACTTTGTGCCGTGTGGATGGGTCTTTGAACCTAATGGTAAAAGTGGGTGCCTTTTAGTTTCTTTAGGCTTTTCTGTACGCACAGAACATGCTCACCAAAACAATTAAAGGCTCCCATAACATTTGGTGTTGGATCAAAAAACATCATCCAATCACGAACACAGTAGGGGGCATGTGTTAATATCACCCTTCATCAGGAAAGGATATTGAAGAGATTCCGGCTATTTTATGGAACAAAAAGCCATAGGGGAAGGAGAGGTTTATAACGCAACGTACCTTGTATCAATATTCACCCTGTAACATACCATTGGAATTTCAATCACATCCTCTCATCAAGCATGCCGATGAGTTTTTCGGATCGTTTAGAAATGTCTTTCATTAAATCTGTGTGTTTCATTTTCAACTTAAAATTTTCATTCGCAATATTTAGTGCAGCAGAAATCAAAATTGCAAACTTCGTAATATTGGATGACTGACTCGATTGTTGGGTTTCGACTCGGTTCACCTCCTTTACCAAGAGGTCAACAATCTCTTTTGCCTTGATGGTGTCGGAGTCGGTTTTAAATGTATACGTCTGTCCCAACAATTCTATTGTTACAAGTTCTTCCAATGGATATGCATCAACCCTTTCCCATGCCCATAGTCTATTGAAGACTAGGGGTCGGCCGGCGTAATATCCTCCAGCTTAGTTAACAAACCCTCAATCTTGGATCGGATCAGGTCCCTTTCTTTCTCCGAATTGTCTTCCGCCTTAACCTTGCCGAGTAATTCCTCCTCTATCTGCCTATTTTTATTTGAAAGTTCTGCATTTGTCACTTCAAGAGATTTACAAATTTTCATCAATCTCTCAACTCTTTTCTCAATTTCGTCAAATTGTTGTAAAATATTTTCGTTTTCCAAATGTTCACCCCATCGAACTCAATCGTAATATACGCACCGGTCATGCAAAAAGTCAAGATTTTTTGCATGACCGATTTTTCATTATATTTTCAACCCGTTTCAAATCTTGCCGGGTATTGATTCCCAAAATCTCATTGTTGTTCGATCCGATCAAAACACCGATGTTCTTCCCCCCCCTGTAACCTATTTCAATAATATCAGTTAAATAAAACTCACCCTTAATATTATCCGGCTTAATCTTTTTTAGCGAATCGAATAAAAAAAATTTTTTCACACAATACGTGCCGGAATTGATTATTTTTATCCTCTTTTGCTGCTTCGTTGCCTCTGATTCTTCAACGATCCCAAAAACATGCCGATTTTCATCAAACAGAATCCTGCCGTAGCCTTTTGGGTTATCGATTTGGCTTCCCAAAACGGTAATATCCCGTCGCGCTGACACATGGTCATTGATTAGCCCTAGGACCGTATCCGCGGTAATGAGCGGAACGTCACCGCATAGAATCACCACCTGTTCGATGTCCTCAGATAAATATGGCAGAGCGCTTAAAACCGCATGACCCGTTCCCAGTGGAGCATCCTGTATAGCAAAACTGACCCTCGAATGCTGGGAAACCATTTTACGAACAGTTTCAGCCTGGTTTCCGATGACAAGAACAATATTGTCTTTTACACACTTTTCTGCAGTTTCAACAACATACGTCACCATCGGCCGGCCGTGTAGCTCATGGAGAACTTTTGCTTTTCTCGACTCCATCCGCGTACCCAAACCCGCAGCAAGAATAATCGCCGCCACATTTTTTTCAGTTTTCCGAATTGTATTTAAATCCACATGATCAAGTTACGAAAATTAGTTTATTGGCGTTTACAACACTCTATCGTTGTATCACCCGGAATATCGGGTGCAAAAAAAGGGGAACCATATGATGGTTTACCCCTTTTGATCCTTATTTCAACGCCCTCCAGGATAAAAACCGGTTAATGAAAAACCTACCGCGTTTTTGTCTCAACAATCTTCAGCCGATGCAGGGCCCGTTCCAAGGCTGCCCTGGCCCTCTCAAAATCAATATCTTCCTGATCCGAATCTCCCGCCAATCGCTTCCGGGACCGTTCCAAAGCCGCTTGTGCCCGCTCTTTGTCGATATCACGCCTTCTCTCAGCCGACTCGGCCAGCACGGTCACCCTGTCCGGGAGGGCCTCTAGAAATCCGCCATTAACATATACAAACCGTTCAGCACCACCAACATCATTATAGTGAAGCATACCGAGTTTTAGTGTTGTCAAGAAGGGGGTGTGACCAATCAGTATGCCGACCTCGCCAAGGGTACCGGGTGCCATTACAATCTGTGCATCCTCATCCACAACAGTCTTCTCAGGAGTAACCACCTCTAATTTTATGGTTCCTGCCATTGATTACCCCCTATCCCTATACTGCTTCGGCCATTTCTTTAGCGGCTTCCAGCACATCTTCGATTCCACCCCGCATATAAAAGGCCTGTTCAGGAATGTCATCATGCTTTCCTTCACAGATTTCTTTAAATGCGTTGACCGTGTCTTCTATTTTTACATATTTCCCCGGCTTGTTTGTGAAAGCCTCCGCTACGTGGAACGGCTGTGATAGAAACCGTTGTATCTTCCTTGCCCTCGTCACGGTGAGCTTATCTGCATCCGACAATTCTTCCATACCCAAGATCGCGATAATATCTTGTAATTCCTTATATTTTTGTAGTATCTGTTGAACTTCACGCGCAACCTGGTAGTGTTCTTCTCCGATATAGTTCGCATCGAGAATCCTCGATGTGGAGTCGAGTGGGTCCACAGCAGGATAGATACCCAGTTCGACAATTTGTCGTGATAACACAACCGTTCCATCCAGATGAGCAAATGTGGTTGCAGGCGCCGGGTCGGTCAAGTCATCTGCCGGCACATACACACACTGGACAGCTGTAATCGATCCTTTGTCCGTCGAGGTGATCCGTTCTTGAAGCTCTCCGAGGTCCACTGCCAATGTCGGCTGATAGCCAACCGCGGAAGGCATCCGACCTAAAAGTGCTGAGACTTCTGATCCCGCCTGGGTAAAACGATAAATATTATCAATAAATATCAAAACATCCTGTCCTTCTTCATCTCGAAAATATTCAGCAACTGCCAGGGCCGAAAGCGCGACACGCGCTCTCGCACCAGGGGGTTCGGTCATCTGGCCATAGACCAAAGCAGCTTTGGGTAACACCCCGGAGTCTTTCATTTCATTGTACAGGTCATTTCCTTCCCTGGTTCGCTCACCCACACCCGCAAATACAGAAATACCGCCATGCTGCATGGCAATATTATGGACCATCTCCATCATGATAACGGTTTTACCAACCCCGGCGCCACCAAACATTCCCATCTTTCCACCGCGGGGGAAGGGGACCAGAAGGTCGATCACTTTGACGCCTGTCTCAAGGGCACGAACGGTTGTGTCCTGTTCAGTAAATTTTGGGGCTTCCCGATGTATCGGAAGTGTCTTTTCCATGCTGATTGGGCCCAAACCGTCTACAGGTCGGCCCACCACATTGAGCACCCGGCCGAGCCCTGCCTCACCCACCGGCATCATAATCTGTTTTCCGGAATCTTTTACCGGCTGGCCACGGACAAGACCGTCGGTAACATCCATTGCAATCGTCCGAACCACATTATCACCCAGGTGCTGTGCAACCTCAACCACCAGATTGTCCTGCTCGTCATTGATGGTCGGATTGGTTATCAACAGGGCAGTGTAAATTGTGGGCAGATTGCCTTGCCCAAATTCAACATCGACGACAGGTCCCATGACCTGCGTAATCTTACCAATGTTTTCTCCCATCTACAGAACCTCCTATCAAACAATACGCCAAATTTTTTCCAGAGTTTACCCTTTAAGTGCTTCGGCCCCGCCGATGATATCCATCAGTTCTGCGGTAATCGAAGCCTGCCGCGCTTTGTTATATGCCAATGTAAGGCTGTCCAGCATATCATTGCACGCCTTGGTTGCATTATCCATGGCAGTCATCCGCGCTGCATGTTCGCTTGTGGACGTTTCGAGGAGCGCACGGTATAGCTGAACATATATATTTCTGGGAAGCATCTCACCCACTAGTTTTTCCGGGGAGGGCTCACAGATATGCTCTGGCAAATAGGCTTTATCTTCGCTTTTGACCACCTCCTGGGACGGCTCTAGCGGGGGTATCGGAAGAATTTGCTGGACCACAGGGGTCTGTCTCGCCATGCTGACAAATTTAGAAAAAATGATATAGACCTCATCAAATCTTTGGGTGAGAAATCCTTTGATCAGCTCTCGACCTGAATCCGATGCGACGGTAAAACCGATGCGGCTTCCCACCACCCCCAGATGTTCGCTATCGATTAAAATTTCATTCTTTCGGCACCAATTCCGACCTTTTTTCCCAAAAGTTGTGAACAGGATGTTAATGCCCTTTTCTTTTTTTTCCTTAACCAGGGATCTGGCTTTGGCAATCAGGTTGGCATTAAAACCACCACAGAGACCCCTGTCTGAAGTGAAGAGCACAACATGTATACGGTTCACTTCCGCGTGGGGGACCATCAAAGGGCGGGTTGCTTCTTCGCCGGACCTTTCTGCCAGATTCCCCAAAACCGCCGAAAACTTGTCCGCATAGGGCCGAAATGCGATCATTGCCGATTGGGCCCCTCGAAGCCTGGATGCAGCCACCATATTCATTGCTTTTGTGATCTGCCTCGTCTTTTTAACGCCACCTATCTTATTTTGAACATCTTTTAGCGTTGCCATGCACCTAGGCCCTTATGCCACCGATTCCTGGAACACCCTATTTTCACCATCCGATATGCCGTTCCACCTTTAAAGCTCGTTTTTATTTTATGATATCTGCAAATTCCTCATCATATTCGGTAAGGGCTTTTTGCATCAATTCATCGATTTCCTCGGTAAATTCTTTCTTCTCCGCAAGATCTGAAAAAATCTGTGGATATCTCTCTTCCAAAAACTGGTAAAGACCGGTCTCATATTTCGCGATCACTTCAATCGAATATTTATCAAGAAAACCTTTGGTTCCAGCATAGAGTATTGACACCTGTTTTTCCAGGGGAAGCGGTTGATATTGTGGCTGTTTTAGTATCTCAACCAGTCTCGCACCTCGAGTGATCTGGCGCTGCGTTGCCACATCCAGATCACTCCCAAAAGCAGCGAATGCCTCAAGTTCACGATATTGCGCCATATCCAGACGTAGCGTACCCGCCACCTGTTTCATGGCTTTAACCTGCGCAGAACCACCCACTCTCGAAACCGAGAGCCCAACGTTGATGGCAGGCCTTACACCGGCAAAGAAAAGCCCCGGCTCAAGATAAATCTGACCATCTGTAATTGAAATGACATTGGTCGGTATATATGCAGAAACATCACCGGCTTGTGTTTCAATAATTGGGAGGGCAGTTAGGGACCCTGCGCCGAGTTTATCATTGAGCTTGGCGGCCCGTTCAAGGAGTCGGGAATGATTGTAGAAGATGTCACCGGGATAAGCTTCACGGCCGGGGGGACGCCTCAACAGCAGGGAGATCTGTCGATATGCTGCGGCCTGTTTGGACAAGTCGTCATAGATGATCAAAGCATGCTCTTTACGATCACGAAAATATTCCCCCATGGCACAACCGGCATAGGGTGCAATAAACTGGAGCGTCGCAGGATCACTGGCACAGGCAGCAACAATTATTGTATACTCCAAAGCACCGTGTCGTTCTAAAACATCATGGACCTGTGCCACGGTCGATTTTTTCTGTCCGCACGCAACATAAATGCAGTAAATGTCCGAATTTTTCTGGGCAATAATAGCGTCGACGGCGCAGGCGGTTTTCCCGACCTGACGATCGCCGATGATCAACTCACGCTGTCCACGGCCCACGGGGGTCATTGCATCAATCGCTTTGATTCCCGTGTACACCGGTTCGTGAACACTCTTTCGGTCAATAACGCCCGGTGCAACCATTTCTACCCGTCGAAACTCTTTGGCATCAATCGGTCCCTTTCCATCCAGGGGTTCCCCCGTGGCTGAAACCACTCGTCCAAGGACACATTCTCCAACCGGGACCTCTGCAATACGGCCCGTTCGTTTGACCAAATCGCCCTCTTTTATATGGATACTCTCGCCCATAATGGCAATACCCACGTTGTCTTCTTCAAGGTTCAATACCAAACCCAAAGTGCCACCGGGGAATTCAACCAATTCCAGCGCCATGGCCTTTTCTAATCCATACACCCTGGCGATACCATCACCCACGGACAAAACAGTTCCGGTTTCGCTCAACTCTACTTTTTTATCAAAATCCGTGATCTGCTCTCTGATAATTTGACTTATTTCTTCAGCTCTTAGTTCCATTTGACACGCTCGCCCCTTTTTAAGGATTCTCTCATATTAACCAATTGTGTTTTAATGCTTCCATCTAAAACCTGATCGCCAATCCGAGTAACGATACCGCCGATGAGATCAACATCCTCTTCCAACTCCAGGACAATCTCTTTACCTGTCATTTTTGATAAAGCTAACCGAATTTTTTCCACAGCTTCTGTTGATAAAACGGTTGCTGAAACAATGCTGGCCCTTGCCACACCTTTTAGCTCATCCGCCAGCTTTTGATAAAATCCATTGATACTGTCCAAAAATCCAATACGTCCCTTTTCAAAGAGCAACAGGAGAAACGATTTCATGACCTTGGAAAGATTCATTTTTTCAACGATGGTCTGCAAAACTTTTTTTCGGCTCTCAGCAGGGTATCGCGGATTGCAAATGGCCTGCCCAAGGGCTTTTTCCCGTAAAATCAGACTTGAAACACCTTCGAGTTCATCCCGGTAGATTTCAGCGCGGCCATCCTCCTTTCCGATCAGGAGGAGTGCCTTTGCATAGCGTCTTGCGATTGTCAAATTTCTCACTGTACGACTACCTTCTCTATGTATTCATCTACTAATCGATTCTGATCTTCACTTGAAATCTTTTCCCTGATAATCCCCTCGGCCTTTGCCAGAGCCTTTTCAAAAATCTCTTCCTGGAGCTTCATTGTCGCTTGTTTGAACTCGTATTCGATAGTTTTTTGTGCCTGCTCATTAAGTTTTTCAACTGCAGCTTCCGCTTGCTGCAGTATTTTCGCCTTTGCCTCATTTCCCTGTCTTATATATTCATCAACAATCTTTTCAGTCTCTTGATCTAAAAGCGAAAGCCTTTTGTTATATTCAGCCAATTGCTTTTCAGCCGCCTCCTTATTTGATTCCAATTCGCTGAGCTGGTTCTTGATTCCCTTAATCCGTCCAGCCAAAGCTTGAGAGGCCGGCCTCCGCAAAAGAAAAAAAAGCGCCGCCGCTAAAACAGCAAAATTCATCACCCGATAGGTGTCGGTCGCTATCCACCGCTTTTGTTCATTCTCTTTTTCATGTTCGTCCCCCGATGCCCCCAATGCCTCTCCAAGTGAAAAGATCAGGAGCACTGCCACGAAAATTACCAGAAAAGCCCTGGCGGAAACCCGACGGGATGTTTGACGAAAACAAGAAAACCTCATGTAACAGCCCTCCCCAGAATCTTTTGACCAATTACATCGGCAAAACCATCGACTTCTTTTTCAAGGGATTGCCTTACACCTTCAACGTCTTTTTCAATTTTTTTTCGAACATCTGAAAGATTCGTCCGGGTCCGTTCATTTATATCTTCGATTATCTTTTTTTCTTCTTCAGCAGCGTTTAAAAGTATTGCTTCTTTCTCTCTCAACCCTTTTGCTCGAGCCTCACTGATGCCGGTGATAAATATGTCATCTTTTTCACCGGCATCTGCCTTCAACGCTTCAATATCCAGCCCGAACTCAGTTATTTTTTCTTTTCTTTGAAGAATGATTTTTCGGATCGGTTTATACAACACCAAGTTCAATATCCAAATCAGAAAAATAAAATTGACAATCTGAATAACGACAGATCCATCGACGTTAATCATCAGAAAGCCTCCATTTATGATTGGGCAAAAAAGATAGATTTACTAGGATTAATTTGATCCGGATTTGGCTCGAATCGCGAGTCGAGCGGTCTATACCATCGGCCAGTATCGATTGTCAAAGTTTTTTTGTTTTCTCTTCTCTTTTCGCCCCATTGGTTTATCACCTCGGGCGTTCCCGGTGGCAATTCGAGTATCGGGTGCACGGTCCGGGTTCTACTCAAACATGAAGCGCCTCATGGAGATGTTCATCAAAATACCGATACTGGCCATCATGGTGATAATGGAAGAACCCCCGTAACTGATAAACGGCAATGTAACGCCGACAATCGGCATTAATCCCATCACCATCCCAATGTTGATAAATACCTGCCAAGAAATCATGATGGTGATGCCGACGGATATCATTGTGCCAAAGGGATCCCTGCATCCGTAGGCAACATTTAAACTACATGCAATCAGCATCAAAAAAACAAGAAAAATAATGACCGACCCGACAAAACCCCACTCTTCAGCCAGAACTGAAAAAATAAAATCGGTGTGTTGTTCAGGTAGGAAAGAGAGGGCATTCTGTGTCCCTTTCAAAAATCCCTTGCCGAAAATCATACCCGATCCGATGGCGATTTTGGATTGAATAATGTGATACCCGGTCCCGAGTGGGTCCCGGTCCGGGTTAAAAAAGGTCAGCAATCTTTGTTTTTGATACCCTTTTAATAAAAACCATACCAGGGGGGTAAAAACACCGCCGGAAATTAGAATATAGATGAATGACCGCCGCTCAATTTTTGCAAAAATGGTCATTGAGCCGACAATCAGAACGATCAGCATCGCTGTTCCCAGATCGGGCTGCTTTAGAATCAATACAAACGGAATTGTCGTCAATATGAGGGGGATAAAAAGTTGGCGAAGGGTAAGCCCTTTTGAGTCGATCAACCTCGAATAGTACTTCGCCAGACAAATAATGACCGCAATTTTGACAAACTCCGATGGTTGAATAGATATCCGACCGATGGTCAGCCACCGCCGGGAGCCCCCAAACTGTTTTCCAAAAAGCAAAACGCAGATTAGGAGAACGATGCACACCCCGTAAATGAGGTAGGTCCATTGGTCCAGCCTTTTGTAGTTGAACAGGAATGAGACAACCATCACCATCAGACCGGCACCAAACCAGATCAGTTGCTTTGAAAACAGAATTTCGTGGGGAGAAAAAGGTCCTGCCCGCACCGCACTGTACAGTACAACAAGACCCAAAGAGCCGAGTAAAAAAACTGTTCCTAACAACCCCCAATCAAAATATTGTACCAACCGTCTGTCGAACATATTTCTTCTGCTCCTGTTCAGTCATGTGTCAAGGTTACTTTTTCGTCCTTATAAACCTGAGCCTCCAATGACTCACCTGGTTCTTTTTTTGATAAATATGTCTTTATCATCTCCCGTGCGATCGGCGAAGCGGTACTAGAACCGTGTTCGCCGTGCTCCACAAGGACGGCAATCGCTATTTTGGGTTGGTCGGACGGCGCATAGGCAACAAACCAGGCATGGGACTTCAAACGGGCTGGTATATCCTTTTCTTTACGTTTTATTTCAGTTTTTTTTCTGCTAAACACCTGGGCGGTTCCTGTTTTTCCACTGATGTCGACGTCCTTTAAACGCGCAATCCAGGCGGTCCCTTTTTTGGTGTTCACCACTTTCCAAAGTGCTTTTCTGATAATCGAAAGGGTATGTTTTCTAATCGACAACCTCCCCAGGATTTTTGGTTCATGCTGCGCAATGATCTTTCCATCTGCAGATTCGATTGCCTTTAATATTGACGGCTGGTACCTTGTACCCCCATTCGCCACCATTGAGATCAAAACCCCCATCTGCAACGGAGTCACCAGGTTATATCCTTGACCGATGGCCACCGAAAGGGTTTCACCCCCTTGCCATTTTATTCCTGTCCGGCGTTTTTTCCATGCAGCTGTCGGAACCAACCCCTTTGCTTCTCGGTCAAGATTAAGTCCTGACAGGGATCCTAGGCCGAACGTTTTCGCATATTTTGCGATGCGATCAACACCGAGTTTTTGACCCACCTGATAAAAAAAGACATCGCATGATTCAGTTAATGCGGTTTCTACATTGACCCAGCCATGCCCCGTTTCTTTCCAGTCCCAAAAAACGCGATCTCCAAACTTATAAAATCCAGGACAGTAAAGTTTGACTTTTGTGTCGATAACCCCTTCCTCTAAACCCGCAATAGCGGTTACAATTTTATAGGTCGATGCGGGGGGGTATTCGCCTTGGATTGCTTTATTCTCCATCGGCCGAAATGGGTTGGATACGAGGGAATGCCAGCTTTCTTGAGACATCCCACTGCCGAAGGCGTTTTGATCAAAGGATGGACTGCTTGCCAAGGCCAGAATTTCTCCTGTTTGCGGATCCATTGCCACGACAGATCCAACTACATTTTCAATTAAGCTTTCCGCTTTTATTTGAAGCTCATGGTCAATGGTAAGGTAAATATTGTGCCCCGGCTCAGCATCGATCTGTTTCAATATTCTAATCACTTGTCCATTGACATCGACCTCAACCTGTCGCCCGCCGCGTTTTCCTCTCAAGTGATGATCATACTTTTTCTCTACCCCAAACTTTCCGACGAGACTCCCACCCCTGACGTCCTGATATTTTTGGCTTTTGAGCTCATCCAAATCTATTTCACCCAGATACCCGATCAGATGTGCAGCTCCATATTTGTCCGGGTATTGCCTTCGCGCTTTAACATTGACCACGATACCCGGAAGATCCAATTTATGGACTTCAATGGAACCCAATGAATCGCGCCCGATGTCTTCCTTTAGGGCAACGGGTTTAAAGGGTGAAATTCCTTTTTCAGATTTAATTTTCGATAGTAAATCAGTTTCAGGCATGCTTAAATATTGGGACAGCTGTTTAGTGACGTGTTCGACTGGTCCGGCATCTTTCAACATGATGCTCAAATCAAAGGACGGACGATTATCGACCAGCAATTTCCCTTTGCGATCCGAAATTGACCCCCTTGAAGGCTCTATCATTTGTAATCGGATGCTGTTGTTTTCCGAAAGCCTTCGGAATTCCGCACCGTCGATGATTTGAAGGCCAACCAGTCGAATAATCACGATAATAAAAGCCGCCAATATGCAGAGCATGACTCTGGCCAAACGTTGCTTAAACCAGTCGTTATCAACGGTTTCCAAATACGAATTCAAGACGTTTCCCTTTAACAAATCCCACACCAAAGCCAAGAAAAAATCATCAACTATGGTACAGCTTCCGGCATTGTACCTCAAGAAAAAATGAGTATTTATGTCGGGCAAAAAATTCCAAACGTTGTTCTTCTTATCTGCCTGCTTCTCTGGACCGCTTGAACATCCAGCTATCCCAACGGTTGTGGGTATAATTGTAAAAGATAAGAAAAATCGGGCTCGTGCCCAGGGCCGATAACACCTGAATGGTCGCTATGCGAAGGGCATCTTCAGGAAATCGAAAATCCGGTTCAAATATTGTTACCATACCGATGAACACGACATTTTCCAGCAGCACGCCGCAGGCAACAACAAAAGGCAAAAGAAACATATTACTCGCATGCATAAATGTTCGCATCCATATCGCGCCCAGAAATAACCAGACATAAATAGATGTGAACAATCCAAAAGGACCGCCGGAAAGATTATCCATGACCAGTCCGAGTAAAATGATAATTGGCAGCGTTTTCCAGGCCGGCCGGAATAAACCGAGATAGAGAACGTACGGGACCAGCAAATCGTAAATCTTATCTGAAAAGGGGAGAAGCGGAATCAGTGTCACCTGAAGGATTATCAACCCTAGGGATACGACGATATATAAAAAATAGATCATTCTTTATTCACAAAGTCATGTCTTTGAAGGTTCAATAACACCATAACTTCTTCCAATTTTTCAAAATCAATATGGGGCGATACGTAAACTTCCTGGAAGATCCCCGAGTTCCGTCGGATGACACCTGAAACAGACCCAATCGGTAAACCCTTTGGAAAAACGCCATCAAAGCCGGATGAAACAACTTTATCTCCAATTCTTATATCATCTTTGCGCAGCACATAGTTGAAAAAAAACCGGCCTTTTGCCTCTCCTTTGATGATTCCCCGGGCCCTCGTCCTCTGAACCGTCGCGTCCACAGCGCTGTTCCGATCAACAATCAGCAAAACCTTAGCGTAATGGGTTGAAACATCCATTACATGTCCGACAATACTCTCTGGAATGACTACCGGTTGCCATTTTTTAACACCCTCTGCATTTCCTTTATCGATGATAATCGTTTGATACCAGGGAGAGGGGTCTTTACCGACAACTTCAGCCGCAAGGACTTTACTGGTGGCTGTTTGTTGGAATTTGAGCAAGTTACGGAGGCGGGAATTGGAAAGTGCTATTTCATTTAACTCTTGATTTCTTCCAATGGCTTTTCGCAGCTTCTTTTTGAGATGATCATTCTCATTTGCCACTGAAACGAGGAAAAAATAGTGGGTCCAAACATCCTTTGCAAAATGAATTGTACGGGTAACCGCTTTTTGGAAGGGAGCGACGAAAGGAACGGCAAATTGATTCAACCCATAAAAAGAAGAACGGTGCCTACTGGTAATAAAAAGAGCTATAATGTTGACACCGATCAGAACGATCACGCCAACGATTATCACCATCCTTCTCGAAAACATGAAACTATGTGATTATGACCTGTTTGAGTATTTCAAGGCTATCGAGCGCCTTTCCTGAACCCAGGGCGACTGTGGATAATGGATCCTCTGTTACCGTTATGGGGAGTCCGCTCTCCTCTCTGAGTAATTTATCAAAATTTTTCAAGAGGGCGCCACCACCGGTCAATACGATCCCTCGATCGACAATGTCCGCGGCCAGTTCCGGGGGGGTCTGTTCCAGGGCGATCTTAACCGTCTCCAAAATAGCATCGATCTGCTCTGAAATAGCGACACGTATCTCTTCGGAATCGATTTCGAGAATCTTGGGAATTCCGGATACGAGGTCCCTCCCTTTTACCTCGATCGTCTCCAGGTTCTTTGATTCCGGGTATGCATTTCCGATCGTGGTTTTTATAGCCTCCGATGTCATCTCACCGATTAGCAGATTATATTTTCTTTTAATATACTGGATGATGGCGGCATCCATTTTATCGCCTGCCACTCGTATTGACCGGCTGAATACAATTCCGGCCAGACTAATGACCGCAACCTCTGTCGTACCGCCTCCAATATCTACAATCATGTTGCATGTCGGCTCGGTGATCGGAAGCCCGGCCCCGATGGCAGCTGCCATCGGCTCTTCGATGAGAAACACCTCGCGGGCACCTGCAGATTCCGCAGATTCCTTTACTGCACGCTTTTCGACCTGGGTAATGCCGGATGGCACCGCAATGATAATTCTGGGTCTGACAAATGTTCGCCGGTTATGCACCTTGTGGATAAAATGACGGAGCATCGCCTCGGTGACCTCAAAATCCGCGATCACACCATCGCGCATGGGGCGGATGGCCACGATGTTGCCGGGTGTCTTTCCAAGCATATTTTTTGCTTCCATGCCGACAGCCAACACACGGTTCTTGGTGCGGTTATCCGTGCGTACCGCGACGACGGACGGTTCACTCAGTACAATGCCCTTCCCTTTGACATAGACAAGCGTATTTGCAGTCCCCAAATCGATGGCAAGATCGTTTGAAAAAATACCCAAAATTGAATCGAAAAAAAACCCCATGGCACCTCGTTGTTATATCCGCAAAAGTATGTCTTTTTTTGTTTTCGAAAATTTAGATATAAGATATATAATAGAAGAACAAACAACTATCAAAATTATATTTTTAATACAAGGGTAAATTACCACTCAAATTTCACACCCTAGATTTTACCATGACCCGGTTTCTACACGGCGGGAAGTCGACTCTCTGTTGGATTGGGGGTCTAAAATCACGATAAATCGGCAATGGTATGGGATTCGGCGTTTCGATCTAATTCCTTTATGACCGCATCATGCAATCGAGGTCTGAAACTCTTTATCTTAATATTTCCGCGCAAAGGATGGATACGGTTTGTCAGAAGTATAACGATGATGGAACGATCAAGATCGATCCAAAACGATGTCCCGGTGAACCCAAGGTGTCCCACGCTCCTTTTTGAAAAATAATTTCCGCAACTCGCCCCTGATACCGATGGCGTATCAAACCCGAGTGCCCTGTCTGAATTTTTGTCGGTTTGAAAAAACTGATGAACCCGATCCTTTTCAAACATCGGCATTGAAGAACACCCATTAAATGATGACAGCAGCTCTGACAACAGAATATTCACCCCACCAGCGGTCCCGAAAAGACCGGCATGTCCCGCAATGCCTCCCAACACGTACGCATTCTCATCATGTACGACTCCGTTTAGAAGAAGATTTCGCCACTGACAGAATTCAGTGGCCGCAAACCTTTTTTTCGAGGGTTTTTCCTGCAAGTCCACAAAGAATAGCCCATCTTTATCATCCGGTCCAATGCCCAGAAACCGATAAATCTCTTTGGTTACAAAACAATCGAGACGCTGTTTTATTATATCTTCCACCACCCACCCAAGTGCTATAAAACCAAGATCACTGTATAAAACGTTTTTCCCTGTCGGATATACCATCGGTTCCTTCAAAAGAAGATCCATCAGTGCGTCTTTTCTCATCTTTAAAGGAATCTTCCTGAGCTGAAGATAAAATGGTCGATAGGCTGGAAGCCCCGAATGATGGCCCAGCAGATGGCGTATGCTTATTTGCCCTTTTTTGGTCTTTTCAAATCGAGACAATACAGAACCCAATTTCAGTTCAAGGCTGATCATCGATTTTTGAATCAGCTTGATGATTGCAAGTGTTGTCGCAAGTGGTTTAGTAAGGGATGCCAAATCAAATACAGTATCTATGGTCATTTTCTCTTTTGAGAAGAGGTTGGCATATCCGTAGGCTTTAAAAAATCGGATTGCGCCTTCCTTTGCAATGAGAAGGACACCCCCTGGAAATACATGACGCAAAAGGGCTTCCCTCATGAGTGTGTCAACAGATTTCATTTAAAAAAGGTTTCAGCAATGACGATTACCCTTGGGTGGCGCAACCATGAAACAAAAGCGTTTTTCTGTCAGTATTAAGGGTGGCATCGATGCCGATCGGAACAGTCATGTTATCTTTGCCATGACCAATTTCAAACCCGGCGAGTATCGGAATATCTTCCCCTTGAAATACAGATTCCACAACCCTAAAAATCTCATCATCCCTACCACAATTGTCAAAAGAACCGAGCAGCAGACCGCTCAGCCCATCAAAACATCCGGCGAGTCGCATCTGCGTCAACATCCGATCAATTCTATAAACAGCCTCACCCTGGTCTTCGAGAAACAAAATATGACCCGCGTAATCGGGCTCAAAGGGGGTTCCCACCAGATGACACAGGGTGGTCAAGTTTCCACCTGAAACCGGGCCGGAGGAACAACCCGACCTGATGGTGACCCCTTTCTCGGGTATTATTTCAAGCGGTTTCTCTGATGAAAGAGCCGATATCATTGCTTTTTTGGTCTTTTGGGTTGCATCGCTAAGTGTGGTTACCATCGGCCCATGAAAAGTAACCAGACCGGTCAGGTTATACAGTGTGGACAAAAGTGCGGATATATCGCTAAAACCAACAAAAACCTTTGGATGCTGCTGAATCACGGCATAGTCCAACATGGAAAGGATCTTCATCGTGCCGAACCCTCCCCTGGCGCAAACAATCGCCTTAATTGTGGGATTGACAAAAAGATCATTTACCATTTTTGCCCGATGTCTACTTGACCCGGCGTGATAACCATCACTTTTAAACACCCCTTTTGGAACAAACACGGCGAATCCCATCGATTCCAACGCTGCGATTCCCTTTTTGAACCTCTCACGGTTAAAAGGACCTGCGGGTGCTACAACTCCGACCTTGTCTCCGGGGTATAGTCGATCGGGTATTTTTGCTTTTTTCTTTTTGTGCATTGTAAAAATAATCAAACACCAAAACAAAATACTTTTTGACCGATAAGTCATTTTTGATATCACGTCGTGACTTGACATGACAAGATCTAAGTGTTAAGAAAATCGGTGTCGGGGCGTGGCGCAGCCTGGAAGCGCACTTGAATGGGGTTCAAGGGGTCGCTGGTTCAAATCCAGTCGCCCCGACCAATAAAATCAAATACTTACATAGAGGCGAGTTTCTCGGATCTGGAAAATGTAACAGTTCGCATTTTAGAGGCGGTCAATCCATTTAATAAATTGACCGCTTTTTTTTGCACGCCGGGGTACTTGCGCATATCTTAAGTTCATGGTTACGCTCTTGTGTTCGAACAGTTTAAGGAAACATCAGTGTTCAAGTTTCACACCCCCAATGATGCACGGTGCCGCAAAAATTTCTTTTTACCCTTTACCTGATGCAGCTTTTCTTAAAATATCAGGTGTGAAACATTAGTTATTTATTTTATATCGTTTATATGCTAAAAGGGCAATGATTTCAATAAAATAAATAATTTCAAGAGATTAGAAACCCCTTTTCAGCAATCTTCATCAGAGAAAAGAGATTTACCTATTGTTTTTGAAACAGACCGGTAACCCAGGTCTCGGGCTGGAAAGAAAAGTAATCGAAAAAGAGGAGAGTTAAAAAATGGATTTTCATTTGACACCGGAACAGGAGGGCTTTCGAAAAGCGTTTGTCACATGGTTGGGAAAAAATATATTGGATGATTTCGATCCCTCGCGCCGTCGAAGCTATGAAACCGAGGAAGATTTACAACGCGCTTACAAAGATTTCCAGAAACGGCTCTATCTGGGGGGATATGCCGGGATGCATTATCCTATAGAATACGGCGGGCAAGGTAAATCCATCGTTGAGGAGGCCATTGTCCTGCAGACCCTGGCCGCCACCTGCTTCGAACTCCGTTGGCCGGGGGTCATCACCCACGGCATGGCGGTTCCGGTCATTTACACCTGCGGCACTGAAGCCCAGAAAAAGATGTTTCTCACCAAAATTCACGATGGCACCCAACTCTGGTGCCAGGGTTTCAGCGAACCCGATGCCGGGTCGGATGTGGCCAACACCTCTACGCTGGCAGTTCGTAAAAACGATCATTATATCGTGAACGGACAGAAAGTTTGGACGAGCTTCGCCCATGTGTCCGACTATTGTCTTCTCCTTGTTCGCACAGATACCGGTCCTAGCAAACACAAGGGCTTGAGCTATCTATTGGTGGACATGTCACTGCCGGGGATCGATGTTCGGCCCATGACACAAATTACCGGGGAAGCCGATTTTAATGAGGTCTTTTTTGACAATGTTAAGGTCCCGGCTGATATGCTGCTGGGAGCGGAAGGCCAGGGGTGGCAGATCGCCGTCACCACTTTGATGTTTGAACGGGTTTTAGGCGACGTAGTGATGGGAGCGGCCTACGAGAAAAAAATTGAAAAAATGCTTACAATGGCTCAACTGGTTAAACGCTCCGGCCGGCCGGCCCTTGAAGATCCAATTTTCAGGCAGCAGATTGCCAGCGCTTACATTGAAGTGCTGGTGTTGAAATATCACGGATTGAGAAGCTTCAGCCGACAGCTCAAGGGGGGGGTGCCGGGACCGGAGGGTTCGGTCGGGAAGCTTTTGTGGAGTGAACCCAATCAGAGACTGACCGAAGCCGCCCTCGGAACCCAAGGCCACTTCAGCCAGATCATGGGCGGTTCACCGTGGTCGATTCAAGATGGGTTCTGGCAATTCGACTTTCTAAGATCCAAAGGAAACACCATCGAAGCCGGTACCTCTGAAATTCAGCGTAATATAATTGCCGAACGGGTGCTTGGTCTACCGAAGGATGTGTCACGTGCGAGTATAAAGTAAAGGAG
>Ga0255058_10000419_pt1 | contig 25176 bp, 40 predicted proteins | sample Cases_109_9_MG_FD_188637 | JGI IMG/M metagenome (GOLD analysis project Ga0255058, IMG submission 188637) | Seawater microbial communities from Amundsen Gulf, Northwest Territories, Canada - Cases_109_9 | ecosystem: Environmental > Aquatic > Marine > Gulf | place: Canada: Northwest Territories... | reverse complement strand
GATAACACGGAGATGACGGTGACGTTGGGTAAGCCGATTGCGATGGATGAGGGTTTGCGGTTCGCTATCCGTGAGGGTGGAAGAACCGTCGGTGCCGGCCGAGTCACCAAAATATTGAAATGAGTCGGTCTACGCAATACGTGATACGTAAGACGGCGAACGAAGCGAGCACAAATGGCTGAAAACGAACACCGGATCAGGATCAGGCTCAAGGCCTACGACCACTCAGTGGTCGACGAGTCCGCGCGCAAGATCGCAGAGACGGTGATCCGTACTCAGGCGAAGATCAAGGGCCCGGTGCCGCTGCCAACCAAGGTGCATCGCTACACCGTGATCCGTGGCCCGCACGTGCACAAAACGAGCCGCGAGCATTTCGAAATGCGCATCCACCGGCGGCTCATCGACATTTTGGAACCCACACCGAAGACCGTCGACTCGCTAATGCGGCTCGACCTGCCGGCAGGCGTTGAGGTGGAGATCAAGACGTGAACATGATCATTGGCGAAAAGCTGGGCATGACCCAGGTCTTCGATGACGAGAACCGGGCGATCCCGGTGACCGCCATCAAGGCCGGGCCGATCCGCGTCAGCCAGATCAAGCGGCCTGAGAAGGACGGCTACGCCGCCATCCAGATTGCCTACAAGGAGATGGCCGCGGCCAACCGTGCCCAGACCGGCCACTTCGCCAAGGCCGGAGTCAATCCGCACCGCCATGTCGTGGAGGTGCGCGTCGACGATCCGGACGAATACACGATCGGCCAGGAGATCGGCATCGGCGACGTGCTCGAGGCCGGCCAGCGCGCCGACGCCACCGGCATCTCCAAGGGCAAGGGCTTCGCCGGCGTCATGAAGCGTCACGGATTCAAGGGCCAGGGCGCCAGTCACGGCGTGCACAAGGTGCACCGCGCCCCGGGCGCCATCGGCGCCTGTGCAACGCCCGGCAGGGTGTTCCGCGGCAAACGGATGCCGGGCCGGATGGGCGGCGAGCAAACGACGATTCTCAACCTCGAGGTCGTCAGCGTCGACGCCGAACGCAATGTGCTGCTGCTCAAGGGCGCGATTCCCGGCCCGAAGGGGTCGGTCGTCCTGATCCGGGAGGCGGTGAAACAGCGTGCCTGACGTGACCGCAGAGCTCTACACCGCAGACGGCAGCCGCGCCGGCGACGTAAAGCTCAACCCCGACATTTTTGGCATCAAGCCCAACATGGACGTGATGCACCAGGTGGTGACCGCCCAGCGCGCCGCCGCCCGCGCCGGCACGCACTCCACCAAGACCCGCGCCGAGGTGCGCGGTGGTGGCAGGAAGCCCTGGCGCCAGAAGGGCCTCGGGCGCGCCCGTCACGGCTCGATCCGTTCCCCGCAATGGGCAGGGGGCGGCGTCGCACATGGCCCCAAGCCCCGCGACTATTCCCAGCGAACCCCGAAGAAGATGAAACGTCTCGCGCTGCGCTCGGCGCTGTCTGCCCGGGCAGCCGACGGCCAGATCAAGGTCGTCGAAACCTTCGACGTGTGGGACACCCCGCGCACAAAGAACGCCACCGCGCTGCTGGAGGCCATGGGAGTCTCGGGCAAGGTGCTGCTGCTCGCCGAAGACCACGAGCGCATCGCCATCAAGTCCTTCCGGAACATTCAGGGCGTCATTGCGTCAAACCTCGGCCAGGCCAATACCTACGACGTGCTGTGGGCGGAGACCGTGATCATGTCGAAGGGAACATTGGACCTCGGCCAGAGCGTGCCCCGCGGAACTGAAGAACATGCCGAAGAAGTCGCGAGTCGCGAGTCGCGAGTCGCGAGCAACACGGAAGAAGTCAAGAGTCAAGAGTCTGAAGAAGTCCTCAGTCCTCAGTCATCAGTCATCAGCAAAGAGACTGAGGCTCTGGCTGAAGACTCAGGACTGAAGGCTGATGACTCGGCCGACTACGAGCGAAGCGAGGCGGAGTCCTCATGAAGCGCACCCTTCGTGACCCTCGCGATGTGATCCTTGAGCCGGTGGTCTCAGAGAAGTCATACGACCTCATCGACGACGTCAACACGTACACCTTCGTCGTCGATCGCGGGGCCAACAAGACCCAGATCAAGCAGGCGGTCTCCACGCTCTTTGGGGTCCAGGTGCTCTCGGTGAACACGATGAACCGCATAGGCAAGGTCAAGCGCACCGCCTATGTCGTCGGCAAGCGCAAGGACACCAAACGGGCCCTGGTCAAGCTCGCCGAAGGTGACTCGATTGACTTCTTCGAGGTGTAGGTCATGGGTGTAAAGAAACTGAAACCAACGTCGCCTGGCCGCCGATTCCAGACGGTCTCCGATTTCGAGGCCGTGACGAAGGCGAAGCCGGAGAAGAACCTGCTGGCCAAGAAGAACCGGTCGTCCGGCCGCAACTCCTACGGGCGGATCACGTCGCGCCATCGCGGCGGGGGCCACAAGCGGCGCTACCGCATCATCGACTTCCGTCGTACCAAGGACGGCGTTCCGGCCAAGGTCGCTGCCATCGAATACGACCCGAACCGCAACGCGCGGATTGCGCTGCTCCACTACGTGGATGGTGAGAAGCGTTACATCCTCGCCCCGGTTGGCATCGAGGTCGGTGACATGCTGAGCTCCGGCTCGGGCGCCGACATTCGGCCGGGCAACGCCCTCCCATTGCGCAACATCCCTACCGGCACGATCGTGCATGCCGTAGAGATGCGACCCGGAGGCGGCGCCAAGCTTGGACGCTCTGCGGGAACGGCGATCCAGCTCATGTCCAAAGAGGGCAAGCTCGCCCTGCTGCGCCTTCCGTCCGGCGAGATGCGAAACCTCCCGCTCGACTCGCGAGCAACGATCGGCCAGGTCGGCAACACCGAGGCCGAGCTGGTCAAGATCGGCAAGGCGGGCCGCAACCGGTGGAAGGGTAAGCGCCCCCAGTCGCGTGGTGTCGTGATGAACCCGGTCGACCACCCGCTCGGCGGCGGCGAGGGAAAGAGCTCGGGCGGGAGGCATCCGGTGAGCCCGTGGGGCAAGCCGGAGGGCCGTACCCGCAAGAAGAAAAAGGCGAGTGACAAGTACATCGTGCGTCGCCGGAGCAAGAAGGGTCGAAGATGAGCACTGATCAACGGCTTCCGCACGACGCACTGCGTCGAGGCGACGCAGTGCGTCGAGGCGACGCATTGGCAGAACCTGCGGTTCTGCATGTCCGCCGCTGTTTCAAGAAGGGTCGGAGGTAGTCATGTCGCGCAGCCTGAAGAAGGGACCGTTCGTCGACGAGCACTTGCTCGTCAAGGTCGAGAAAGCCAATTCGAGTGGAGACAAGCGTGTCATCCGCACCTGGAGCAGGCGTTCCGACATCATCCCGGACATGGTGGGGCTGACGATTGCGGTCCACGATGGGCGTAAGCACGTCCCGGTGTACATCTCCGAGTCGATGGTCGGGCACAAGCTCGGCGAGTTCGCACCGACCCGGACGTTCCGCGGTCACAACATCGGCGAGCGGGCAGCGAGGATGCAGTGAAAGCCCACGCCAAGACGAGCCACGTTCGGCAGTCGCCCTACAAGGTCAGGCGCGTGCTCGACCTGGTACGCGGCCTGCCGGTCGAGGATGCCGAGGTCGTGCTCACCCACACCCAGCGCCGCGCCTCGGGCGCGATTCTCAAGACGTTGAAGTCGGCTGTGGCCAACGCAGAGCACAACTTTGCCCTGGACGCCGACGAGCTCTTCATCTCCGAGGCCTTCGCAGACGAGGGTCCGACAATCAAGCGGTGGCGCCCGCGTGCCCGCGGCCGGGCCACACGGATCCGCAAGCGCACGAGCCATATCACGATCGTGGTCGCAGACGATGAGGAGAGCGCCTGATGGGCCAGAAAATTCACCCCTACGGGTTGCGGCTCGGGATCATCACCGACTGGAAGTCCCGTTGGTACAGCGAGAAGGACTACGCGCTCCAGGTCAACGAGGACTACAAGATCCGCAAGTACCTGCGCGATGAGCTGACCCGCGGTGCCGTGTCGCGGATCGACATCGAGCGCCTCGGTGATAAGAAGGTGCAGATCGACATCCACACCGGCCGTCCCGGCGTGGTGATCGGCCGCGGGGGTTCCGAGGCCGACCGGCTGCGCAATGGGCTCGAGGAGCTCACCAAACGTCAGGTCAAGTTCAACGTGATCGAGGTCGCGAACCCGGAGCTCGACGCCATGCTGCTCGCTCGGAGCGTCGCCGACCAGCTCGAGGGGCGGGTGGCCTTCCGGCGCGCCATGAAGCGTGCCGTATCGACCGCATTGAAGGCCGGCGCCGAAGGTGTTCGCATCCAGGCAAGCGGGAGACTCGGCGGTGCAGACATGGGTCGCCGCGAGTGGTATCTCGAGGGCCGCGTCCCGCTGCACACCCTCCGCGCCGACGTCGACTACGGCGAGGCCGTTGCCAGGACCAGCGTTGGCGCCGTCGGCATCAAATGCTGGGTGTACAAGGGCGACCTGATCGCGAACGCTTCACTGCGCAATGAGAAGATCGCCGCAGAAGCCCGACTTGCTGCGGGAGGGCCGTCGAAGCGGCGCCGTTCGGCGCGTTCTCGGGCCGAGGCTGCCGCCGGGGAATCGGGTGGCAAGCGACTCATCGAGGCCGGCGGCGGACGCAAGATCGAACCGGGTCCTGGTGGCAAGCGTCTCATCGAAGCCGGCGGTGGGAAACGGAAGGCAACCGCGGCAGATGCCGCCGCCGAGTTCGAGGCCGCACGCGAAGAGGCGGAAGAAGGCGAGAGTCCAGGGTCCAGAGTCGAGAGTCCTGAGCCGGAAGCCGCGCCAGAGGTTGTCGAAGCCTCTGAGGAGAGTCCTCAGTCATCAGTCGTCAGTCCTCAGCCGGAGGTCGCTGATGAAGCGGCACTCCCAGTCGATGAGCCGTCAGAGGAGCTGAAGACTGAAGACTCAGGGCTGAAGACTGAAGACTCAGGACCGAAGACTGAAGACTCAGAGGAGCTGAAGACTGAAGACTCAGGACTGACGACTGAAGACTCAGGACTGACGACTGAAGACTCAGGACTGACGACTGGCCTCCACCGCGGTGACAGCCCGCCCGAGGGTTTCACGATCAAGGGCAACGAAGACTCGATGCTCTACCACCGGCCCGACAGCAGCATGTACGGCCGCACCAAAGCCGAGCTCTGGTTCGCCACCGAAGAGGCCGCCCAGGCGGCAGGATTCGAGATTGCAGGAACCCACCCGAAGGAAGCTGTCAGTCCTCAGTCATCAGCCAACAGTGAAGAAGCTGAAGACTCAGGACTGAAGACTCAAGACTCAGACAGCGACTCCGAAGGAGGCGCTGGCTGATGTTGATGCCCAAGCGGACCAAGTACCGCAAGGTTCAGACCGGCCGTATGGCCGGCAAGGCAAAGCGCGGCACCAAGGTGTCGTTCGGCGACTTCGGTTTGCAGGCACAGGAACCCGGCTGGATCACGGCTCGTCAGATCGAGGCTGCGCGTATTGCCATGACCCGAAAGATCAAGCGTGGTGGAAAGGTCTGGATCACGATCTTCCCAGATAAGCCGATCACCGAGAAGCCGGCAGAGACCCGCATGGGCTCGGGCAAGGGCAATCCGGAGTACTGGGTGGCGGTGGTCAAGCCCGGCCGCGTTATGTTCGAGATGGCCGGTGTCGACGAGGAGCTCGCCCGCGAGGCGATGCGGCTGGCCGCGCACAAACTGCCCGTCAAGACGCGATTTGTAAGGCGGGAAGAGACATGAACGTCGCCGAACTTCGCGGGATGACGTTCAAGGAGCTCACGGAGAAGCTCGGTGAATCCAAACAAGAGTTGTTCAATCTCAGATTTCAAATGGTCACAAACCAGCTCGACAACACCGAACGCCTCGGCGCGGTGCGGCGAGATATCGCACGCATCAAGACGCTGATGCGCGAACAAGAGATCGTGGCTTGGGAACTCCAACAAGAGCAGGAGGAGGCGTAGATGGAACGGGCACGTCGCAAGACGCGTGTCGGAGTCGTCCTCTCCGATGCAAGGGACAAGACCATTACCGTCGAGGTTCGGGATTCGAAGCGACACCCACGGTATGGCAAGACCGTGCCGGTGCGCCGAAGGTTCCACGTCCACGACGAGAACAACGAAGCGAATACCGGCGACACGGTGAGGATCGAGGAGACCAGGCCGCTCTCGAAGACCAAGCGGTGGCGGGTCGAGGAGATTCTGGGGCGGGCGCGATGATCCAGACAGAATCCCGGTTGAAGGTCGCCGACAACACCGGCGCCAGAGAGCTGCTCGTCATCCGCGTCCTGGGCGGCTCGGGTAGGCGATACGGAAGCCTCGGCGATACCGTTGTGGGTACGGTCAAGGACGCCATCCCGGGCGGATCCGTCAAGAAAGGCGAGATCGTCAAGGCCGTCGTGGTGCGGACCAAGAAAGAGAACCGTCGTCAGGACGGCTCCTACATCCGCTTCGACGACAACGCCTGCGTCCTGATCAACGATCAGCAGCAGCCTCGAGGCACTCGGATCTTCGGACCGGTGGGTCGCGAGCTGCGCGACAAGAAGTTCATGCGCATTGTTTCGCTGGCACCGGAGGTGCTGTGATGAAGCTCAGATCGGGCGATCTCGTTCAAGTGATCGCGGGCAAAGATGTCGGCACTCAGGCAAAGATTGCCAAAGTCTTTCCCACCGAGAACCGGATCATCGTCGAGGGTGTCGCAACCGCCAAGCGCAGCCAGCGCCCGACGGGTTCAACGATGCAGGGCGGGATTATCGACAAGGACATGCCGATCAACGCCTCCAACGTGATGATCGTCTGTGACGAATGCGGTCCGACCAAGATCGGCTTCCGCATCGACGACGACGGCAGCAAACATCGCATCTGCCGAAAGTGCGAAGGGGAGCTGGAATGAGCGCCCGACTCAAGGAACAGTACGAGAGCGAGATCGCTCCGGCTCTCATCGAACAGCTCGGTCTCGACAACGTCATGCGAGTGCCCCGCCTTCAGAAGATCGTCGTCAACATGGGGGTGGGCGAGGCTGCCCAGGACGCCAAGCAGATTGACTCTGCGGTTGACGAGCTCCGCATCATCACCGGTCAGCAACCCAAAGTCTCATACGCCACGAAGTCGATCTCGAATTTCAAGCTGCGCGAGGGCGTGCCGGTGGGAGCCTCGGTGACGCTGCGCGGCGCGCGGATGTGGGAGTTCTTTGACCGTCTGATCGCCCTCGCTATCCCGAGGATCCGAGACTTCCGGGGCCTCAACCCGAAGGGCTTCGACGGCCATGGCAATTACAGCTTCGGCGTGACCGAGCAGCTGATCTTCCCAGAGATCGATTACGACAAGGTCAGCACGGTGCGGGGCATGGACATCACGTTCGTGACGAGCGCCGAGAGCGACGACCACGGCAGGGCGCTGTTGGATTCCTTCGGATTCCCGTTCCGCCGCGAGCAGGCAGGTGTGTAATGGCAAAGACCTCCAAGATCGTGAAGAACAACAAGCGGGCCGAGCTGGTCAAGCGTTACGCAGAGCAGCGGGCCGAGCTGGTCAAGGTGATCAAGGATCCCGACGCCCCGTACGCGGACAAGCGTGAGGCCTACCAGCAGATCGCCAAGATGCCGAGAGATGCCAGCGCCACGCGCTATCGCAACCGATGCGGCGTGACCGGCCGTCCCCGCGGATACTTCAGAAAATTCGGGATGTCGCGAAGCACGGTCCGCCAGCTCGCCCACAACGGAGAGCTTCCCGGCGTCAGAAAGGCGTCCTGGTAGCCATGCAGTCCGACCCGATCGCAGACATGCTGACCCGGATCCGCAACGCTCAGATGGCGCTGCATCCGGAAACCTCGATGCCGTCATCGAAACTCAAGGAGGAGGTGGCCCGCATCCTCTCCGAGGAGGGCTACATCGATGGCTACGGCGTCGACGATGCGCACGTTGGACGCGACCTGACGATCCGGCTGCGCTACAACGAGGAGCGGGTCCCCGCATTGACCGGTCTGACCCGGGTTTCCAAACCAGGGCGGCGCGTGTACAAGGGGACCGAAGATGTCCCGCGAGTTCGAGGCGGTATCGGCATTGCGATCGTGTCGACATCCGATGGGATGATGACCGACCGTGAGGCGCGCCGTCGCAAGGTGGGCGGCGAGATCCTGTGCGAGGTGTGGTGAGATGAGCCGCGTTGGCAAAGCACCTATTGAGCTCCCGTCCGGTGTCGAGGTTTCTGTCGCGGACGGCGTGGTTTCGGTCAAAGGTCCAAAGGGCGATCTCGATGTGTCAATCGACGCCAGGATTACCACGACCGTTGACGACGGTGTTGTCACCCTGAGCCGAGTCGACGACGAGCGGCATACCCGTGCGCTGCACGGGTTGAGCCGTGCCCTGGTCAACAACATGGTGGTGGGAGTGTCGGAGGGTTACCAGAAGGATCTGGAGCTGGTCGGCGTTGGATACCGAGCCGCCCTCAAGGGCAACACCCTCGAACTGCAGGTCGGGTTCTCGCATCCGGTGACGGTCGAGGCTCCCGACGGCATCGAGTTCGAGGTGCCGGAGAACACCAAGGTCATCGTGCGCGGCATCGACAAGCAGCAGGTCGGCCAGGTGGCCGCCAACGTTCGGGCCGTGCGCAAGCCCGAGCCGTACAAGGGCAAGGGCATCCGCTATGTCGGCGAGCACGTGCGCCGCAAGGCGGGCAAGGCAGGAGTGGCGGGTGTCGGCGTATGAGAGGTTCCCGCACCGACGCCAGGAGGCATCGACATTTCCGGGTTCGCAAGCGCGTGCACGGCACCGCGACGCGCCCGCGCCTTGCAGTGTTCCGCAGCAATCGGCACATCTACGCTCAGGTCATCGACGACGACGCCGGCGTCACGATCGCCTCAGCCTCGTCACGCGAGGGCACCCTGGCCACGTCGTCGCTTACCGTCGACGTCGCCACAGAAATCGGCAAGCTGGTGGGAGCGCGGGCCAAGGAGGCCGGGATTGAGGCAATTGTGTTCGACCGCGGTGGGTTCGCCTACCACGGCCGCGTGAAGGCCCTCGCCGATGGAGCCCGCGAAGCGGGACTGGAGTTTTAGATGACCGATCGCAACAGAGGTGGCAGAGACCGCCGGGACCGCCGGGATTCCGAGTTCGACGAGCGCGTCATCGCCATCAACCGTGTCGCCAAGGTCGTGAAGGGCGGTCGCCGGTTCTCGTTCACCGCGCTGGTCACCGTCGGTGACGGCAAGGGCAAGGTCGGGATCGGCTACGGCAAGGCCAAGGAAGTTCCGATGGCGATCCAGAAGGGCATGGACATCGCCCGCAAGAACATGTTTGCGGTGCCGATGGCCGGCCAGACGACCATCCACTCCATCGTCGGTGTCCACGGTGCCGCAAGGGTCCTCCTGAAACCGGCTGCTCCGGGAACTGGGGTGATCGCCGGCGGGGCGGTGCGCCAGATCCTCGAGGCCGCCGGGGTCAAGGACGTGCTGGCCAAGTCGCTCGGCTCCGCCACCCACGTCAACGTGGCCAAGGCGACGGTCGCGGCTCTCCAGAACCAGCAGCGCCCGGACGTGGTCGCGAAGGCCAGAGACAAGACGCCGGAAGAGCTGTTCCCACCTGCCCTGCTTGCCGCATACCGGTCCGCAGAGCTCATGAAGAGCGAGAAGTCAAGCTGATGGGAGCCACGAGCCTGAAGATAACGCTGGTGAAGAGCACGATCGGTGAGAAGCCGAAGGTGCGTGCCACAGTGGAGAGCCTCGGATTGCGCAAGATCAGACAATCCGTCGAGCGGCCCGACACCCCCGACGTGCGGGGCATGGTGTTTCGCGCACGGCATCTTCTCGAGGTAGAGGAAACGGGATGAAACTGCACCATCTCCGCCCCCCGGAGGGCTCCAAGAAGAGAAAGATTCGTGTCGGCCGGGGTGAAGGCGGTCGGCGTGGCAAGACTGCCGGGCGTGGCACCAAGGGCCTGAAGGCTCGTAGCAAGGTGCGTCGCGGCTTTGAGGGCGGACAGATGCCGCTGCAGCGCCGCATGCCGAAGTTGCCGGGGTTCACCAACCCGAACCGTGTCGAGTACATCGTGCTCAACGTCGGGCGCCTGGCCGAGTTCGACTCGGGAAGCACGGTCACCGTCGAGGATCTGCGGTCGCGGGGCCTGGTCAAGCACCGCGGACGGATCAAGGTGCTCGGCGAGGGCGAAATCGATCGCCCGTTGACGGTGAAGGCGCACGCCTTCTCCCTCGGTGCTGTTGAGAAGATTCAGGCCGCAGGGGGATCCGTCGAGGTGGTCAAGTGAGTCGCGAGCCGCGAGTCACCGGCCGCGATCAAGACCTGCCAGCGTCTGTAAGGTTCAGCGGGTAGATCTCTATGACCGCCATGCTCACCGCCACCAGGAACGCGTTCCGGATCTCCGACCTCCGGAACAAGATCATCTTCACGCTGTTCATTTTCGCCCTGTACCGATTCGGGGCGGCGGTGCCGGTGCCGGGCGTCGATGTCGGCGCGGTCTCCGACTTCGCCGAGCAGGCCGCCCACCAGGGGTTTATCGGGGTGCTCAACCTCTTCTCTGGTGGTGCGCTCACCCGGCTCTCGGTGTTCGCCCTCGGGATCATGCCGTACATCACGGCCTCGATCATCCTTCAGCTGCTTGCCGTCGTGATCCCGCGCTTGCAGGCACTCCAGGAGGAAGGTGAGACCGGGCGCAAGCTGATCACCCAGTGGACCAGGTACCTCACGGTGATCCTTGCTCTGCTGCAGGCCACCGGCTTCACCTTCTTGTTCCACTCCGGCCAGCTGACCGGCGGCATCGACCTGATTCCCGACTACACCGTGGGCAATGTGGTCATTATCGTCATCACGATGACCGCAGGCACCGCGCTGCTGATGTGGTTCGGTGAGCTGATCACCCAACGCGGCATCGGCAACGGCATGTCGCTGCTGATCTTCATCTCGATCATCTCGCAGATCCCATCGCAACTCGGCATCCTGCTGGCCAGCTCACCGACCGGTGTGTTCATCCTGATCGTCACCGTGATGGTGGTGCTCACGGTCGGGATCCTGTTTATCGAACAGGGTCAGCGCCGGATCCCGGTGCAGTTCTCCAAGCGTGTCCGCGGGCGCAAGGTGCTCGGGGGCAACACCACCTACATTCCGATGAAGGTGAACATGGCCGGGGTGATCCCGGTGATCTTCGCCACATCGATCATGTACTTCCCGGCACTGCTCGCTTCGGTGCTCCCGCCCAACGGTTGGGGCAACAGCGCCCGGGATTGGATCAACAACAACTTGCTGTCCACCACCGGTGGCGGGTTCTCCCCGAGTCTTTGGTACATCGGGCTGCTGGCACTGCTCGTCGTGTTCTTCACCTACTTCTACACCGCGATCCAGTTCGACCCGCAGAAGCAGGCCGAGATGATCCAACGCCAGGGTGGGTACATCCCCGGCATCAGGCCGGGACGGGCCACCGAGGAATACCTCGCCTATGTGCTGAGCCGCATCACCTTCCCCGGCGCCATGTATCTGGCCCTCGTGACGGTGCTCCCGTCGATCCTCGGCTGGTTCTGGGGTGTGCCGGTCGGGCTCTCCGGCGTGTCGATCATCATCGTCGCCGGTGTGGCACTGGAGACGATGAAACAGGTCGAGTCTCAGCTGATGATGAGGAACTACGAGGGGTTCCTGGCTTGATGAGTCGTCAGTGCCGAGTCGCGAGTCGCGAGCAGGCCTGATGAGCAGACGGATTCTGTTCCTTGGCCCCCCGGGGGCCGGAAAGGGGACCCAGGCCGCGCTACTTGCCGATGCGCTTGGCGTTCCCCACGTCTCTTCTGGCGCGATGTTGCGTGAAGCGGTTGCCGAAGAAACCGAGCTCGGCAGGAAGGCCGAGTCGATCATGGCCGCAGGCGATCTGGTGCCGGACCATCTCGTCGTGGCGATGGTCGAGGAGCGCCTGTCGCGGGAGGATGCTGCGAGCGGGTACATCCTCGACGGCTTTCCCAGAAACATCGTTCAGGCGAAAGCTCTCGAGGCCGCGTTGGGCGATGGCGCGATCGATGCCATGTTGCTCTTCGAGGTCAACGAGGAAGAGTTGCTCGAGCGGCTGCTCGGTCGAGCAGAAGAAGGCCGTGCCGACGACGTCGAAGACACCGTGCGGCGGCGATTCGAGGTGTATCGGGAGGAGACGGAGCCGTTGATCGACGCCTACGCCGACAAGGTCGTGCGCGTGAACGCCGTCGGATCGATCGATGAGGTGTTTGACCGAGTCCAGGGAGCGCTCACATGACGGTGAGTGGCAAGGTGCTCACCAAGAAGACCTCGGAAGACTTTGACAAGATGATGGTCGCCGGCCGCTGTGTTGCTGCCGTCCACGAGGCGGTGCGCGCTGCCATCGGTCCCGGAGTTACGACCAAGGAACTCGATCTCGTGGCCGCCGACATCACCAGGGATCACGGGTGCCGACCCTCGTTCCTTGGCTACCACGGCTTTCCGGCGACCATCTGCGCCTCGCCGAACTCGGCCATCGTGCACGGCATACCCGACGACTACACCCTTCGGGACGGCGATGTGATCTCCATCGATTCCGGTGCCATCTTCGAAGGCTGGCACGGAGACGCCGCGTTCACGGTTGGGGTCGGTGCCCTTCCCGATCAGCTCCAGAAGCTCCTCGACGTCACGGAAGAGGCGCTCTGGAATGGGCTGCGAGCGGCGCGGGTCGGAAACCGACTCGGCGACGTCGGATTCGCCATCCAGGATTCTGCCGAGCCCTTCGGCTACGGGGTGGTCAGGGAGTACGTGGGACACGGCATCGGGCGCCAGATGCACGAGGCTCCGAACGTGCCCAACTACGGCACCCCGGGGCGCGGGCTCAAGATCAAGAAGGGGATGGCCCTTGCCATCGAGCCGATGTTCAACCTCGGCGGCCCAGACACCTCGGTACTCGACGACGAGTGGACCGTCGTCACCGCAGACGGCTCGATATCCGCGCACTTCGAGCACACCGTCCTCATCACCGACGACGGCCCGATCGTCTCGACCACCCCCGAGCCCGTCCCTCTGTAGGCGGGTCTGGGACCCCTGGGCTCGCAGATACCGTATCCGGGGCTGCCAGCCCACGGAACGAGCCCGGGTAGAGTCCTCGAATCGAATTAGGGGGTTCCTTTGAGACCGTTGGTACTGATCTTCGTCCTGGCACTGACCCTCGCCGCCTGCAGCGGTGAGCAGATCTCCGAGCAGATCGCCGAGGAGGCGATCGGCGGCAACGCCAACGTCGAAATCGAAGGGGAAGGCGACGACGTCACGATCAACATCGAGTCCGACGAGGGGTCGATCTCCATCGGATCGGGTGGCGACGTCCCGAATGAGATCACGGTCCCCTTGCCCGACGGCGCAGTGGTCGTGAGCTCGGTGGTCGTCGGCAATGGGGCTTCGGTCGGCGTCGAGTACCCAACCGATCGTTACGACGAGATAGCGGCGTTCTACGACTCGTGGACCTCCGGCAGCGGGGGCACCTGGCTGACCAGCGAGTCGGCGTTCCCCCACGGCGACGGCCAAACGGTGCGCAACATGACGTGGCAGGCCGAGGAGTCGGTGATGACCGTCATCCTGCGCGACTGCTACAGCCTCGATGGCACCTTCGAGGGGCCGTTAGACACGGCCTGCCTCTCGATCAGCCAGGCACCAGGGAACTAGGAGGGTGTTGAGCAGTCCTCCAGCGTGCCGGCGCTGACTGGAGAAACCGAGTCACCGCAATACTCAATCGAGCGGCGGCTCAGGTCACTCGTCATTGTTCAACGCCGTCCTAGCCCTGGTACAGCGGCCCAACCACCTCGATGCGCTCGTCCCATGCCGGGACGGCCGCGCCCGTTACGTGGGCGTCAATGCGGTCGAGGAATGCGTGCCAGCCCGGGGTGTAACCCATTGCGGTCTGGGTCGGCACCCGCTCGTGCGTGAGCTGAAGCAGGGTCCCGTCACCGTCGGCCGATAGCTCGAAGGTCACCAACGATTCCGCCCCATCGGGAAACACCCAGGTGTAGGTGAGCAGCGACGGCGGATCCCAAGCCATCACCTCGCCGGTGACGACGCCGCCCTCGCCGAAGTCGTGGGACAGCGTTCCGCCGAGGGAACCCTCGAAGGTTCCGGCCTCACGGAGCCACGATGCGAGCTCGCCGGGATCGGTGAGGGCGCTCCACACCCGCTCCGGCGATGCGGTGAGGCGCCGGCTGAATTCGATGGTGGCGATGTCGCCGTCCTGGATAAGGGTTCCTTGGTCGGTCATGTTCTCTCCTTGTCTTCGTCAAGATGTCGCTCGAGTGCGTCGAGCCGGTCGTTCCAGAACGCCTGCATCTGTTCGGCCCAGGCGGTGACCTCGTTGAGGGCATCTGCGTCGAGTCGATAGAGGCGCTTGGTGCCGTCCTTTCTAAAGCGGACCAGCGCCGATTCCCGCAGCACCCGAAGGTGGCGCGAGATCGCCGGTCTGCTCACCGGGAAGCGATCCGCGATCGAACCGGCTTCCATTTCACCGCTCGTCAGCATCTCCACGATGCTGCGTCTGGTGGGGTCGGCGAGAGCTCCGTAGGCGTCCATGAGCGATAACGTAACACGTTCGTTACATAAAGCCCAAATCCGCGTACCCAGAGTTCGCAGCGTCATATATCCGCTCTGGAGCCCTGGGTAGGCGTCGGGGTGACCCGGTAATTGCCGATTAGCGCACAGCCTCTATACAATCCCGGCTGCGGCCCGGCAACGGGCTCGTTTTCTCATGCAAGAACGACGTCGGTGATATCGGCGCCCGGGTTCGCCTCGGCCGTCGGTGTAGACGGTCGACTCCCTGCGGGACCACGGTTCCGCCACGGTGGCCGCCGCGGCGTCACGCCAACCGAGGCAGGATCGGATGAAAGTCTCAGCGTCCACAAAGAAGATGTGCGACAAGTGCCGCATCATCCGGCGCCACGGGCGCGTTTGGGTGATCTGTGAGAATCCACGCCACAAGCAGCGTCAGGGGTAGTCGATGGCAAGAATCTCAGGAGTAGATCTCCCGCGGGAAAAGCGGGTCGAAATCGGCTTGACCTACATCCACGGCATCGGGCGTTCTCGCTCTCAGCAAGCATTGACCGCGCTCGAAATCCCATACGACACCAAGGTGCGCGACCTCGCCGACTCCGAAGTCCTCGAGATCAGAAATTTCATCGACGAGAACTACCGGGTCGAAGGCGATCTGCGTCGGGAGACCTCCCAGAACATCAAGCGCAAGATCGAGATCGGCAGCTACCAGGGCATCCGCCATCGGCGCGGGCTGCCGGTACGCGGCCAGCGCACCCACACCAACGCCAGGACGCGCAAGGGCCGTCGTCCCCCGGTTGCCGGTAAGAAGAGAGTCACCAAGTAATGACCACGCCACCCGAAACCACCGAGGCCCCGGAGGAAGTCACCGAAGAGGTGCTGCCCGGCGCCGAGACACCGCCGGCGCCCTCACCCGAGGCCGCTCTCGATGCCGAGGCCCTCGAAGCGGCCGCCGCCGCAGCACCGCGCCGGCGCAAGGGAAAGCGCCAGCTATCTCATGCACAGGCCCACATCAAGGCCAGCTTCAATAACACCATCATCACGATCACCGATCTCAAGGGTGAGGTGCTGGCCTGGACCTCCGGCGGCTCGGTGGGGTTCAAGGGCTCGAGGAAGTCGACCCCCTATGCCGCACAGGTTGCAGCCGAGCAGGCTGCCCGCAAGGCCGGCGAAATGGGGATTCGAAAGATCGACGTCATCGTCCGCGGTTCCGGCTCGGGCCGGGAAACAGCGATCAGAACCTTGCAGAACATGGGCATGGAGGTCGGCAGTATCAAGGATGTAACGCCGGTACCGCACAACGGATGCCGCCCGAAGAAGCGGAAGGGCCGCTAGATGGCCCGCTACACCGGCCCGAGAACAAAGGTCAGCCGCCGCGCCCGCCAGTTGCTCGACGAGAACAAGGCGAAGTACTACGACCGTCGTCCCTATCCGCCCGGGGAGCATGGTCGGCGCAGGCTGCGTGAGTCGCAGTACCTGATCCAGCTTCGTGAGAAGCAGAAGCTGAAGTTCATGTACGGCGTTCTGGAGAAGCAGTTCCGCCGCTACTACCGTGAAGCGGCGCGCCAGTCGGGCATTACCGGAACCACCCTGCTCGTGATCCTCGAGAGCCGGCTCGACAATGTGGTGTACCGCTCCGGGCTGGCAAGGACGCGGCCCCAGGCTCGCCAGCTGGTCAACCACGGTCACTTCCAGGTCAACGGCAAGAAGGTCGACATCCCGTCGTACCAGGTCCGCCCCGGCGAATTGGTGACCGTCAGGGAGCGCAGCATGGAGGTGCTGCCCATCCTGCACTCCATCGACACGCTCACCCGCTTGGTGCCCGACTGGATGGAGGTCGACACCGAATCCCGCAAAATCACGATCCAGGATCTGCCCAGCAGGGACCAGATCGATACCGACATCCAGGAACAGCTCATCGTCGAGCTGTACTCGAAGTAAAGGAAACCCCGTGCTGATCACGCAGCGACCCACCGTCGAAGAAGAGTCCGTCAACGCCACCCGCTCCCGGTTCATCGTCGAACCGCTCGAGCCGGGATTCGGCTACACCCTTGGCAACACGCTGCGCAGGACACTGCTGTCGCGAATCCCGGGTGCTGCGATCACCTCGGTCCGGATCGAGGGAGTGGACCACGAGTTCTCAACGATGGAAGGCGTGGTCGAGGACGTCGTCGACTTCATCCTGAACCTGAAACAGGTCGTGCTTCGCATCGAGACCGATGATCCGGAGACCGTTTATCTGTCGGCAAAGGGCAAGGGCGACATCACCGCAGCCGACCTCAAACTGCCCGCCGGGGTCGAGGTCGTCAACCGCGACGCCCATCTGGCCACGCTGTCTTCATCCGGGAAGATCGAGGCCGAGATGACCGTCAGTCGGGGTGTCGGTTACCGCAGCGCCGAGCGAAACAAGGCTGGAGATGCCATCGGAATCATCCCGATCGACTCCATCTTTTCCCCGGTGCGCAAAGTGTCCTATGAGGTCGGCAGCACCCAAGTCGGCCAGATGACCGACTTCGACAAGCTCGTCCTCGACGTTGAGACCGACGGCTCGGTCACGCCCAACGAGTCGATGTCGTCGGCCGGCGGCACGCTGCGCAACCTGTTCGAGCTCCTTGCCGATCTCGACGACTACGACGCGCTCGAACTCGACGAGATCGTGCAAGCCGAAGCCTCCGGCCAGGAACATCTCGATCTGCCGATCGAGGCGCTCGACCTCTCGGAGCGGCCGCGCAACTGCTTGCGCCGGGCCCAAATCCAGACGGTCGGCGAGTTGGTTGAGAAGACCGAAGACGATCTGCTCAACATCACCAACTTCGGACAGAAGTCCCTTGAAGAGGTCGTTGCCAAGCTCGACGAGCTCGGGTTCTCACTCCGTTCGCACGGCGACGTCGAGCCGGAGGCCGTTGTCTGATGCCACGCCCGAAGAAGGGACCGCGCTTCGGGGGTAGCCCCCAGCATCATCAGAAGATTCTGGCGAACCTCACTGCGCAACTCATCGCCAATGAGCGGGTGACCACGACGCATGCCAAGGCCAGGCAGGTGCGCCCGTATGCAGAGAAGATCATCACCAAGGCCCGTCGCGGTGACCTGCACGCCCGGCGTCAGGTGCTGGGCAAGATCAGCGACAACGACGTTGTCACCAAGCTCTTCGACGACGTCGGCCCCCGCTACGCAGACCGCAACGGTGGATACACCCGTATCACCAGAATCGGTCAGCGCCGTGGCGACGGCGCCGAGATGGCCATCATCGAGTTGGTGTGACGGCTTAGCCGTCCCTCCCAGGGGGTACATCATGGGAGCCGTGTTGCAACGGTTCATCGAAGCGATCCGGTTCGACCGGGAGTCGTTCGTCTGGATGGAGTTCAACGATCGGGCGACCGGCGATGCCCTCGTTCTGGTCGTCATTACTCAGATCCTGTTGTTGATCGCCGGCGGCATTCCCCTGCTCGGGCTCGTCTCTGGAATTACGGGGACCCTCAGCGTTCTGCTCAGCACGGTCATCTTCTGGCTGATCTACAGCGCCATCGTGTATGCCGCGGTCAAGTACCTGTTCCGCGGTGACGGTATCTATGCCTACTACTTGCGGTTGGTTGGCTTTGCATTCCCCACGTTGCTGATCGGGATCTTCGCCAACTGGCTGATCGCAAGCGACCCGATCGCTGCGCTCGTCGGTTCGCTGTGGTTCCTTGCGGTCGTCGCCTACGGCACCCATTACATCGCAGATGTGCCGCTGCCTCAGGCCGGGGCCGCCGCCTTTGCGGGCTATGTCGGCTGGTTCATCATCCAGGCGATCCGAAGCAACATCTTCTAGATGCCGGCATACCGCCTCGATCTGGCGTATGACGGAACCGGCTTTCACGGCTACGCCCGCCAGCCGAACGTCCGCACCGTGCAACGCGAGCTGGAGGAGGCGCTCATTCACCATGCCGGGATGGTGGAGACCATTGTCGCCGGCCGTACCGATCGGGGTGTTCACGCAAGCGCCCAGGTGGTCTCGTTCGTCACCCGGAGAGACCTCGACGTCGACAGCGTGGTGCGCAGTCTCAACAGCCTGCTCGGGGAAGAGATCGCCGTGACCGCGCTGCGCTTGGTCGAGGACGACTTTCACGCAAGATTCTCGGCGGAGTCGCGGGCTTACCGGTACGAGATTGACAATCGGGTTGTTCAAGACCCGCTGCGGGCTCGGTATTCGTGGCATGTCAGGGCCCCGCTCGATCTCGAGGCGATGAACGAAGGGACCGCAGTCCTCGTCGGTGGGCACGACTTCGCCGCGTTCTGCCGCAAGGCAGAGGGCCTCGGGACGGTGCGGGAGGTTCTCTGGGCAGGCTGGCACGTCACCGGAGACACCGTCGAGTTTTCGATCGCGGCAGAGAGCTTCTGCCATCAGATGGTGCGTTCGCTGGTCGCGGTACTCGTCATGGTCGGGCGCTCCCGAATGCCTGCGTCGGAGATCAAGGCGATCCTCGCCGCGGGCGATCGCAACCGTGCCCGCGGGGCGGCACCATCGCAGGGACTGACTCTCGTCGGCGTCGGCTATCCGGGCGAGCCGCTGGAGCCGCCGGCGTGGTTGACCGCGACGCCGTGATTGATCGGGACGGTGACGATCCGCCAATCTGGTCCTGAGGGCAGGCTGCGACTGGCCTTAAGTCCGCCGACCGGATAGCATTCGGGTCCGCCCCCGAGCGCCGGGGGTGGTTTCACGAGGGTTTCCCGATGAAAGCCAAGCTGCAAAAAACGTGGTCGCCGACTCCATCGGACATCGATCGGGAGTGGTACCTGGTCGACGCCGCAAACGTTCCGCTCGGGCGCCTCTCCTCGGAGGTTGCCCAACTCTTGCGGGGCAAGCACAAGCCGACGTTCGCTCCGCACATGGACATGGGCGACTACGTCATTGTGATCAATGCCAAGCAGGTAGCCGTCACCGGCACCAAGGAAACCAGCAAGGTGTATTACCGGCACTCGGGGTTTCCCGGAGGAATCAAGTCCGAGACGGTAGAAACGATCCGTCAGCGTCATCCCGAGCGTCTCATCGAGAACGCGGTGAAAGGGATGCTTCCCAAGAACAGGCTTGGCCGCGCAACCATGTCCAAACTCCGGGTCTACTCGGGGAACCAACACCGGCACGCTGCCCAGGATCCGAAGCCGATCAAACTCCGAAGGGATGAAGCCTGATGGCCAAACCACTCGTTCAGGCCACCGGCCGCAGAAAGACCGCCGTTGCCCGAGTCCGCCTCATCGACGGCACGGGGAAATATGTGATAAACGATCGCAGTCTCGAGGAGTACTTTCCGCAGGCCTATCAGATGCGGGTGCAGGAGCCGTTCGAGGTGGCGGACCTCGAGGGCCGCTACGACGTGCTTGCCTCGATCATGGGCGGCGGCTTGACCGGCCAAAGCGATGCTCTCCGCCTCGGCATCGCCAGGGCGCTGATCGCAATCGATCCCGACCTGCGGCCGACGATCAAGAAGGCGGGCATGCTGCGCCGCGACGACCGCAAGGTGGAGCGCAAGAAGTACGGCCTCCGCAAAGCAAGACGGGCGCCTCAGTTCACCAAGCGGTGATCAGATGACCGACGTCGAGCGGCGGCTCTTCGGCACCGACGGGGTTCGCGGCGTCGCCAACCAGGACATCACCGCCGATCTAGCATTCAACCTCGCCAGGGCCGCGGGCCACGGCACCCACGGACAGGTGGTAATCGGCCGCGACACCAGGCGTTCCAGCCCGATGCTTGCCGCGGCGCTCGCCGCAGGGTTCAACTCGGTCGGGATGGATGTCCTCGACCTCGCGGTGATTCCGGTCGGCGGCGTTTCCCGTTTGGTGCGCGACTCGCGGGCGGCCTACGGCGTGATGGTGAGCGCCTCACACAACCCCGCTCCCGACAATGGAATCAAGTTCTTCGACCCGCTCGGCGCCAAGCTCTCCGACGAAGACGAGGCCCAGATCGAGGCCCGGTATTTCGATGGCGGACCGTGGGGTCAGCCGACCGGCGCTGCCGTTGGTGGCCAGGTGCGGATGCCGGATCGGATCGGCCGCTACATCGATCTGATCACGGCCTCGGTGGAGATTCCCGCCGACGGCATGGAGTTCCTCGTCGACTGCGCTAACGGTGCCGCCCACCGGGCCGCACCCGAGCTATTTGCCCGAGTCGATGTGCCTGCGCGCTTCATCAACACCGAGCCCGATGGGATGAACATCAACGATGAGTGTGGTGCCATGCACCCGGAGAACCTCGCTGCGCTCGCCGACGGAGCGATCGGGCTCGCCTTCGACGGCGACGCCGACCGGCTGATTGCCGTTGACGAAGACGGTGGCATTGTCGACGGGGACGTCTTGATGGCCATTTTCGCCAAGTGGCTCCACGACCAGGGCCAGCTCGCCAACACCACGGTGGTGGTGACGGTGATGTCGAATCTCGGCTTCCGCAAGGCGATGGAGGGTCTCGGCATCAACGTCATCGAGACCGCCGTGGGCGACCGATACGTTCTCGCTGCGATGCGAGCCCACGGCGCGGTGATCGGCGGGGAACAGTCGGGCCACATTCTGCTTGAGGACCGCACCACCGGTGACGGGCTGCGCACCGCGCTGCGGCTCATGGAAGTCATGGCCTCGACCGGCAAGGACCTGCGGGAGTTGCGCACGGTGATGACGACCTACCCACAAGTATTGACCAATGTTCGGGTGACCAATATGGATTTTGCGTCCAGCGAGCCGATCACCCGGGCGATCCAGGCCGGTGAAAACGACCTGGCCGGCCGGGGGAGAATCCTCGTGCGACCTTCGGGCACCGAGCAGTTGATCCGGGTCATGGTCGAGGCCCCGACCGAGCCGGAAGCCACCGAAGTCGCCGGCTCCGTCGCCAAGGTCGTCGAGGCCGAGCTCGGCTAACTCTTTTCCCCTGCGTAGCGGGGGAGACGCGGCAGAGCGAGCTCTGCCGCAGAGGGGGCTTCTTCGGGACTCCGCTACTCAGCTACTCAGCTACTCTTTCCGATACATACTAAAACGAACCGACCGGAGAACTCTCCAAGCGCCTGCCCTCGCAGCAGCGAGGTGACGAGGGAGAGGGAGTATCGATCAGTCGGCGGGTGCCCTCTCGGCCGCTCACGGTCGTGACGGGGTGGGCAAAGCCCGGGAGCGATCCCGGAGACAACACCTCCCCGATGTGAGGCGGGACGACCGTTCCCGCAGCGCCCTCCGGTCGCACACCCGAAGGAGGACGCGCGCGTGTGCGGAATCATGGGTTATGTCGGCTTTGCCGACGCGACCCCAATCATCATGGACGGCCTGCGGCGTCTCGAGTACCGGGGCTACGACTCGGCGGGTGTCGCCGTCAACGAAGACGGCATCAGCGTACGAAAGGCCGAAGGCAAGATCGATCAGCTCGAGGCCCTGCTCGAAGCGGAGCCGGTCTCTGGCACCATCGGCATGGGCCATACCCGCTGGGCCACGCACGGCCAGCCAAGCGACGTCAACGCCCACCCCCACACCGACGGAACCGGCGAGTTCGTCGTCGTGCACAACGGCATCATCGAGAACTTCCAAACGCTGCGTGAGGAACTCGAGGGCAACGGCGCCGAGTTGTCGTCCGAGACCGACACCGAGCTGCTGGCCTACCTCGTGGCCGAGGAGTACGACGGAAACCTCGCCGATGCCGTGCGTGCGGCCGTCGAGCGCGCCGAGGGTGCCTACGCCCTGGTGGTGATGAGCGAGCGAGAGCCGCGCACGATCGTTGCGGTCCGCAAGATCAGCCCCCTCGTCGTTGGGCTTGGCGACGGTGAGAACTTTCTGGCATCGGACATTCCTGCGGTCCTGCATCACACGAGAGACTTCCTGATCATCGAGGACGACGAGCTGGTCATCCTCAACGACGACGGCGTCACGATCGAGACCATCGACGGCGCTCCCGTCGAGCGCGATGTGATGCACATCGACTGGGACGCAGCGCGCGCCGAGAAGGGTGGATACGAGCACTTCATGCTCAAGGAGATCCAGGAGCAGCCGGCGGTCATCACCGAGACGCTGGCCGGGCGCCTCGACGAGGACGGCTCCGTCTGGCTCGAGGATCTCAAATTCGGCGACGACTATGCCGCCGATATCGACCGTGTGTGGATCACCGCGTGCGGGACGGCGTATCACGCCGGGCTCGTCGGCCAGGAGATCTTCCAACGAATGCTCCGGATCCCGACGACGGTCGAGTACGCCCACGAGATGCGGTACGGCGAGCCGCTGGTGGCACCCGGCGACCTCACCGTCTCGATCTCCCAATCGGGGGAGACTGCCGACACGCTCGCGGCGGCGAGGCTCGCAGGCGAGCGGGGCACCCGGATGCTGGCGATCACCAACGTGGTGGGTTCGACGCTGAGCCGCTACGCCGACGACATCCTGTATGTCAGGGCGGGTCCCGAGATCTCGGTGTGCTCGACCAAGGCCTATCTGGCGATGTTGGTCGGCCAGTACCTGCTGGCGCTGAGACTCGCTGCTGCACGGGGATCGATCAGTCCCGAACGCGCCGCCGAGATCGCCCAGGGCCTGAAGCGGCTTCCCGGCCAGGTGGAGTCGATCCTCGAAGACGACGCGCAGATCATCGCGGCCGCGGAGCGAATCGTCGACGCCGAGGACATCTACTTCATCGGGCGGGGCCTGGACTATGCCGTTGCCATGGAAGGATCCTTGAAGCTGAAGGAGATCTCCTATCTCCATTCAGAGGCGATGCCGGCCGGCGAGTTGAAGCACGGGACGCTGGCGCTGGTCACCGAGGGAGTGCCGGTGGTGGTGGTGCTGACGCAGCGGGCGGTGTACGAGAAGACGATCTCGGCAGTACAGGAGGTCAAAGCGCGGGGCGCCGAAGTCATTGCGGTTGCTTATGAAACCGATACCGAGATCGCCAAGCATGCCGACCTCGTGCTGCGGATTCCGGAGAGTGACGACCTGCTGGCACCGGTCAATGCAGCGGTCCCGCTCCAGCTTCTTGCCTATCACGTGGCGAGGCTGCGCGGCCTTCCGATCGACCAACCGCGAAACCTCGCAAAATCGGTGACGGTCGAGTAGGTCACATGCGAATCGTTGGACTCGGTATCGACCAGAGCGAGGTGAGCAGGGTGCGGCACCTGCTCGACAAATACGGCGACTCGTTTCGCAAGCGCTGCTTCACCGATCGAGAGTGGGAGTACGCCAACCGGTATGCCGATCCGTCCGCCCGGCTGGCAGGTCGCTTCTCCGGTAAGGAAGCGGTGATGAAGAGCCTTGGCACCGGGTGGCGGCGGATTCGCTGGACGGAGATCGAGATCACCGGGGGCGGCCCGCCACGGGTGAACCTGTCAGGGCGCGCCGCGGAGCGGGCGAAGATGCTCGGCGTGACCGAGGTGAAGGTGTCGATCACCTACGAGGGTGGGCGGGCGCTGGTGTTCGCGATCTCGGTCGGGGACGACGTTTAGGGGTCGGTGAGGATTCCGATGACTTCGTCGACGTCGTAGGTGGTGGTGGCGGCGAGGTCGAGGGTGCCGATGGGGATCCAGGCGCCCCCAATGCGGTATTCGCCCCACCAGGTGTAGGTGGCGGTGATGGGGTAGGCGTCGAGGGTGGGGTGGCAGAGTCCGCCGGAGGGGTGGCTGATCCGGTATTGGGGTGGGCAGGTTTTGGTGGTGTAGGTGTGGGTGAATCCGCCGGTCGGGTATGGCTGGGCGAGGTGGGGTTGGTTGGTGGTGGTTGATCCGTCTCCCCAGTTGACGGTGAGTGAGGCGACGAGGGCGCGGACTTCGAAGACCTGTCCGGTGGGGAGGGTTTCGGTGTGGTTGATGGTTGCTGGGTTGGGGGTGGCGAGGTAGGTGGCGAGCCCGGTGATGCCGTGTTCGCCTGGTTGGAAGGTGGGGTCGGGTTGGGTGAGGGGGAAGGACCGGAAGATGCGCCACGCCCGGTCCGGGTCGGGTTCGTTGGGATCAGGGGTGCAGCGCGGCGTGTTGAGGATGATTTGATACATGGCGTTCTCGTTGGCGATGTTCCACGTGTCCAGGCCGGGCGCATCCGGATACCAGGCGTAACACCCCGCAGTCACCCGCAGATACCGCAACGGCGCAGGAGCAGGCCGCCGCGGCTGGGTAATCGGCTGAGCAACCGGCCCGTCGCCCCCCGAGATCGTGCCAGAGACGTCGCAGATGCCCTTTTTGACGTCGAATACACACTCCTTGTGCTCCTCAGCGGCGGCGGGGGCTGCCACCAGCAGAACCGCTACGAGGACAACGGGTGCGGCCCTTCGCACATCCACTCCTCCCCGTTGTGGCTGAAGCCCCAGTTCGAACCGAGCCTTTCCAGAACCTCGACACCTACGCCCGGCCCATCCGCGCCGACTAGAACTCCGACGAGGTTTTTCTCGATCTCAAGAGCGATGCACGATTCGGTTTCCGTGAGCACCGCCGTCACTTTGATGTCGGCGTTGTCAGGCGGCGCCAGGAACTCCATCACATCGAACAGATCCATGCTTGTTTCTAGGTAGTCTTCGTTGGCGAACAGCGCAGCAAACGCCTCTCGATCCCCTCGGTACAGGGCGTCCAACCTGCGTTCTTCGAGGTCCCGGTAGATCGCTTCGATTTCGGTGAGGCGGTCGAGGGTGGTGGTTGGTGCCAGGGTGGTGGTTGGGGCGGTGGTGGCCACCGGTACCGGTGTGGTGGCGGGGGTGGTTGAAGGCGAACAGGCAGCAAAAAGGACGGT
>Ga0255058_10000418_pt1 | contig 25196 bp, 19 predicted proteins | sample Cases_109_9_MG_FD_188637 | JGI IMG/M metagenome (GOLD analysis project Ga0255058, IMG submission 188637) | Seawater microbial communities from Amundsen Gulf, Northwest Territories, Canada - Cases_109_9 | ecosystem: Environmental > Aquatic > Marine > Gulf | place: Canada: Northwest Territories... | reverse complement strand
AAGGTCTCTTAATTTTTTCAAAAACATTGTTATAGGATTGTTTTATTAGCCCACCTCATTACCCTCCTTTCCATTAATTAATTATAAATTGCGCTGAAAAACCCAATGTTAACAGCAGCTCAAATTTTAAGATTATGTCTTATAATTAAGCCAACAGCAGGCTTAACCCCTTTTCACATAAGTCTTGCTATTGGCGAATCCCTTCCATTAGCAAGTAAACATCATCTTTTAAAAAGGAGGTTTTTGTAACTTTTAATTTTGGCGATTGATTAAGATATTGGAGGGTGTTTCTATCAAATCTAGCGCCAAAGACTTTTTCCACAAAGGGCGCGAAAAGTTCCTGCTTTTTTCTAATTTTTTTGTTTTTTGAATATACCATTTCAAGAAGCCGAAATCGCCCGCCCGGCTTTAACACTCTGCCAAATTGTTCAATCGCGAGTTCTTGTACCTCATCAGGCATAACGCAACACATGAATGTAGATAATAACCAATCAAATTGATTTGAATCCACAGATTTCATTATGGTGGCGTCGTCATGTATTAACTCGATTTTGCACTGGGAGGTCTTTGCTCTTTTCCTTGCCTTTATCAACATTTTTTCACTCAGTTCCATCCCCACTAACTCTACACTGTGATGATAATGCTTAAGATTTCTTCCCGTGCCGACTCCAGCTTCAAGAACTTTTCCTCGAACATCTCCCAATAAAATCGGTCTCCACTTTTTGTAGATTCGTTCCCAGGGGTAATCTAAAATGTCATAAAATATTGCTGTAATATTGTATTTTGCCTGAAGCAACAAATTTTTTTTCGCAAATCTGATGTTTTCTTCCATTTTGTTTTCCAGCTAATTTTTCAACATTGAAAAAGTTGAGAGGCTCAAGCTTGACATTATTGTATTTAATAAATTTAATTCATGACAAGAAAACCTCGCATACATTATAAAGAATAGCTTTAAAAGATTGCCAAAATATTTCAAATGAAATAATGACATGCCTGACCCCTTCTGTTTGAAAATTTCTGTTTACAGGGGTGGTTTGTCCTTGACAGCCTTGGGCCTTATAGGTGTTAGGGGTGGTAAAACTAGTTTGCATCAAATTTTAAAATTTTTGTCATTTATATCGTAAGAGGTATAATTAAAATCGCTTTTTCGATATTTTCCCCAGCATTTCTAAATTTTTATTAAGGAGAGATAACCGATATGATTCTTGAAACCATAGAAATTCCTCCAAAGTCTCCCCATACTCGCTCAGTAATTTGGATGCATGGCCTTGGCGCAAATGGCCATGATTTTGAAGGAATTGTGCCGGAGCTCCATTTGCCAGATGATCTGGGGATTCATTTTGTTTTTCCCAATGCTCCCATTCAACGGGTTACAATTAATGGAGGCATGAAAATGAGATCCTGGTATGATGTCTTAGATTTGTCGATGAATCAAGCTGTTAATATGGCTGATATTTATAAATCTTCCAGGGGAATCCATTTACTCATTCAAAAGGAAATGGACAAAGGAATTTTATCCAAAAACATTCTCCTTGCCGGGTTCTCTCAAGGGGGAGTTCTAGCTTTGCATACGGGATTACGATTTTCCCATGCGCTTGCAGGCATATTAGCTCTTTCGACCTACCTGCCGACTTTGCAGATGTTAAAAACAGAACAATCCGCCTGCAATAAAAATATTCCGATCATGATGGCTCATGGCTCCTTCGATCCCGTTATTCCTATTGAGTCAGCAAAAGAGGCATATGAGAAACTGGCGGAAATGAACTACCCCATAGAGTGGAATGAGTATCCGATGGAACATTCCCTTTGCATGGAAGAGATTTTAAAAATTTCCACTTTCATTCAGTCGGTGTTCAAATAGGACATGCTATTTTATTAAGTATAAAACTTTTGATTGGCCTGGTATTTTGGGACGGCGCCAGCGGTAGTGGCGGAGTTATGGAACTTTTATCCTGTTTCTCATTTCTTCTGTCAATTTCTGAATTTTTGGCGCTAATCCGATCATCTGCTTTTGGGATATTTGCATAGATTTTTTCATTAACTCAGGTTGTTTCTCAATGAATTTTTGCCCAATAGGGCTCTCGTAAAACTTAATAATGCCCAAAAGTTCCTTTTCAGTGAAAGTATCCGCGTAGATGGAGATGTAATCGTCTTTCAACTTATCCCAACTCATTTCCTTCATAATGACCTCCATCATCTCAGCCATTTCTTTTTTGGCTCTGTTAGATGATGAATTCTCGCCGTCCCCCATATGTTTCAAATCCGCCGGGATCATTTGATTTACCATCTCAAATGATTTTTCAATATTCTTTTGCACATCCATGGCTTCAAGCAATTTTTCTGCCAATTCACGCCGAGACGCTCCCTCCGCATAACTTATGGTCGCTAAAACCATAGCGCAAAATGTTACAACCAAGACGGCTCTATTCATCTCTTCCTCCTTTGTTATATTGTCGATACTTGCTCTCGGATAGCCAACAAAAAAGCCGGGTTGGGCTTGATAAAAGGCGCAATATGACATTAATTATAGCATGGTCAACTTCTCTTATCATTACTCGCCTTTCAATCTCACGGGGGAATTTAATGCCCTGCAAAGGGAATAGACTTAGTATAAGCTAAACTGAGCGAATCTTTTTTAAGCTTCCCTTAACACACCCCTAAATCCCCTCTTATTAGAGGGGGACTGAAAGGAAGTTATTTTTTTCTAAAGTTAACACAATTATCACTTGATAAGTGATTTTATATTTTGAAGCAAAATTGCGTCTGGCGCTGTCGTAATAATCCTTTGGGAATATGGACTTGAAAAAAAATCTTTCAATTTAAGGTGAAATAAAAAAGGAAACTCCCATAAGATTAAATTACTATTTATGCAAAATTATGTATAATTTTATTTGTTATGAAAAAATCCATTGATCCTTCTCTTTTTGAAAGTCTTATTGGAGCTGCGCTAAAAGAAGATATTGGTTCCGGTGACATTACCACCAATGCCATTGTTTCTGAAAAAAAAGTGGCCACTGGACGAGTTTTGGCTAAAGAGGATTTTGTCGCTTGCGGTCTTGAAATATTTAAATATGTTTTTTTAACTCTGGACAACAATGTTGAAATAGATCTCAGGTATTTAGACGGGGGGAAGGTCCATAAAGGAGATACTCTTGCGACACTATCCGGAAACGCCCGCGCTCTTTTATCTGGCGAGAGAGTTGCCTTAAATATTCTTCAAAGACTGAGTGGAATAGCCACTTTAACATCGAAATTTGTTGAAAAGGTTCCAGCTTCAATAAAAATTCTTGATACCAGAAAAACGTCTCCCGGCTTAAGAACTCTTGAAAAATACGCAGTGCAATGCGGTGGGGGAGCTAATCATAGGTTTGGCCTATATGACGCTATTTTAATAAAAGACAACCATATTAAAGCCGCGGGTTCCATAACAAAAGCAGTGGAAATGGTGCGCGCGAAATTTCCAGATATTCAGAAGATAGAGGTGGAGGTAAAAAATATTGCCGAAGTAAAGGAAGCTCTTTTAACTCCCTGCAATATTCTTCTTCTGGATAATATGTCCCCTGATGATATAAAAAAAGCGGTGGATATTAATAACAATAGGGCAAGAATAGAAGTTTCTGGAAATGTCACGCTAAACAATATTCACGAAATCACAGGAACGGGAATTAATTTTATATCGGTGGGGGCGCTTACCCATTCCGCCCAGGCTGTGGATATTTCTATGGTTATTAATTAAAAGCTATTTGTGAACTTCCTGGCGAAAATGGATCCGGGCGTCACAACTTCTTTTGTTGTTTCCCGGCGTGTTTATTTAATGCTTCGACAAAAGATTGGGCTTCTTTTGGAATTTTCTTGATTACCCCATTAATTAAAATATCCTCTTGTGAAACACTCTTCTTATAAAGATATCTATTCGCTTTGTTGTCTGGGACAATAATAGTGCCTTCCAGGGAAACACCCGCAAAAACGCCTTTAGTTCTGGAATAGGCATATATTTCAGCGTTGAGCAAGATGTCCGTTCCTATCTCTGCATGCCTTCCCACTGGGCCGGCCGCCACAGAAGCATCCCCGCCAATAGTGAATTTATCTCTTACCAAACCTTTGATTCCTTTTTCTCGCATAATAACTAAAATCAGCTCTATTTTTTGGACCCCTATTTGAAATCCAAAACTCCCTCCACCGGTTGTAATAAATGCGGGAGGTCCCCATTTTCCGGTATTAGGATCCCTGCTGGAGACTACCCCCTGGCCAAATCTAGCCCCAAAGCCAAATCCGGCCTTAACCATAGCAGGAATGACCATGATAGCGTGAGATTTTTCCAGAATTTTTTTTGGAATGGCGGTATCAGGAATCTCCATAATCTCATTTATCACATTGGCGGCGGCGCTAAGCCTTTCTGCCCGGTTTACGTTCGCATAAGATAATTTCAAATCCAGAGTGGAAAAGTTTAGGAGAATTAAAAATAGAGCAGATAGTGTTCTTAAAACATTCATCAGCAAGTACCTCAGTTAAAATTTTCCGTCGCTATAGCGGGTTTAGGCATGATTACAATATCATGCCTATAAATTTTTATGAGAGCGCAGTGTATGTATATAGAGGTTTTTTCAACTATGTAATACTTCTTCTAGGGCTTTATTCTTTCTAATAGGACCTAGTAAAGCCAGATTATAAAATTGGCTCTTAAATAATTTAGAGCCAAGGCTTTTTATCCCGGGCGTTGTAACTTTATTTATACTCTCAAGGATTTCGTCCAATGTAAAGTGTTTTCCAAAGAATATTTCTTCTTTTGCTAATTGAAACATTCTACTCTCGGAACTCTCTAATGACAGCATTAGCAAACCTTTGAGTTGATTTTTGGCCTTTTCCAATTCTGTTTCGTCAACTTTATTATTTCTAATATCATTAAACTCTTTAATTATTAATTCTAAAACGGCAAGGTAGTTTTTTGTTCCTGTTGCGGCATACACGGAAAATATTCCAGCATCATGATACTGACTATTCCCCGAATTAATAGAGTATGCGAGCCCTCTTTCTTCTCTAATTTTTTGAAAAAGCCTGGAACTCATTGAGCCTCCCATGATAGCATTCAGCAGGTAACATTCATATCTCTGAGCATCATTAGCTTTTAGGCCAAGGGTGGCCAGATAAAAATGCACCTGCTCCAACTTCCTGTATTGACAAATAAGCCCGGACTTTATCTCCTTAACGGGATGGGGAGGGATTTTTTTTGAAGCATTATAATTTTCAAAATGTTTCTCCAAGAGTTCAATCACCGCCGGAAATTCAAAATTTCCAGCTATGGAAATTATAATATTATTCGAAGCAAGAAATCTTTCCATATGGGACAAAATATCCTGTCGCGATATATTTTTTACGGTTTTAGGAAAACCTTGAATTGGACGCCCCAGTGGGTGATCAGTCCAAATTTTTTGATAAAGCAGATCGGAAAGATGATCGCTATGCGCATCTTCCACCATGCTGATTTCTTCGAGAATAACTTGCCGTTCTCGCTCAATTTCTACCGGATCATAGATGGAATTGAGAAGAATATCGGAAAGAATATCCACAGCTTTAGGGAGATGTTCATCAAGAATTTTTGCATAAAAGCAAATAAATTCACGATCGGTAAATGCATCAACATGACCGCCAATAGAATCCATTTCAATGGCTATTTGATGAGCTGTCCTGCGTTTTGTTCCTTTAAAGGCAAGATGTTCAAGGAAGTGGGAAATACCATTTAACTCCGGGGATTCATTTCGTGAGCCTGCTTTAATCCAAAAGCCAATGGCTACAGACCTCAGATAAGGGATATGGGTTCCGACAACAGCAGTTCCATTTGATAATTTGCTTTTAAAAAATTTCTCTTGTCCCCGTTGTGTCATTCTTTGTTAATTAGGCGGGATCCTTAAAAATTAGGTTTTATTTCTTTTGCCAAGGGCGCTCAAATATGGATAGGATCATTATTGAGTTTTGTTCTGTTCCGCTAACATAGCTTCTTTTCGACTCAACCGAATTTTTCCATCATTGTCTATTTCCAGCACTTTTACCTGGATCTCGTCCCCTTCTGTTAAAACATCGGAAACTTTTTCTATCCTGCGCGGTTCAATATGGGAAATATGCACTAAACCATCGCGACCGGGCAATATTTCAACAAAAGCTCCAAAATCTACTATTTTTTTGACTATACCTGTGTATATAGTGCCTATTTCTGGGTCTTGAGTAAGGCCTTCCACCATTTTAATGGCTTTTTGCAGCATTTCATTATCAGGCGATCCTATGGTAACTAAACCACTGTCTTCCACATCTATTGAAACTCCTGTTTCTTCAATAATCCTTCTAATGGTTTTTCCACCTGGACCTATTACATCTTTAATTCTCTCTTTTTTAACCTGCAATGTCACAATTCTCGGCGCGTATGGAGAGAGTTCTTTTCTTGGCTGATCGATCATTTCGCTCATTTTGTTCAGGATAAAAAGTCTGCCTTCTTTTGCTTGTTCTAATGCTGTTTCTAAAAGTTTTCCAGTGACTCCGGATATTTTAATATCCATTTGAAGCCCTGTTATTCCCTTGGCGGTGCCTGCCACTTTAAAATCCATATCCCCTAAATGGTCTTCCGATCCTAGAATATCCGAAAGAATAGCGACTTTATCGCCTTCTTTTATTAAACCCATAGCAATTCCCGCCACAGCAGCTTTTATTGGAACGCCAGCATCCATTAAGGATAGGGAGGAGCCGCATACCGTCGCCATGGATGAAGAGCCATTTGACTCTAATATTTCAGAAACAATTCTTATGGTGTAAGGGAAATCATCGTGAGAAGGCAATTTTTTTGATATGGATCTTTCAGCTAGAGCCCCATGGCCTATTTCTCTTCTTCCGGGACTTCCAAAAAACTTGGTTTCACCCACACAAAATGGAGGGAAATTATAATGAAGCATAAATGGCTTTTTTGTTCTGCCTTCCAGTTTGTCCATTATCTGTTCATCGGTGCCCGTCCCTATGGTCACAACAACAAGCGCCTGGGTTTCCCCTCTGGTAAACAATGATGATCCATGCGTCCTGGGCAAAATTCCAACCTTTCCACTAATAGCTCTAACATCTTTTAGCCCTCTCCCATCCGTTCTTGTGCCATTTTCAATAATATGGTTTCTTACGATTTCTTTTTCCAGATCTGAGATAATATCTTTTATTTCTCTATTTTGGTCGCCATCATCTCCGCTGCCCATGGCAGATATGGTTTCCTGAGTAACAGCTGCAATAGAATTATATCTTTCCAGTTTTTCCTTAAGAAATACCGCGCTTTTTAATTTTTCTTTTGCGCATTCTGTCACTTTTTTAATAAGTTCTTGGTTTTTTTCCTGTTTTTCAGGGATTATTTTAGGTTTTCCAGAGGTATCTCTTAGTTTAATTTGCAAATCCACAATTTTTTTAATTTCTTCATGGCCAAACATCAATGCCTCGACCATGGTATGTTCTTCTAATTCGTTAGCTTCGCCTTCCACCATAACAATTGCTTCTTGTGTTCCGGCAACGACAAGATTAAGATCACTTTCCTGAAGTTGGGCATAAGTGGGATTACAAACAAAGTTTCCTTCAATTCTTCCCACACGCACTGCAGCAATTGGCCCAAGAAACGGTAAATCAGACAAAGTTAAGGCCGCAGAGGCCCCTATAATAGCTAAAATATCCGGATCGTTTTCCTGGTCATGAGAGAGGGTAAAGCAAATAATTTGCGTTTCATTCATAAAGCCATCTTCAAATAAAGGCCTTATGGGCCTGTCTATTAACCGTGAAGTTAATATTTCTTTTTCGCTTGGCCTCCCTTCCCTTTTAAAAAACCCGCCAGGTATTTTTCCCGCAGCGTAAGTTTTTTCTCTAAATTCGCACATTAAAGGAAAGAAGGCTGGGTTTATTGGGGCCTCCTTTTTAGCGCATACCGTTACCAGGACGACCGTATCATTATATCTCACTAATACAGCCCCATTTGCTTGCTTTGCAAGTTCACCTGTTTCTATAGTTAACTTTTTACCTCCAAGTTCCATCTCAACCAACTGATGCATTGAATCTCCTTTCAAGTGATTTTGTTAAATCATAGGGGTTATTGCAGTTTGTAGTAATCAGAGGTAAGGATTCCTTTTGATAAAAATGAATTTCAAATCGCAAACGCTAAATCTCCAAATCTCAAATATTGTTTTTGTTTTGAATTCGCAATTGTTGGGGATTTAGCGTTTGCTCCTTTCTTCATTTCCTTTTTTATTAGTAGAAAATCCATTAAGAATGGGGCCTCCCGAAAAATTTTCAACCCCTGATTCATCATATCTTAACCTCGCCACCATAAATGCATTCTATTATTTATCTCCGAATCCCTAATCTTTTTATAATATCTCTATATTTTGCGTCATCGTTCTTTTTAATGTAATCAAGAAGCCTCCTTCTCAGGCTGACCATTTTTAGCAGCCCTCTTCGGGAATGATGATCTTTTTTATGGGTTTTAAAGTGTTCCGTTAGGTAGGAAATTCGTTCACTTAAAAGAGCAATCTGGACTTCAGAAGACCCCGTATCTTTTTCATGTAATTTAAAGTTATCAATTATTTCACCTTTCTTTTCTTTTGACATTATCATTACGCGCTCCTCCGGAAGTAATAAAATTTATTGAGATAAGTTTTCAATAATATTTTACAATGATTGACAATATTGCGGCATTCAAATTTTTACCTGCTTTATTAAGTTTTCCAGCTGTTTTTCTATTTTAATTGGCCAGCGATATTAATTATTAATCTCTGAAGTTTTAGTCATTTTTCCTTAAAAGCAAACAGGGACGATTACTTCTAACCTTCATGTGGAGTTATCTCATTTTGAATTAACAGGAACGCCACATTAAACTAATAACTTTTTTAATTTAAATCGCAGATATTTATTGTTTTCTGAAGGAGCAAAATTTTCATCAAGCAATGAGGTTGCTATGCCTAGCAATTTACCGGATGAATTGCGAACCCTCCAATATTCTTCTCCATTAATTTTTTTACTTATATCTTTGATACTATCCTCCATAATTGTCATTTTAGTCAACACAGAATTTTCATTTTCCTCATTGACTTCAATATAAGGCAGAAACGAAAGGGTCTTATCGATTGAATTTATTTTGTTCTGAAAACAATTTTCCCGGGCATCTTGTTTAAGTTCTTCCAGGGTAATGGAATCTTCTATTTTTAATTCTCCTACCCGGGTTCTGGTTAGTTCCGCAAGATGGGCTCCACAACCTAATTCATTTCCCATATCGTCACACAAAGTTCGAATATAAGTCCCTGCCGATGTTTTGGCTTCAAAGGTTACAATATCATTGTGGTAATCCAACAATTTCAAATAATAGATAAAAACTTTTTTGGATTTTCTGCTTATGGTAATCCCTTTTCTAGCTAGAGTATAAAGTCTTTGTCCATTTACTCTTGCGGCAGAATACATTGGGGGTATTTGTTCTATAGCTCCAGTATATTTGGGGAAAATATCCTCAATAAGGCCTCGATTTATTTCAAAATTGGCACATTTCGCAATTGTCTTCCCATCTGCGTCCTGAGTATCCGTTCTAATCCCCAGCCTCATTTTGCCGCGATACGTTTTGGGGAGTTGAACAATGTACTGAACTACTTTGGTGGCGTTCCCTAAACAAATCGGGAGGACGCCATTTGCATTAGGGTCCAAGGTCCCGGTATGCCCGGCCTTTTTAATTTTTAACGCCTTCTTGACAAGATTAATTGCTTTGCATGAAGTTATGCCGGTAGGTTTGTTAAAATTAATTATTCCGTTCACAAGAGTCGATTTTTAGCTTAGAAAGAATAGTTAAAATTTTAGCGCTCTTTTCCATGGAATCGTCCAGTTTAAAAACCAACTCTGGAACACAACGCAGCTGGAGTCTCGCTCCTAATTTTTTTCTCATAAATCCTGATGCGCTTTGCAGTCCTTCAAGAGAACTTTTCTTTTCTTCATCCTCGCCCATCACACTCACAAAAATTGTAGCAAAACGCAAATCATCTGATACTTTCACATGAGTGATTGTCACAAATCCAATACGAGGATCTTGAATTTCTCTTAGAAGGATATTTGAAATTTCTTCTAAGATTAATTCCCCCACTTTTTGCGCTCTTTTGAATCCCATAATTAGAGTATTGCCACTTTTTGCCTTGGGGCCATCATTAAAAAAAATTAGAGTTTTTGCGCGATTTCTTCAATATAAAAGGGTTCAATAATATCGCCTTGCTTTACATCTTGATAATTTTCCAATGAAATTCCACATTCAAACCCGGTCTGCACTTCCTTAACATCATCCTTAAATCGTCTTAAGGAAGAAATCTTACCTTTGTAAATTACAACATTGTCCCTTAAAAGCCTGGTTTCAGAGTTTCTTTTGATATTTCCATCCAGAACGTAACAACCACAAACAAACCCTACTTTTGGGATCGAAATAAGCTCTCGCACTTCCGCTCTTCCCAACGTTTTTTCCAATAGCTTGGGCTTTAACATGCCTTCCAAGGATGCTTTAATCTCGTTAATAACATCATATATTACGGAATAGAGTTTTATTTCAACTTTTTCTACATCCCCAAGCTTGCCTGCGTTTTCGGTGGGTCTTACATTAAATCCAATAATAACCGCATTAGATGCCGCCGCCAGTAAAACATCCGATTCGGTAATTCCCCCAACGGAGCTATGGATTATTTTTATCCTGACTTCCGCAGAACCTAACTTACCTAAAGATTCTGAGATTGCCTGAACCGAGCCATCCACATCCCCTTTTATCACTATGTTCAATTCTTTAACCTTTCCCTCGTCAATTTGATGCTTGAGGTCCTCTAAAGTAATATGGGTAGAAGAATTTTTCAGGGATCTTTCTTTTATTTTTCTTTTCCTGATGGTGGCTATTTCCCGAGCTTCTTTTTCGTTTTCAACCACTACAAAAGAATCTCCGGCTATTGGAACAGAAGACAGTCCGATAATTTCACAAGGAGTCGATATTTCAGCAGTTTTAATTTTCTTTCCCGCATCACTTATTAACGCTCTTACTTTCCCAAAGGTCATGCCTGCGACAAAAATATCTCCAGTTTTGATAATACCTTTTTGAACAATAATTGTCGCGACAGCTCCTCTTCCTTTATCCAATTTAGATTCAATAACTATTCCACGTCCCCTTACTTTCGCATTTCCCTTTAGCTCCATGACCTCAGTCTGCAATAAAATCATTTCCATTAAATGATCCAATCCGATATTATTCTTTGCTGAAACTTCCGCAAAAATTGTTTCTCCTCCCCATTCTTCAGGAACCAACTTATGTTCCGTCAGATCAGTTTTCACTTTTTCGATATTAATATTAGGTTTATCAATTTTATTAATGGCAACAATAATGGGCACGTTGCCTGCTTGAGCATGATGAATGGCCTCAATAGTTTGAGGCATAAGACCATCGTCCGCGGCCACAACCAGGATCACAATATCTGTCACTTTTGCTCCCCTGGCCCGCATGGCGGTAAAAGCCTCATGACCCGGGGTGTCCAGAAAAATAACAAGACCCTTTTCGTGCTTTACTTTATAAGCTCCTATATGTTGGGTAATTCCACCGGCCTCTTTTTCCGTTACTTTACTTTGTCGGATAGCGTCTAATAATGTGGTCTTCCCATGATCCACATGTCCCATAATCGTCACCACAGGCGCTCTCGGAACTAAATCCTCAGGATTTTCCTTTTCCTCGGGAATCAGCTCTTCTTCTTGAACAGAGAGGAGTTCAATTTTTATGTTAAATATTTTTTCAATAGCTTCGGCAGTTTTTTCGTCTATGGTTTGATTAATCGTTGCCATGACCCCTTCTTTAATTAAATTTCTTATCATTTCGTTGGGGGTAGATTTTAATTGCTGAGCTAGTTCTTTCAAGGAAATATTTTCCGCAATTTTTATTACTGTGGAGTCAATCGGCTCAGCAGCTTTTTCTTCCGGCAAAACTTCTATAGTTCCCTCTTGGCTGGGCTCTGGCTTGGTTGAAATAACCCCCGTTATGGATGTTTGAGGAGAGGTCTCGGGGGGGGGCGGAGTCAATTCTTTTGCTTCAGCTTCTTTTTTCTTCTTTTCTTCTTCAATTTTAGCCAAAATAGATTCTCGTATTTTTAAAACCACATCCATATCAATGGTGCTCATGTGGTTTTTTACGGGATAGCCTAAAATTTTCAGCTCCGTCATCAAGCCTTCGTTTGTAATTTTCAATTCTGAGGCTAATTTATATACTCTAATCTTTTTCATTTTATACCACTAAATAGGCAATAGTTATTCATGGCTTTCCATAAATTCTCTTGCGGCCTTTAAAATAACCTCGGCCTTTTTATGACCAATCCCTTCAAAAGAAACCAGCTCATCAATTTCAGCGACGGATAGCTCCGCGACTGTCTGGTATCCAGAAGAGTTTAAAATGTCTAAAGTCTTTTCTCCTATCCCTTTGAGCACATCTATAGAATAATCATCCACATCAGCTGTTTCCAGATGCTCAATATCCGCTTTTAGGAGAGTTTTAGCGGCGCTCTTCATATTGGAGCACAGCTCTATAATTTTTTCAGCAGTTTTTAATCCAATGCCAGATATTTTTGTTAAACTCTCAGCCCCTGCTTCCTCAATTTTGTCAGGTTCAATTAAATCATGCTCTATCAGGAGATTGATGATATCAATATCTAAAGAGTGATCACGGCTTAGCATTTTTATGAATTCAGAATCTTTAGTTTTAGACAAAACTTCTTTCGCTTCAAAATCATTGTCATATTCTGTTTCGCTTTTAATATCAATGGACCATTTCAACAGCCTGGATGCCAAACGAACGTTTTGCCCACGCTTCCCAATTGCCAAAGATAGCTGGTCATTTGGAACCACAACAATTAGATGTTTTTCCTTTTCATTTGCAATAACTTTTGTGGTTTTTGCGGGACTCAAAGCTTTTTTTACAAAAACTGTTGGGTCTTCCGACCACTGAACAATATCAATTTTTTCGCCTCTCAACTCAGATACAATAGCTTGAACTCTAACTCCCCGCATTCCCACACAGGACCCAACGGCGTCGATGCTTTTTTCTTTGGAGTAAACCGCGACTTTTGATCGCCCGTTGGGCTCCCTGACGGCTCCTTTGACTTCCACTATTCCCTCAGCTACTTCAGGAACCTCCATCTGAAAAAGTTTAATAAGAAGACCCGAATGCGTGCGTGACAAAATCACTTGAGCTCCCTTCCTGTTTCTTTTAACATCTAATAAATACGCCCTAACGCGTTCTCCACTTTTAAAAGATTCTTTAGGAACTTGTTCTTTTGCCGGCAATATTCCTTCCGCTCTACCGAGATCAACAACAATATCTCCTCTCTCCTTGCGAAGCACTATGCCATTAATTAATTCATCTTTTTTTTCTTTAAATTCTTGTAGCACTATATCAATTTCAGCTTCCCTTACTTTTTGAATAATTACTTGTTTGGCTATCTGCGCGGCAACTCTGCCAAAAGGTTGCCCTCCATGAGGAATTTTTATTGTGTCATCTATTTTGGCGTTCAAATCTATTTTCTTTGCCTCTTCCAAAGTTATTTCTTTTTTTGGATCTTCAATGGCTTCAAGGACTTTTTTACAAGAAAATAGACCTACTTCTCCGGTCTCTTTGTTAAAAATTGTCTCCAGAGTTTCATCAGGATATTTCTTTTTACAGGCAGAGAGAACTCCTGCTTCAATAGCATTAATAAGAATCGAAGGATCGATTCCTTTTTCGCGTCCAACTTGGTCGATTATTTGGATCAACTTCACGCTCATTTTTCAAACACCTACAAATTGATTTTAAATCTATATTTCCAATTTGCCTTTGGATATTTCGGCAATAGGAATAGCAATAATATTATTAGATTTCTCTTTCAAATTAACTTTTTGGTTCTGGGCATTTACAATCTGACCAACCCATGTTTTTTTACCCTCAATAGGGACATCAAGGCACAATTTGACCCAATTCCCCTTATTACGCTTATAATCTGCCTCTGTTTTTAAAGGACGATCTAAACCTGGAGAGGAAACTTCCAATATAAACTTTTCATTAATAATATTTTTAGTCTCAAAAACTTCCCCTACTTGCGAACTAATTTTCGCGCAATCAGAATGAGTCACCCCTCCTTCTTTATCTATAAATATTCTGATTAATGGTTGTCGTTTGCCTCCATATTCCACCTCAACCAGTTCCATTTTTTCTGATTCCACTACCTGCTTAATAAGGTTTTCTATCTGCTGTGAATCCTTCAAATTATCAAAATATTTGATCAATATTTACTAATACTATTTTAAAACTCAAAGATTCAGCGTACCCGTTAAACTTCCTTGCGCGAAGAGGCTATTCTATATTTTATATTTATAAACCGGCGCAAACAAAAAAAGCGGGCGAAACGCCCACTTTTTTAACCAGTAGACTAAATTTTTACTGACTCATTCTAACAAATTTTTATTATTGAGGCAATACATAACTGAAAAGGGTTTCAACAAGCTGGATTACTTTTTGGCTGATTTTATCGACAGCAATTTTTTCAGCGGCCCTATCCTTTCTGTTTCTCAATTCTACCATTCCCTCCTTAAGATTTCGATCTCCTATAATTACCTGTATAGGAATGCCTAGCAAATCAGCATCTTTAAATTTTACTCCAGGTCTCTCATTGCGGTCATCCACTAAAACATCGATATTGTTTTTGGAAAGGGACTCGCACAGCTGAAAAGCTGTGTCGTAACATGTTGATTCTTTTGAATTCAACGGTATTATTGTCACCTGAAATGGCGCAATTGGAATTGGCCAAATGATTCCATCCTGATCATGATTTTGTTCTATTGCAGCGGCTATAATCCTCCCAACTCCAATGCCATAACAACCCATTAGCATATTTTTTTCTTTCCCGTCTTTATCCAAAAATGTCGATTTTAAAGATTTGCTATATTTATCACCAAGTTTAAAGATATGGCCAACTTCAATTCCTCTTTTAATTTGGATGCAACCGGAGCATTCAGGGCAGAGGTCGCCATTTTCGATATTCCTTATATCGCCAAATTCTTTTACGGCAAAATCTCTATTTTCATTTACATTTAAATAATGTGAATTAATTTTATTGGCCCCTGCCACGAAGTTTGAGCCTTGTTTAATAGCATGGTCAGCCAAAATTTTTATTTTTAGCCCCACTGGTCCGGAAAATCCAATGGGAGTTCCACTTACCTCATTCACTAATTTCTCATTCGCAAATGCCAATGCCGAGCATCCCGCAAAATTCTTAAGCTTGATCTCATTAATTTGATGGTCTCCTCTAACCAAAACTGCCAGGGGGCCTTTATCGGTTTCAAATATAAGGGTCTTTATAAGATTTTCCGGTTTCACCTTTAAAAAAGAAGAGACTTCTTTGACACTTTTCATCCCCGGCGTGGCCACTAATTCCAATTCCTTTTTGTCTTCTTTTTCATAATTAATTGAAGACCTTACTTTGGCCTTTTCAATATTTGCAGAATAATTGCACTTATCACAGAAAGCTATGCCCTCTTCTCCTGAATCCGCAAGCACCATAAATTCATGGGAATAGCTTCCCCCAATGGTCCCAGAATCTGCCTCTACTGCTTTAAATTTTAGCCCGCACCGATTAAAGATATTGTTGTATGCCTGGCGCATTTTCTGATAGGCCACCTCCAGCCCTTCTTCATCGCAATCGAAGCTATAGGCATCTTTCATTATGAACTCCCTACTTCTCATAATGCCAAACCTGGGACGTATTTCATCCCGGAATTTAGTTTGTATCTGGTACAGGCATACCGGCAATTGTCGGTAAGAGCGTATTTCTTTCCTGATAATATCAGTAATGACTTCCTCGTGGGTTGGTCCAAAGCAAAAATCCCTTTGATGCCGATCTTTAATTCTCAGAAGGTCCTTTCCATACAATGCCCACCTTTCGCTTTCCATCCATAGCTCAGAAGGCTGAATACAAGGGAGAAAAACCTCTTGAGCCCCTGTTTTATTCATTTCATCTCGAATGATGGCTTCCGCTTTTCTTAAAATCTTTAGACCTAAAGGCAGAAGAGAGTATATTCCCGTTGCAAGTTTACGAATCATACCCGATCGGAGCATTAATTTATGACTGACAATTTCTGCTTCCGCAGGAGTTTCTTTTAGAGTGGGTATAAATAACTGTGAATATCTCATTATTGTTTACTGAGTCAAATTAAAGGTGTAAGCCTTTTTTTTCATATTGTATTGTTTCAATCTAATGATTGTCCTTTCATTTTCCCGGTCAATGTTTCTTTGCAGGTCGGGTAATCTCTTGAATAATATTTTCGATTAGGGTATCCTTTTGTTGGTTTGCCTCAACCAGGACTTTTTTGATGAGCTTTCCTTTTTTGTAAATAATGCCTATATTTTTCCCTCCCGCCACACCGAAATCCGCTTTTTTGGATTCTCCCGGTCCATTAACGGCGCAACCCATTACAGCTATATCAAGAGGTTTTTTAATGCCTGAGAGACGTTTTTCAATTTCAGAAGCCAGGGTAATTACATCTATTTCCTGCCTGCTGCAAGTTGGACAGGAGATAATGTTGATTCCTCGCTTGCGGAGGCCCAACGCTTTTAAAATTTCAAAGGCCGCCTTCACTTCATCAACGGGATTGCTGGTTAATGAGACTCTTATTGTATCTCCAATCCCTTTTGCCAATAAAATTCCAATTCCAACGGAAGATTTAATGGTCCCTGAAAAGAGAGTGCCTGATTCGGTTATTCCCACATGAAAAGGATAATCTACATCTTGAGCAAGCAGTTCATATGCCTCAATAGTCTCTAAAACGTTGGAAGCTTTTAAGGAAATTTTAATATCAGTAAACCCTTTATCTTCTAATATTTTAATGTGATTTAAAGCGCTCATTCTCATTGCTTCAGGGATATTTTCTTCATAGGTTTGTTCCAAAGATTTTTCTAAAGAACCTGCATTTACCCCTATTCTAATGGGCACATTATTTTTTCCCGCTGCTTCTATAACTTTCTGAACTCTTTTTTTTTCTCCAATATTTCCCGGGTTAATCCTTAGGCCATCGGCGCCTTTTTCAATCACCTTTAAAGCGAGTTTATAGTCAAAATGAATGTCCGCAATTAAGGGCAGTTTTGTCCGGCTTTTAATTTCTCCAAATTTCTCGGCGGAAATCATGTCAGGTATGCCAATTCGCACAATTTCACATCCAGCCTTCTCTAAGTCTTCAATCTGATTTAAGGTTGCCTTGACATCCTTAGTCTCTGTATTTGTCATAGATTGGACAGAGATAGGATGCTCTCCTCCAATAGCGATGGGTCCGATATGAATAACACGTGTTTTTCTGCGGCTAATTTTCATGTCTCTGAAATTATCACAAGAAAATGGAAAAGTCAAAAGAGCGAAGCCGCCCCTTAAAAGCTGCCATTATTTGTAAATAAGGAGCTCTTTATATACTATCACATTGCAAAAACCGCTTTTTGAGAAACTTTTTGCAATGTGATAGTATCAACACTTCGCCTATTTTCCAGGAGTTAATTTTCTAATATTTTTTTCAAAAATTAGTTATTTTAGTGGGAGGGAATCAATGAAGATAAAAACAAATTTCTCTATATATTTTTTAAAATCCCTTTGTTTTTCTTTTATAGCGCTATTTACCATATTGCCTTGCGAATCTTTTGCGGAGCAGGTTGTTGCTGAAGTTGACAGAAATGTTTTTGCGATTACAAATGGTTCCATCGTAAATTCTAATACTACTTTTATCGTGTCCCATGAAGGGGTGTTGGTAATAGATACTCGCCCTAATGAGGATGAAGCCATAAAGGTTATAAAAGCAGTGCGCTATGTCACGTCTAAACCAATAAAATTTGTGATCAATACCCATTTTCACGGAGACCATGTTTTTGGCAATCAGATGTTTGATGGGTCCGCCGCCATCATTGCCCATAAAAATGTCAACCTTTTCCTGGAGGGAAAATCAGGGGAAGATCACTTAACGATGTTTAAAAACCTCGGAACACCGGGGCTTGAGGATACAAAAATAATGCTGCCAAACATTACTTATGAAAAAGGATTGGATATTGTTTTCGGTGGATTAAAAATTGAGTTGAAACACCTCGGCAAGGGACACACCAATAGCGATACCGTCATTTATATACCCGAAAAGAAAATCCTCATAACAGGGGATCTTGTTTTTAATCAAAAAATACCCTTTGCCGGCCATGCCTTTATTTCAGAGTGGATAAAAAGAGTGGAATCTTTGGAACAAATGGACGCGAAAATTGTAATACCGGGACATGGGAAGGTTGGAGATAAAACCATTATCAGCAAAATGAAACAATACCTTCAAGATCTAAAAAGGGAGGTTTCGGAAAGCCTGAAAAATGGAAAGTCCCTGGAAGAAACCAAAGCAGAGGTAACTCAAAACATGGGGAAATATAAAACCTGGCAAAATTTTGACAACTGGTTAGGAGGAAATATCGAAAAAGCATACAAGGAATTTTCCGGAAAGTAATTGTTGCTGTTTTCTTTGAATAACCGTCAATTGACTTATTGTCCCGCAGGCTGATCGCACTTCTTGAAAATTTCCTTATTTTACAGCGCTTTCCGGTTATTTATACGATTACTCTGTAAAAACTTGTTTTTTGGGGAAGTTTTTTCATTGGTTCTCCAGTTGGTTGCGGTGCCCTGGTCGCTTTATGAAATTTAGAAGAGTTAAGTCAGGGCAAACCTTTTTGCCAAATCCCTTGTCGAATAAAGAGAATTCTTAGAAATAGGTTTTATTGACACTCTCCTTTTCTATTGTTTATAATTAATCAAAAAATATGACGCGATAAAGATAAATCAAAATTTTTTAAGGAGAAACCATGGTTGTAGCAGCGGAGTTAGACTATAAGGTCAAAGATATCACACTTTCTGAATGGGGAAGGAAGGAAATTGAATTAGCCGAAAAGGAAATGCCGGGCCTGATGGCTTTGCGAAAAAAATATAAAGATTCAAAACCCTTAAAAGGCGCCAGAATCACCGGCTGTTTGCATATGACTATCCAGACCGCTGTGTTGATGGAAACGCTTATAGAATTGGGAGCTGAAATAAGATGGTCCTCCTGCAATATATTTTCAACTCAGGACCATGCGGCGGCAGCCATGGCAAAGGCAGGAATCCCTGTATTTGCCTGGAAAGGAGAAACAGAGGAAGAGTACTGGTGGTGTTTAGAACAAACCCTGAACTTTGCCGATGGCAGGGGTCTCAATATGATATTAGACGATGGGGGCGATCTGACCGCTTATGTTCATGAAAAACGTCCTGAGCTTTTAAATGATATTAAAGGAGTGACGGAAGAAACCACCACAGGGGTCCATCAGCTGACAAAAATGTTGGCGGGAAAAGCTCTAAAAGTACCAGCTATTAACGTAAATGATTCTGTCACAAAATCAAAATTTGATAATCTTTACGGTTGCAGAGAGTCTTTAGCTGATGGAATAAAAAGGGCCACAGATATCATGGTGGCAGGCAAAGTGGTGGTGGTTGTGGGTTATGGAGATGTTGGAAAGGGGTGCGCCGCTTCGATGAAAGGATTTGGCGCCAGAGTTATTCTGACGGAAATAGACCCTATTTGCGCCCTTCAAGCCGCAATGGAGGGTTATGAGGTCACCACTATGGAGGACGCCGCTAATCAAGGAGATATCTTTGTCACTGCTTCCGGCTGTAAAGATGTTATTACCATAGAGCATATGAAAATGATGAAAGACACAGCAATAATTTGCAACATAGGCCATTTCGATTGTGAAATTCAGGTAGAGGAATTAAACAAATTTTCAGGCATTAAAAAAGTAATTATCAAGCCGCAGGTCGATAAGTATATTTTCCCCGATGGGCATTGTATTATTCTTCTTGCCGAAGGACGTTTGGTTAATCTGGGCTGCGCCACCGGTCATCCTTCTTTCGTTATGTCTAACTCTTTTACAAACCAGGTATTGGCCCAAATTGAACTTTATACAAAAAAATATGAGCTTGGGGTCTATATGCTTCCAAAGAAATTAGATGAGGAAGTGGCCAGACTGCACCTTGATAAATTAGGAGTAAAGCTGACAAAACTTACTGAAGATCAAGCTAAATATCTTGGAATTTCAGTAGACGGAACTTTCAAACCGGAACATTATCGTTATTAGAAAACAGAGCCCCGCTATAAATGAGTTGCGAGCTAGGATCTGCGATATTTGGATTTGAAATCCAAAAACTCCCTTGCGGCTGGCATGGCAAGTTCTTGAAAACCTATCCCTGATTTTCATAAGTAAACCCCGTTAGAGATAGGGAACGACCCAAGATAATTTTAAAAGTAAAACATTATTTTTCCAGTCGTTTCCGTAATCTCTTACGAGGTGAATCCATCTGCCTTTCTTTTTTATTATTGCCGAAATTTTGCGATTTAATCTTGGCCTAAATTTTAAGGCTTCGAGCCGCTCTTAACTTCCTCTGATGGAAACTAAAATTAAAAATAAGTTATGTCAAATAAAGAAATAGAAAACGAATTTTTTAGAAAAGAAATAAGAACTGTAGAAACTTTCTTAGATGAAGGAAAGGAGAAGATTGCAATTAATGGTCTCTATGGATCCGCAAAGGCTCTTTTTCTTCTCCAGCTCAAAACAGTTTATAACAAACCAGTCTTAATTATTACCAAAGATCAAAACGAAGCTGAAGAGTTAATTCACGACCTCCAATTTTTTTCAAAGTGGAGCGGTAAAGATTTATCCATTTTGTTTTTCCCCCCATGGGATGTGCTGCCCTATGAATATCTTTCCCCCCATAAAGATATTGTTGGAGAACGGCTAAGCTCCATCCAAAATTTATCCCAAAAAAGTTCACATTTTTTAGTTGCTCCTGTCCATTCAGTTATTCAAATGTTGATCCCCCTAGAAGAATTAAGAAAAAATATTCTCAGATTCGGAATTAAAGACTGTTTGGATTTGGATATTATGAAGGATTGCCTTCTCTCCATAGGTTACGAAAATGTGGAGATAGTTGAGAAAAAAGGAGAGTTTTCAATCCGCGGCGGCATCGTTGATTGTTTCCCATCAAATTACTCTTATCCATTTAGAATTGAACTGTTTGGCGATGAAGTGGAATCTATCCGCCGTTTTGATATTGAGACACAGGTTTCCATAGAGCGTGTTTCCCATTTAATCATATTGCCCGTCAGGGAACAGATTTTAAACAAGAAGCTTTTATCACAGGGGATAAAAAAGCTTAAGGAAGAAGCAAATTCATCAGCGCCATTGAATAAAAATATTATTCAACTCATCCATAAGCTGGAAAATTTTTATCCCTTTGCAGGCGCTGAGATCTTAAATCCTTATTTCTACTCAAATATGGAGACCCTCTTTGAATATATAGGAGGAGAATACTTAATTGTTTTTGATGAGCCTGAATTGATTGAAAATAACAGGGTGAAGTATGAGGAGACGATTAGGGACGCATACGGAAAAGCTTTGGCGCGGAAAGAATTTGCTTTGGCTCCCGAAAAGCTTTTTCTAAATAAAGAACAGTTCTACAAAGGCGCCCAAAAAAATAATTTAATTGAATTAAGATCCTTAGCCCTATCAGAATTCAAAATCAGGGAAATAAGCGTTAAGTCCATCAAACAGAATCCTTTGTTTAAGGATCGGATTAAGGATTTTATCGATCAGCTTAAGTCCTGGCAGGAAAAGGCCAACAGGGTTATTTTAATAGTTTCTTCAGAAAGCAAAGCCGAAAGAATGAGAAATTTGCTTTTCGAATATGATGTCGTCTCAGAAATCGCTGTGGGCGATTTATCTGGCGGTATCTATCTAATGGAATCTAAAACGATTTTTGTCTCGGAACATGAAATATTTGGGCAGCCTAGAAAAAAAAGATACAGACAAAGAGCTGGAAAACAAACATTTTACAGAGGACTCAGGGACCTTAAACCAGGAGATTATATCGTTCACATTGATTATGGCATTGGATTATACCTCGGCGAGAAAGATTTAGAAGTAGAAGGAAGTTCCGGCGAGTTTCTTGAACTTGTGTATGAAGGCAATGAAAAGGTGTTTATTCCCATGGAAAGGCTAAATCTAATTCAGAAGTACTCTGGATCAGAAAATGGGAACCCTCCCCTGGATAAAATAGGCGGAATAAGGTGGAGGAAACAGAAAGAAAGGGTCAAAAAATCCGTTAAAGAAATGGCCGAAGATTTGCTAAAGCTTTATGCGGCAAGAGAAATTGTAAAAGGGCATGCTTATCCAGAAGATGGCGATTTGCATAGAAAGTTTGCGGATTCCTTTGAATTTGTAGAGACGGAAGATCAGCTAAAAGCCATTGAAGATGTCACGGCGGACCTGGAAAAAGAAAAACCCATGGATAGGCTCATTTGCGGGGATGTTGGTTACGGAAAAACGGAAGTAGCGATGCGGTCCGCGTTAAAGGTGGTTTCGGATTCTAAACAAGTCGCCTTTTTAGTGCCCACCACTATCCTGGCCCAACAACATCTGGATACTTTTAATAAACGCTTCAAGGACTACCCCGTTAAAATTGATATGTTGAACAGGTTCCGTTCCATAAAGGAACAAAAGGAAATTATAGATAAAGTCGAATCAGGAAAAATCGATATTATAATTGGAACGCACCGCATTTTACAAAAGGACCTTAAGTTTAAAGATTTAGGGTTGATTGTTATCGATGAGGAACAAAGGTTTGGAGTTAAGCATAAAGAGAAGCTAAAGAAATTGCGCCAGAAGGTGGATGTGCTTACGTTAACAGCAACACCCATCCCAAGAACCCTGCACTTTTCATTAATGGGAATCAGGAATTTAAGTGTTATTGAAACGCCTCCGAAAGACCGTCTGGCAATCAAGACTTATATCCGTAACTTTAGCGAAGCCACCATTATAGAGGCCATTGAGAAAGAAATCGAAAGGGACGGGCAGGTGTTTTATGTCCATAACCGGGTTGCCTCCATTGGGGCTGTGGCGGATTACATTAAACGGCTTGTTCCGGCCGCCAGGGTTGATTTTGCTCATGGACAGATGCATGAACATAAGCTGGAAAAGGTCATGATGAAGTTTATTCAAGGAGAAATTGATGTGATGGTCTGCACCACTATCATTGAAGCGGGTCTGGACATCCCTTCGGCAAATACGATCATTATCAACAGGGCCGATAAGTTTGGATTGTCGCAATTATACCAGATCAGAGGCAGAGTGGGGCGAGATTGCCACCAGGCCTATGCCTATCTTTTGACGCCCGATGGCATGCTGCTGTCCGACAAATCTCGAAAGAGATTAAAGGCCATTGAAGAACTCAGCGATTTAGGCTCTGGTTTTCAATTGGCATCAAGGGATATGGAAATAAGGGGCTCCGGCAATTATCTTGGACATCAACAATCGGGCCATATCTCCGCCGTCGGTTTCGATCTGTATTGTAAAATAATGGAAGAAACTGTTAGGGAAATGAAAGGGGAAATACCGGACCAGGATTTCGAACCTGAGATCAATCTTCATATTAAAGGTTTTATTCCAAAAAATTATATTGGGGACTTAAATCAGCGAATAGATTTTTATAGACGTCTTTATATGGCTTTCAACCTGGAGAATTTGGATAGAATTAAAAATGAAATAAAGGACAGGTATGGCCCCATACCGGGGCCGCTTTTAAAACTTCTGGCTGTTCTGGAAATCAAAATGTTATGCCATCAGTTGAAAATAAGAGAGATATCGCTAACAGGAAACAAGGCGAAAATGACGGCGCTGGACGATACTTCTATTTCCATTGAGGGCATTATGGGAACAATTGAGAATGGAAAACAAAAAACAATATTTTTAAACAATAATGCCTTTCAAATGGAAATAGCGGGCAAAAACTGGAAGGAAATATGTGATGAAATAATAATGAGTTTAAAAGAATTTGTTGCTTAGTTCTTCTCAGGCATAGTGGTAGAGTATTATAACTTCTTGCAAAATTAGGTGGAAAATATAAAAAAAAATTGCGCCTTCATTTTTTACATCCCTTAATTAATCCGTCTCTCACATTCTTCATGGAAAACTCCTTCCCTTTTCGCAACTCTAAGCGCCGCCTTATGAGCTTTGTGGGGGAAAAATAACTTTTTGGAAATAATTTTCTATTGCCAGGATTCAAAAAGTAGACCCTATATTTTTAGTCAAAAAAGATGTATAAACATAATCTTAAAAGATTACAAATTTTAAAAGGGGGGGTAAATGCGATCTTTAAGGACAGTTTTTATCATTTTGTTTGGTATAGGGGTCTTTTTATCCAGCAGCAGGATTATAGTTTACGTTCCCGAAACAGGGGCTCAATCAAATCCTGAAATGCCTGCCTGGATAGAAAATTTCATTTTAAAAGGAGATTTGAGATTACGGAACGAATATATTAACAATGATCCGGGGTTTGGCAATAATAGGCAAAGACTCAGGTTCAGATTCAGTGGAAAGACAAAAGTTAATGATAAAGTGAAATTAAGTTTCGGACTGGCCACAGGCAGTTCGGATTCCCCTAGATCCACCAATCAAACATTAGAACAAGAATTCCAGAGCAAAGAAATCTGGCTGGACTATGCCTTCGTTGATTATGAGCCTTTTGAGTGGATAAACTTTATCGGTGGAAAATTTAAGAGTCCCTTCTTTCACACGGATATGCTCTGGGATGGAGACATCAGATGGGATGGTTTTGCGGTGAAAATGCATCATGAAGTTATTCCAGACCATACGCTCTATTTGACGGGAGGATTTTTCCCCATTGATGACCGTCCTGCCGGCAAAGATATCAACCTGTATGCCGGACAGATAGGAACAAAGTCTAAGATCGGGGCAAATTCCATCCATATAAAAACAGGACTGGCTCTTTATGGTTTTAGCGATATTAAAGGAATTTCCGCCGCATCTTTGGCGGAATCTCCGGGCACAAATACCATAACCCCTGGCGGACTTGTTGCCAATGATTTTGTAACCATAAACCCCAATGCCAAGATATATTTTTCAGATGTTGTCGGCCATAGAGGCGTGGGGCTGTTAGGAGAATATGCTCATAACCTTGAGGCGTCAACCCTGAACGACGGGTGGAGAGGAGGCATCTGGTTTGGGCAATATAAGGTGAAGCAGCCGCGGGATTGGAAATTGCTGGTCCAATACACTC
>Ga0255058_10000417_pt1 | contig 25226 bp, 22 predicted proteins | sample Cases_109_9_MG_FD_188637 | JGI IMG/M metagenome (GOLD analysis project Ga0255058, IMG submission 188637) | Seawater microbial communities from Amundsen Gulf, Northwest Territories, Canada - Cases_109_9 | ecosystem: Environmental > Aquatic > Marine > Gulf | place: Canada: Northwest Territories... | reverse complement strand
ACTGACGCATGCACGTTCACGCAGCCCCTGGCGGGAATGTCGAGCACGCTCTGCGGCAGAAGCAGGCCGTAGGCGACAACGATCATGATATCCGGCCCGAGATTTTCGAGTTCGCTGATGACGGCGGGGTCGCCCAGGCGGGCGGGCTGCAGCACAGGGATCCCGAGTTCCTCGGCGAGATGTTTCACCGGGCTTGCAGTCAGCCGCTTGCCGCGCCCCGCCGGTCGATCCGGTTGCGTCAGCACTGCGACCGGCGTGACCCCCGATGCGATGAGCGCCTGTAACGACGTCCGTGCAAATTCCGGCGTACCGGCGAACAGGAGCTTTGGGTGCTTCATGATGGGCCGCTTGCGGGCCTTACTCGCGGCTCAAGCTCATGCCACATCCGCAGTGGAGTTCTGGCGGCGATCCTTGATCAGGCGCTTGCGGATCTGCTGCCGCTTGGCTTCCGACAGGTAGTCAACGAACAGCTTGCCATCGAGATGATCGACTTCGTGCTGGACGCAAACCGCCAACAGCCCCTCCGCTTCCATCTCGACTTGCTCGCCGTCGCGGTTTTCGAAGCGCACGCGTATATGCTCGGCCCGCTGCACTTCCTCGTAATAGCCCGGCACCGACAGACAGCCTTCTTCGGTCACGATTTCGCCGTCTTTTTCAATGATTTCCGGGTTGATGAACGCGTGTGGTTCAGTCTGGTCCGCGGATACATCGGCAATGAGCAGCCGCTTGTGGACGTTGACCTGCGTTGCAGCCAGACCGATGCCCGGCGCCGCATACATGGTCTCGAACATATCGTCGATCAAGGTCCGCAGATCGTCGTCGATATTACTGATCGGGCTTGCGGTCTTTCTGAGCCGTGTGTCCGGAAATTCCAAAATAGAGAGTTTTGCCATAATTCCTTGCGGGTGAAATCAGTCACGGGTGAGCGAAAATGATCCCCGTGCAACATAATGAATTCCTTCCATTCTCACTTAAAAATTTACAAAAATCGCCTAAATGTTTGACTTTATTGAATAAGATGTCAGAAAATGCCGCCAATTGGTCGCCCTTCCGAACCGCTCTCAGGGCCGGAAATGTGACGTAATTGGCAGCCCCGACAGTGCCGGAACGACATATTATAGCAACGCCTGATAAGTACCGGTCTGAACCCGTTGATATGGAGCACCTGCGAATCATGTTCCTCCGCAAACAATGTTTGAATTTTCCTCTCCGGCTTGCCGTTGTCGCGCTGGCCGTGACACTCGCCAGTTGCTCCCTGAACCCGTTTGCGAAAGACGACGAACCCTACGACGCAGGCCCGGTCAGGGCATCTTCGCAGTCATCGTCCGATTCCGCGGCTGGCGTCGATGCTACAGCGTACTACGGTGGACGTGTTCTCGAACGTATTGGCGGCCCGGTGCCACTGGCCGAAGGCCACCCCGATGAATACGTTGTCCAGGTAGGCGATACGCTGTGGGATATCGCCGCAACGTTTCTCAAAGACCCCTGGTTCTGGCCCGAGATCTGGTACATCAATCCCGAGATTGAAAATCCGCACCTGATTTACCCGGGGGACCTACTGGGACTGGTAACTATCAACGGATCAGAGCGAGTCACGAATTTGCGCGGTTCGGCGTACCGGCTGACGCCGCAGGCACGCATTACGCCGCTGACAGAAGCCGTTACGAGCATCCCGTACGAAACAATCTCAGCGTTCCTGACGACAGGCACCGTACTCGAAAAAAGACAGGCCAAGCGCTTGCCGTATCTTGTCGCCACACGCGGCGAGCACCTCATGGCCGCGGCGGGTAATGAAGTTTACGTTCGACGGTTGAAAGATGGGGTTCCTGGCACGCGCTACAACATCGTCCACGTCGGCGAGCGGCTGATCGACCCCGATGACCACCGACTCGTGGGCTATCAGGGAATCTTTGTCGGCGAAGGCACACTGCGTCGCGCCGGCAACCCGGCCACTGTCTGGCTGTCGGATACAACACGGGAAGCGAGAAAGGGCGATCGGCTGATACCGGAAGCCATGGAAGTTTCGTTAAATTTCTTCCCCAAGGCGCCGAATTCCACAATCGACGGTCGCATTATATCCGTCATCGGTGGCGTTACACAGATCGGCCAGTACAACATCGTGGTCATAAATCGCGGCGGGCGCAACGGGCTTGCGACGGGTGACGTGCTTTCTGTCTTCCAGATCGGCCAGGTGGTCGCTGACCAGGTGCGCGGCGGTCGCGTCAGGTTGCCTGACGAGGAGGCCGGTACGATTATGGTTTTCAAAGTTTACGATCGTATCGCCTACGGGCTGATCATGGAGGCAACACAGCCTATTCACATCCACGACGCGGTTCGCAATCCAGTCTGAATCGACGTCGCTGATCGATCACTGTGACAACGGCGCCGCAGGCGCCGTTTTTCGTTGCGCGACAGCGTAACACCCGAGTTCATCCAGTTATGCCGCCAGCAGCGCGAGCGCGAGCCTGTATGATGCACGTGCCGCCCGGTAGCGGGGACCCCGATGCCCGATAACATCCGTGCCTGGCTGATACTCGGCAACGCCCGGGTGCGCGCCAGCGACTATGATTTGCTCGTTGACCGCTTCGGTGAACCCGGCGACATCGTGGCGCAAAGCAGCGGCGCTCTGCGGAACGCTGGAATTGCGACCGCCTCCGCCAACGCCGTGGCCGGTCGCGACGAAGCGCTCATAGAAAGCGAAATGGAATGGCTGCAGAACGACGATCATCACATCGTGACGGTCGCCGATCTCGGCTATCCGGAGCTTCTCAGGCGCATCGACGAGCCGCCGTTACTCTTATATATCGATGGCAATCCCGATGTGCTGGCTTTGCCGTCGCTTGCTATCGTCGGTAGCCGCAACCCGACGCATGGCGGGACACGAAACGCGCACGACTTCGCACAACATCTTGGCGGTGCAGGGTTTTGCATTGTCAGCGGGCTGGCCCAGGGCATCGATGCGGCGGCACATCACGGCGCCCTCGACGGCGGCGGTGCGACCATCGCCGTTCTCGGCCACGGCATCGATCGCATTTATCCCGCGGTCAATCAGCAATTGGCACGCGCCATTGCCGCGCACGGTGCGCTGGTCAGTGAGTTCCCGCTCGGCGTCCATCCGGAACGCCAGAATTTTCCGCAGCGCAACCGGCTTATCAGCGGCATAAGTCTCGGCACGATAGTCATCGAGGCGGCCCGCCGCAGCGGTTCGTTGATCACGGCACGGCTCGCCGGCGAACAGGGGCGTGAGGTATTTGCCCTGCCAGGCTCTATCCATAATCCACTCGCACGCGGTTGTCATCAGCTCATTCGACAAGGCGCGAAGCTCGTCGAAACGGCCGACGATATCGTTTCGGAACTTGCTCCGCTGACTGGCCACGTTCTGCAAACCACTGTGGAATCAACAACGAAGCGCACATCGTCCATGAGTAACGATGACGAGTACCAGGTGTTGGCCAATTTTCTCAGTCACGATCCGATACACATCGACGAGTTGGTCCGCCAGTCCGGTTTGACGATTGACGAGGTTTCCTCCATGCTTCTGATCCTGGAGCTTGAGGGAAAGGTCGAAAAGCTGGCCGGTGGACACTACTCATTGCTCAGTTAAGTATTTTGTCAAATAACATCGCAAGGGAGCCGCTCCAGGCATGAAAGAAAACGTACTCGACGTATTAATGTATCTGTTCGAAACGTACGTCGACACCGATGAAGAACCCGAGGCCAACCAGAACGAGCTGCGAGCCGAGCTTGCCGGCGCGGGCTTTGGTGATGCGGAAATCGAGCGCGCGCTGGACTGGCTTGACGGCCTCACCGATCATCACGATGCATTGGCCTACAATGCGCAAACCGTGCATGGCACCCGCATATATAACGACGTCGAACAGAATCGTCTGGATTCGGCATGTCGTGGCTACATTACCTACCTCGAGCAGATCGCGATACTGTCTCCGCCGCAGCGCGAAATTCTCGTTGATCGGCTACTTGCGCTTGAAGCGACAGACATCGACGTCGAGCAGATCAAGTGGGTTGTGTTGATGGTTCTGTTCAGCCAGCCGGGACAGGAATTGGCTTACGCACGCATGGAAGATCTTGTCTTTGAAGAAAATACAGGAGCCGTTCACTAGGCCGTCATTCGACGCATCTCACGCGACAGTCATCGCTATAACTTGACACATCGCGATGAAGCATGTAATTCAACCGCGGCACCGTCCGCGGTTGTGTTTTTCAGTGTAGCGCACAGGCGCTTTGTCCATTTACTTTAACGATAGGCATGTCAAAGAATCTGGTAATTGTCGAATCGCCCGCAAAGGCAAAGACGATCAGCAAGTACCTGGGTAAGGACTTCGACGTCATGGCGTCCTATGGTCATGTGCGTGACCTCATTCCCAAAGAGGGGGCTGTCGATCCTGACAATGGCTTCGCAATGAAGTACCAGATCATCAAGCGTAATGAAAAACACGTTAAGGCCATTGTGCGTGCGCTCAAGAAAGTCGATGCGCTGTACCTTGCCACTGACCCGGATCGCGAAGGTGAGGCCATATCGTGGCACCTGATTGAGTTACTCAAGGAACAAAACGCACTCGACGGCAAGGCGGTGCACCGAGTCGTATTTCACGAGATCACGAAACATGCGGTACAGGCGGCGATCGATAATCCGCGTGACATTTCAGGCGACCTCATTGGCGCCCAGCAGGCACGTCGCGCGCTCGATTACCTGGTCGGTTTTAACCTGTCACCTCTACTGTGGAAAAAAGTTCAGCGGGGCCTGTCAGCGGGACGCGTGCAGAGCCCGGCGCTCAGGATGATCGTCGAACGTGAACAGGAAATCGAAGCGTTCAAGGCTCGCGAGTACTGGACGATCGAAGCTGACGCGAGCAAGGACGATCAGTCGTTCCTGTCCCGGCTCGTTGCGTATCGCGGAGAAAAGGTCGAACAGTTTAGCTTCGAGAATGAAGCGGCGGCGCGGGATGTCGAGACGACGATCGCGGCTGCCGCGAATGGCGCGTTAAAGACTGTCAGCGTCACAAAACGCCAGCGCAGACGCAATCCGGCCGCGCCATTTACGACATCGACACTACAGCAGGAAGCTTCGCGCAAGCTCGGCTTCAATACGCAACGAACCATGCGCGTCGCACAAAAACTGTACGAAGGAATCGAGCTGCCTGGCGAAGGCAATGTCGGCCTGATTTCCTATATGCGCACAGACTCCGTAACGCTCGCCACGGTTGCTGTAGACGAAATTCGCGAAGTGATCGCCGAGCGCTACGGCGCGCAGAATGTTCCCGATGCGGCGCGGACTTTCAAGACCAAAGCGAAAAACGCCCAGGAGGCACATGAGGCCATACGTCCGACGTCGGCCGCAAGAGCGCCCGAGACGCTCGAAGGCGCCCTCGATAATGACCAACAGCGCCTGTATTCGTTGATTTGGAAGCGCACGATGGCTTGCCAGATGACGCCCGCCGTGTTCGACACCGTGGCCGTGGACTTCGCCGCGGGACCCGAGGGCGATGGCCATAGATTTCGTGCGAATGGCTCGATTGTCGTCGAGCCCGGTTTCATGGCCGTGTACAAGGAAGGCCGTGACGACATCAAGGACGACGACGGTGACAGGTTGCTGCCCGAAATCGAGGAAGGCGACGTCATCAAGCTCGACGAGCTGCGCCCGGAGCAGCACTTCACTGAGCCACCGCCGCGATATACGGAGGCGAGTCTCGTCAAAACGCTCGAGGAATACGGCATAGGCCGCCCATCCACATACGCAAACATCATCGCAACACTGAAGAATCGTGAGTACGTCGAAATGGACAGCAAGCGATTCACTCCGACGGACATCGGCAGAATCGTCATCGGCTTCCTGACTGACCATTTCAGGCAGTACGTTGATTATGATTTCACGGCGAAGCTCGAAGACGATCTGGATGCGGTGTCGCTCGGGCAGAAAGATTGGGTACCGCTGCTTGAGCGCTTTTGGCAGCCGTTTCACAAACTCTGCGAGGAAAAGGAGACGTCAGTCACTCGCGAGCAGGTCGCCCAGGCGCGCGAGCTCGGTACTGACCCGAAGAGCGGCAAACCCGTGACTGTACGTATGGGGCGCTACGGCCCGTTCGTGCAGATCGGCACCAAGGATGATGACGAAAAACCAAAGTTTGCCGGCCTCAGGCCGGGCCAAAAAATGAATGACGTCGCCCTCGAAGATGCGCTCGAGCTATTCAAGCTGCCGCGCAAGCTTGGCGAAACACCTGATGGATTGCCGGTATCTGCAAGCGTCGGCCGTTTTGGTCCGTACGTGCGTTTCGGCGATAAGTACGCATCCATCCGCGGTGACGACGACCCGTATACGATTGAGTTACCGCGCGCACTCGAATTGATCGAAGAAAAGAAAATTGAAGACGCGAACCGCATCATTCAGGATTTCGAGGAGGACGGCATTCAGGTATTGAATGGTCGCTATGGTCCTTATGTTACGGACAAAGCCAAGAATGCCCGGGTACCCAAAGACAGAGAGCCAGAGTCGCTGACGCTGGAAGAGTGCAAGGAGCTGCTTGCGGCTGCGCCGTTGCGTGGCCGTCGCGGCAAGAAAAAGAAAACAGCGAAGAAAGTGACAACGAAAGCCGCCGCAGAGAAAAAAACAAGCAAGAAGACCGCAAAGAAGAAGAAAAGCAAAAAGACCGCTGCTAAGAAAAGCAGCGCCTGAGACGATCACATGAAGATGTACGTCAACCGATCGGCGGACACACTGCTGGGCGGTGGCGTCATCGCTTATCCCACTGAAGGTATCTATGGCCTGGGCTGTCTTCCCGACGACAGCGACGCTGTCGTCCGCTTGCTCGGAATAAAGCGGCGCGGGCCCGGTAAAGGCTTGATTCTGATCGTATCCGACGTCGCTCATCTCGACGGCTGGGTTGCGCCTGAGGATCGGGTGCGCCTGCCGCAATCGGATCCCGTGCACCCGATCACCTGGATTGTCCGGCCTGCGCCGCAGGTACCAGCGATTGTTCGCGGCGACAATGACGGCCTTGCTGTGCGAATCACGACCAACCCCGTGGCTGCCGCAATATGCGACGAGGTCGAGGCGCCGATCGTTTCGACCAGCGCCAACGTCGAGGGTCGTCCGGCGGCGCGAAATCCCTTTGTTCTTCGCCGCCAGTTTGGCAGTTTAGTAGACTACATCGTGCCGGGCGATTGCGGCCCGGTTTCGGGCGCGTCGGAGATACGTTGCCTGGGCTCCGGGAAAATCATCAGGCGGCGATCGGCATGAGCGATCTCAAAAACGTCAGCGATTATTTGCTGGCACTGCAGAATCGCATCGTTGCGGAACTCGAGCAGCTCGATGGCGGCGGCTCATTTCGACGCGACTCATGGGAGCGGCCCGGAGGTGGTGGCGGCGACAGTCGCATCCTTACCGGCGGCGACGTATTCGAGCAAGCTGGCGTCAACTTTTCTCATGTGTTCGGCAAGACGTTGCCGCCGTCAGCAACACAGACGAGACCCGATCTTGCCGGAAAAGGCTTTCAGGCCGTAGGCGTGTCGTTGGTATTGCATCCGAACAACCCGTATGTGCCGACAACGCATGCCAATTTTCGCTTCTTCTCGGCGGGCGGTGACGATGACGAACCGGTCTGGTGGTTTGGCGGCGGCTTTGACCTGACGCCGATTTACCCGTTTCACGAAGACGTCGTGCACTGGCATACGATCGCGAAACTCGCATGCGACCCATTCGGCGATGGTCGTTACGAGCAATACAAGAAGTGGTGCGACGACTATTTTTTTCTGAAGCACCGCAACGAGACTCGTGGCATCGGTGGCCTGTTTTTCGACGACTTGAATGACGGTGGTTTCGAGACCTGCTTTGAATTCCTGAAGTCCGTTGGCGATAGCTTCATGGAAGCGTACCGGCCGATTGTCAAGAGACGCCGGCATCATCCCTACGGCGACCGGCAACGTGATTTTCAACTGTATCGACGGGGCCGCTACGTCGAATTCAACCTGATATATGACCGCGGCACGATATTCGGCCTGCAGTCGGGCGGGCGAACGGAGTCGATCCTGATGTCGCTACCGCCGCAGGTTCGCTGGAAATATGATTGGCGTCCGGAGCCGGGTTCTCCGGAGGACAAGCTTTACAAGGAGTACCTGCGCCCGCAGGACTGGCTCGGGAAGCCCGCTCGCCGGAGTGACGCACAATGACCACAAGTGACGCTCGTGGCGTAGCGACCGTCGAGCTTCGACCATTTCATCTGGCCATTCCCGTCGGCGATCTTGCCGCGGCCGAATTGTTTTATTGCGGACTGCTCGGCTGCAGCAAGGGACGAACCGCATCGCGCTGGATCGACGTGAACTTCTTCGGCCACCAGGTCACATTGCACCTGGTTGACGGCCCGAACCCGGACGTCGACACGAATCCGGTTGACGGCGACCAGGTGCCCGCCAGGCATTTCGGTGTTGTCCTCGACATGCGCGACTGGCGCCTTTTGGCTGACAAGCTCCAATCGGCGAACCGCGATTTCCTGATTTCACCGCGCACTCGCTTCAAGGGTGAAATCGGGGAACAGGCGACCATGTTTCTTCTGGATCCGTCGGGAAACGCGCTCGAATTCAAGAGTTTTGCGAATCCGGCGCAACTATTCGCTACCTGACGGCATCATACTAAGACAAACGTATGCGCATGCCGCCGCCGCGCTCGTGCCGGCGGCAAGGCCTTGTGCTGCAGGAGCATGACATGATCGCAACCCAGGAAGCCCGGCGCCCGGCCGGCTACGCCGCGCTGTGGGCGCTCGCCGTCCTCGGCTTCGCGTCGCTCGCCACGGCGCGTGACTACGACATTAGTTTCGACGTGAGCAAGATTGGCGCCACGGCAGTGTATCAGCCCGCACCGGGCTATCCGGAAACCGGTGTGCGCAAAGGCCAGGAAGCCTGGGTGCGCGTGAACTTCGTTGTGGCAGCGGACGGCATGGTTGTCGATCCGATCTTTGTTGACTCGTCAGGTGGCGCCGCCTTTGAGCAATCCGTGCGCAAAGTGATGACTGAATGGCGCTTCGAGCCAGTGGATTCCGGTGCTGAGCTGCCGAACAACACCGTGGAGATTCGCTTTGAAGACTCCCAGCCCGGTGATTCGGCGACGAGGACCTTCATGCGCCACTACCGCGAGATCGTCAGAGCCCTTGCCCGTGAAGACATCGAGCGCGCCAGAAAGCAGGTTGACAGCGCCAGAAATTTTGGCGGCTGGAATCTATATGAATCGACGATGCTGTGCCTGATGATTGGTCGCGTCGAGGCTGCAAACGGTAACAAGATTGGGCAACTTGCAAATTTTCGCCGCGCGCTGAGTGTCAGCAACGAGACCTCGCTGAGCGGCAAAGGGAAGCGCGATGTGCTCAGGAAGATATTCGAACTTGAATTCGACGCACTTAAGTTCGGTGCCGCACTAACGACGCTGGATCTGCTGCGTGCCGAACCGAACAGCGACAAGATTGTCGAGACTCTCGAGGACAAGGGCCTGCAGATCGAGCGCCTGATCGCGAGCGACCTGCCGATCAGCACTTACGCCAGTATCGAGCGGCGCGACGGCGGTCAAGCGCTGTGGACACACCAGCCGGTGCGTCGAAGTTTCTCTTTTGAAGATCTCAGTGGTAACGTCGAGCGATTCGAGGCGCGTTGCGACGATTACCGAATCGGCGACAAGGTAAGCGCCGGCAAGCAGTGGTCCCTGCCACAGGAGTGGGGGAGTTGCCGGATATTCGTATTCGGTGAAAACGGCGCGACCTTCCATTACGTCGAACACAGCGATACGTTCGATGATGCGGGTGCCGGCCGGACGATTGTAGCGAGAGGCGATGTCCTGGATTGACGAGATTGAAATTGACGCTGCCGACGGCAAGTTGGCCGATATGTATGCCGAGCTGATCGAAAAGCGCGGCAAAGTCTCCAACATCCTCAAAGTGCATAGCTTGAACGCCGACGCGATGGGCGGCCATCTCGATCTGTACATGACGCTGATGTTCGGCAAGTCCGGCCTCAGCCGCGCCGAACGGGAGGCGATCGCCGTCGTCGTCTCAGCCGACAACGACTGCGCTTACTGCGTGAACCATCATGCCGAGGCATTGAGGCGTTACATCAAGGACGAAGACGTCATGAGTACTCTCATGTCCACGGACGGTCTGGACACACTGGATCCCCGCCTGTCCAATATTGTCCGTCATGCGGAAAAGCTGACGTCAGCACCCGGCGCCATGACGGAAAGTGATCTTTTCGAACTGCGCGCGGTCGGCCTCTCCGACCGTGACATTCTCGACCTGACCCTGATCACCGCGTACTTCAATTTCGTCAACCGCGTGGCCCTCGGCTTGGGCGTCAGCTTTTCAGCCGAGGAACTGAGCGGCTACCGCGACGACTAAGCAAGGTCTCCTGCGCTGGCGGCGCTATCCGGGATTGTGGTAACTTCGTTGAAAATCCACGACTTGGGCGGGAATGCTTAGCCGGACCTAAAAACCCTCCCCGTGTCGGTGGCCTGAACCCAAGAGCGATGGTGCCCGCGTACGGGCTGACGGAATCTCCGTGAAACTGATCCGAACCCTGGTCATGTTCAGCTTGTTGCTGTCCTCATTCTCTGCCCAAGCAGAAAATGAGTCGCGTCTGCGCAATGCCGGCGGACCTGGCGGTATTCGTCTCGCGGGCACCGAGAACGCTGAACGCCGCGTGGTCTACATCGTCCAGCTGCGCGCGCCCTCGGCAGCCGAGTATCACGCATCGCTCCTGTCGGCCATGCCGGCGAAGCCGCTGGTCGCAGCAGACCGCTTGCGCTTCGACAAAAACAATTCGGCCATACAGAGTTACGCGGCTCAATTGGGCGCCGAACAGGACAGGGTGCTGGCTTACGCCGCGCCAGACGCGGAGAAAATCTACAGCTACCGCTATGGATTGAATGGATTCGCCGCACGAATGACGCCAGGGCAGGCGCACAAACTGGAGAATCTGCCCGAGGTCCAACACGTCTGGGAAGACGAGATCCGGCCTCTGGCAACTAATTTCAGCCCGGAATTCCTCGGCTTGTTTGAGCCCGAAGTCGGACTGCGCGGCGCGCCGGGGCTCGACGGCGAGGGCATCGTGATCGGCTTCATCGACAGCGGCATCTACCCGGAGCATCCGGCCCTCAAAGACACCAGGGCAGCCGATCGGCCACGAATCTGCCGCGACAGCTGGGCCGAGACGTCATTGCTCGGGCGCTGGCTGTGCCACCGCTTCGAGAAACTCGACGACCAGCTTCAATTCGAGCCGCCGGAGAACTGGAACGGCGACTGCGAAACGGGCGAACGGTTTCTCGAGTCAAACTGCAATAACAAGTTGATCGGCGCACGTTTTTTCATTGACGGTGCGGAAGCATCCGGCCCGATCGATGACGGTGAAATTCGCTCCGCGCGTGATGTTGACGGTCACGGCACGCACACAGCGACGACGGCCGCCGGTATCAGCGTCAAAGCATCGATCTTCGGCACGTTGATCGGTCGCGTGCAGGGCATCGCACCACGGGCGCGCGTCGCCGTTTACAAGGCCTGCTGGCTGCGTCCCGGCGACCTTCGCGCCAGCTGCAATACCTCCGATCTGGCTGTTGCTATCGACAGTGCGGTTGCCGACGGCGTTGACATCATTAACTACTCGATCGGCAGCACGCTGGCGAGAATTACGGCGCCCGACGATGTCGCGCTGATGGCCGCAACCAAGGCCGGCGTGCTGGCTGTCGTTGCTGCCGGCAATGAAGGCCCGAACTTCGGAACAGTCGGCTCACCCGCCGGTGGCCCGTGGGTCATCACCGCGGCAGCGTCGAGTCGCGACGGCCAAACGTCTATTGAAGCCCTGCAGATAACCAACCCACCTTCAATCGCCGGCAAGTATGCGGTAAAGGAAGCCAATTTCACGCCGCCGCTGCAGGATCGCGATCCCGTTCAAGGCCAGTTGGTGCTGGCCGATGACGGCGACGACACGCTCGCTGGCGGTGGAGCCGGCACCACGTCCGACGGCTGCGAGCCGCTCGTGAATGACGGCCTGATGTCGGGCAACATAGCGTTCATTCAACGTGGCGGCTGCGACTTCGAGATCAAGATCGCCAATGCGGCCGACGCCGGCGCGATCGCGGCACTGGTCTATAACATCGCGGGTGACCCGATCGTCATGATCGGTACCTCGGGACTTTCCGACATCCCGGCGCTGATGATTGGCCAGGCTGACGGTAACTTGATTCTCGCCGAATTTGACGCTGGCCTTGAGGTAAGTGTGGTACTGGACAAGAGCTTCTTTCTGACGAAAAGTGAATCCGGCAATATCATGGCGTCGTTTTCGGCTCGCGGCCCGGGCCCGGTAGCGGATATCTTGAAGCCCGACGTCAGCGCTCCCGGCGTCAACATACTCGCCGGATTTACGCCGGACGCCGCCAACGCCACGCCGGGCGAAGAATTCGCCTATCTTAGCGGCACGTCGATGTCGACGCCGCATGTCGCGGGCGTCGCTGCACTTCTCATGCAAGCGCGCCCGGACTGGAGTCCTGCAGCGCTCAAGTCTGCACTGATGACCACCGCACATCAGTCCTTGTTCGCACCCGGCGGCGAGAACCCGGCAATTCCGTTCGACTATGGCGCCGGCCACATCGTACCGAACGACGCCGTGAACCCGGGACTTGTCTACGATGTCAGCGACGACGAATACGATGCGTTCGCGTGCGGCACCGCGTCGCCGGCCGTGTCGCCGGAGCGATGTAATGAACTGGGCGTCGCCGGATTTTCCTTCGCCGGCGCAGATCTGAACCAACCGTCAATCAGCGTCGCACGCCTTGCAAACGAGCGAACAGTCAGCCGACGAGTGAGCAACGTCAGCGATCAGACCGAAACATTCCTTGTCGCGGTGTCGGCGCCTCCCGGAATTATTGTCACGGTCAATCCATCGAGCATCTCGGTAGCGCCCGGCCAATCGGTGTCATACGACGTTACGTTGAAATATGAATCGGGTCCGCTCGATCTCTGGCGCTTTGGATCGCTGACCTGGGCGAGTAACAATCATTCGGTCCGCAGTACGATCGCCGTCAATCCCGTTTCGTTGACGGCGCCTGCTGAAATCACGACTTTTGGCGGCAGCGGTTCTGTCAGTTTTCCCGTCGAATTTGGCTACACCGGCAGTTACTCGCCGCAGGTACACGGCCTGAGCTTGCCGCTCGTTGTCGATGGTTTCGTCGACGACGATCCCACCAAGACATTCTCGTTCCGCTCCGTCAATGGCGTTACTGCGCACTTGATCGATGTCCCTGCTGATCAGCTATACCTGAGGTTTGCTTTATTCGATGCGTTGACCGATGGCGATGACGATCTCGACATGTACGTGTACCACTGCCCCGACAATATCAATTGTTCGCGGATCGGTGTGAGTGGCGAGCCAACGTCGCAGGAACGCTTCGATGTATTCCGGCCCGCCGCCGGGCGTTATGCCATTCTCATACACGGCTTCGAAACCGACAACATTTCCGGCGGTTCGGGCGCCAATTACCAGTTGCTCGCCTGGGCGTTTGGCATCGTCGATGATCGGGGCAACATGACGGCCAGTGGCCCGTCGTTCGTAAACGCCGGCTCGACCGAGAACGTAACGGTTAGCTGGTCCGATCTCGCATCAGATACGATTTACTTCGGAGGCGTTTCGCACAATACGCCGCAGGGCCTGTCAGGGCTGACGCTCATAACGATTGGAAATTAGACCAACGCCACAAGCCCTCCTGGTCGAACTCCCGCATCATCTCCAGCAGCTTGGCAGGCCCATCGGGCCTGAAAGCCCTCCTACATATGCGGTAGAACCTGTAGGAGCGGCTTTAGCCGCGATCTGGGTTCGGCACTCAGCGATTTTTCTTCGCCAGAGTTACGCACGGCTTGTAGCGAAAGCATCCGACAACGTGATCGTTGACGAGACCGGTTGCCTGCATGTGAGCATAGACGATGGTGCTGCCAACGAACTTGAAGCCTCGTTTTTTTAGATCCTTGCTGATCGTGTCGGACTCGGCCGAGGTTGAGGGAATGTCGCTGTCTTTTTTGAACCTGTTCTGTATTGGGCGCCCGTCCACGAACCCCCATATGTACTTGCTGAAGCTGCCGAACTCTTCCTGGACTTCGAGGAACGCCTTCGCGTTAGTCACGGTCGACTGAACCTTGAGCCGGTTTCTTACGATCGCGGGGTTCTGCAACAACTTCTCGAGACGCTTCGCCGTGAAACGGGCCACTTTCTCCGCATCGAAGTCGGCAAATGCCTGTCGGTAGCCCTCGCGCTTGTTGAGAATCGTCGACCAACTGAGGCCCGCCTGTGCGCCCTCGAGAATCAGAAATTCGAACTGCAGCCGATCGTCAAATACGGGCACTCCCCACTCTTTGTCGTGATACTCGATGTACTCGAGACTGACACCTTCCGCCCATTTGCATCGCGTTACTGGTTTGGCCATTCAAGCCCCTCAAAGCCCACTCTTCGTTCGCAATCTAGCAGCTCGCATTGCCGCGTGCAGCCCCCAATTTTCGATGATAAGCCCAGAATGTTGAGCCTGAACGTGCTTTCTTGCGTGCGGTGATGCCTGGCTCAGTATCACGCCTGAAGGCGCTCCTACGCGCTCCAACAAAAAAGCCCGCGCATTAAGCGCGGGCTTTTTGTCTGCGTCGATGATTCAAACAGTAATTGGTCGCTTAGACCGATCCACCGCAAGAACCTTCCCCGCACTTGCCTTCGGCATCCTTGTCGTCGCCGCAGGAACCTTCGGCATCCTTGTCGCCGCCGCAAGAGCCTTCGGCATCCTTGTCGCCGCCGCAAGAGCCTTCGCCTTTCTTGCCATCCTTGTCGCCACCACAAGAGCCTTCGCCTTTCTTGCCATCCTTGTCGCCGCCACAAGAGCCTTCGCCTTTCTTGCCATCCTTGTCGCCGCCACAAGAGCCTTCGCCTTTCTTGCCATCCTTGTCGCCGCCACAAGAGCCTTCGCCTTCCTTGCCTTCCTTGTCGCCACCACTAGAGCCTTCACCAGCGCCGAGCATGTAGCCCACGCTGAGCGATGACATTGCGAACGGGCTGTCAGTCGTATCGGCAGTTGCAATACCCGCCAATGCGAATGAACTGGCCAGTGCAGCGCCAACGGCCAATGCAACAGGCTTTAGTACTTTCTTCTCTGACATCTTTTCTCTCCTACTAGGATTGTCTGCCCGAGGCCGGGCATTCGATTCTCAGCATTGTGTGAGCATCACGTGCTCCACATCACTGAATTCACCACTCTCTCTTCAATTTCTTCCAGGCGCTCATCGCCCGTCCCGATGATCGCAATGCTGCCGGAACCTACCGGCAGGATGACGCCATTGATATTTTCGCCATGCAGCGGTATGGCGTCTGAAATTTTTTCGTCCGGCAGCAACAAGATCGTCACGGGCCCTCGTTCACCCTGGATGACGAGGTGCGGCACAGTGTTGCCGTTGATGGTGCAACTCCGCGCGTACGTGATCAGCCCGGCGCTGTGATTCATTTGCGCCACATCCGCCGGCACGACCGTCGCCAGCTTGCTATCACTCACGGGCTTGTCGCTGACGCGCAACGAAAACTGCTCATGATCGAGGTGCGCGATGACCTCTTCGGCAAGCGAAGGGTAAGCTACGCTGCTGCCAAACATGCGTACGCCGAGAACTGCAGCGACCAGAACGGTTGCCGCCATCGCAAACCACGTCGGTGTCGAGAATCGGCGCCCCGTCATTGCCACGACATTTCCCGAATCGAGTTCGGGGAGGTCGGGAATCTGTAATTTCGGCACATCAATTCGCAGTGCATTGCCGATATCCTGATCGAGTGCGCGCATCTCGGCGCGAAACGCCTTGCAGGAAGAACATTGCAACAGGTGTGCGGCACCGCCATCAAATGACGGGTCCGCCGCAATCGCCTGTTCAAATTCTTCGCAATTCATCATTTCTTCGTCATGGGTCGTCATCACACGACCTCGTCTTGCATTGAATCCCTGAGCTTCAGCCGCGCGCGATGCAGTCGTGTCAGCACCGCGCCTTGCTTGAGCCCCATCAGTTCGGCGATCTCACCCGTGCTGTAGCCCATCAGGACCTGCAGCACGAGCGGTTCACGATAATCGTCATTGAGCTCATAAATCGCCTCGCGCATATCGTCGAGCTTGCCGTCCTGTGTCTCTGCCAACAGCGCCTCTTGCGAAGGCGTCAAGTCATCGACGTCGACAGTTTCGAGACGGCGTCGTTCAAAATAGCGCGCATTTTCGCGTCGTACGATCGTCAACAGCCAGTGCTTGGCAGCCCCGTCTTCGCGTAACGCATCCAGCGATTTCCACGCCCTCAGCAGAGCCTCCTGAACGACGTCCTCTGCAATCGACCTGTCCCGGCTTAGCCAGACGGCGTAGCGGTACATATCCTGGTGGAATACGCCCACAAGTTCGTCAAATCTCCGTCGTCGCTCAAGCGCAGCATTACTGCTATTCATACGAGATGACCCGCCCCTCGTGGTATTTATTACTGATTCCATGGAAATCTGTGATTAAGGCGTGGAAACCCGCCCTAAATACAGGGAAAATCGAACAATCTTCTGTTTATTCTGTTTATTCTGTTTAGCTATGAGTACACATCACCCCGGTCAGTTCCCGCAGATCCGGCTGCGCCGCGGCCGCCGGACCGCAGCCCTCAGAAGCCTGGTCGCAGAGACCGGCCTCAGCTGCGCGGATCTAATTTACCCGCTTTTCGTGCTCGATGGCGAAAATCGTGCCGAGGCCGTGCCGTCGATGCCCGGCATTCACCGCCGCAGCATCGACGGCATACTCGCTGAACTGGCCGAAGCAGTAACACTCGGCATCCCTGCGGTCGCCTTGTTCCCGGTCATCGACGAGGCGCTGAAAAGCCTCGATGGCAGCGAGTGTGCCAACCCCGATGGACTCGTACAACGCGCGGTCAAGGCGATCAAGGATATCTACCCGGACCTGATCGTCATTACGGACGTCGCGCTCGATCCGTACACGACCCATGGTCAGGACGGCATCATCGACGACTCGGGCTACGTATTGAACGACGAGACCGTTGCGATGCTGGCGCGTCAGGCCGTTTCGCAGGCAGCAGCCGGCGCCGATATCGTCGCGCCGTCCGACATGATGGATGGCCGAATCGGCGCCATTCGCGACGATCTCGAAGCGGCCGCTTACCACAACACGCTGATACTCGCATACGCTGCCAAGTATGCGTCGTGTTTCTATGGCCCGTTCAGAGATGCGGTCGGGTCAGCAGCGAACCTCGCTGGCGGCGACAAGGCGACCTACCAGATGGATCCGTCCAATGCTGCGGAGGCATTGCGCGAGATCGGGCTCGATATCGACGAGGGCGCCGACTTCATCATGGTCAAGCCGGCGATGCCCTATCTTGATGTTGTCAGGCGTGTGCGCGAGTCGTTCAACGTACCGACTTTTGCCTATCAGGTCAGCGGCGAATACGCGATGCTCAAAGCGGCTGCCGAGCACAGCTGGCTTGACGAGCGCAAAGCCGTGCTCGAGTCGCTATTGTGTATCAAGCGCGCCGGCGCCAGCGCGATCCTGACGTATTATGCGCTTGCCGCTGCTCGCTGGCTGGTCGAGTAGGTATACTGGATGCAAGACGGGCTACCGTATTCAACGGCAACAGTGCGTTAAGGGGGGATGCAAGTCTTGATCAGGAGGCAGGCTAGTTTGCGTGCGACGAACAGAATGAGTTGCCATGGCCGCTGATTCGGGAACCATCGACCGCTATGGCGTGATGGGTCACCCCGTATCTCACAGCCGGTCGCCAATCATTCACCGCTTGTTTGCCGCTCAGACCGCGCAAGTTCTGCAATACGAATTGCTGCAGGTCAGCCCGGACAAACTCGAGCAGGCGATCCGTCAGTTTCAACGCACGGGCGGCAAGGGTCTTAATATCACTGTGCCGCACAAGCGCGAAGTCTGTCGACTCGTCGATCATTTGAGCGAGCCGGCGCGGACCGCCGGTGCAGCCAATACGCTGACGTTTAAGGATGGAGAGATCGCCGGCGACAACACCGACGGCATAGGCCTGTTGCGCGACCTGGTCGTTAACCTCGGCCTGAACCTGGAAGGTGCTGACGTGCTCATACTCGGCGCCGGCGGCGCAACACGAGGCATTGTGAGCCCGCTTCTGGAGATGCAGCCCAAATCGCTGTTGATCGCGAACAGAACGCTGGACAAGGCGCAGGCATTGGCTGAGCGTTTCGAGGACCTCGGCCCCGTATCGGCGTGTCGCTTCAAATCTGTACCAATTACCACGCCCTACGACCTGATCATCAATGCAACCTCGGCGGGCGTTAGCGGTGAAACACCACCCTATCCGGAAGCTGCCGTGTCGAAAAAATCGTTCTGCTATGACCTCTCATATGGGTTAAAACCGACGCCGTTCAGTGTCTGGGCGCGCGAAAACGGTGCAGCACGTTCGGTCATGGGCTGGGGCATGCTGGTCGAGCAGGCGGCCGAGTCATTTCACATCTGGCGCGGTGTGCGCCCGGATACAGCGCCCGTTCTGAAGCAGATGTCGGTCACCGCATAGTCACAAGTTCCTCGGCGCTGGTCGGGTGAATGGCGACTGTATTGTCGAAATCGGCCTTGGTCGCGCCCATGCGAATCGCTACAGCGAAACCCTGCATCATTTCGTCCGCGCCGTCACCGATGATGTGACACCCAACAACTCGCTCCTCGTCACCAGCCGTTACCAACTTCATGACCGTGCGTTGCCGGTTGTCGCCAAGGGCATAGAACATACCGGTGAAGTCGGACTCATAGACTTTGATTGAGTCGCCGTACTTCGCACGGGCATCCACCTCGTCGAGTCCGATAGTGCCTAGCGGCGGGTGACTGAATATGACCGTCGGAATCAGTCGATAGTCGAGGTGCCGGCCTTCCATTCCGCCGTACAAGCGATCTGCAAGTCGCCTGCCCGCGGCAATCGCCACGGGCGTCAGCGCCACACGATCCGTGACATCGCCCAGCGCGAAAATGTGCTCGACGTTGGTCGTTTGATATTTGTCGACCGTCACGAATCCATTTTCATCCACGTCGACGCCGGCCTTCTCCAGGCCGAGTTCAGCTGTGTTCGGCGCTCGCCCGACGGCCCAGAGCAGGCAGTCAACCGGTCCATACCTGCGGCCATCGGCACTCGTCATGACGAGTCCTGCATCGGTTTTTTCAACGGCGGCCGGCACGACTCCGGTGTCGATTGCGATGCCGTCTTGCTGCATGGCGGACATGAGCTCGCGACCGAGCATCTTGTCGAAGCCGCGGACAATGCCGTCCTTCCGAACGACGACCTGTGTCTGGCTTCCGAGCCCGTTGAATACTCCGGCCAGTTCCACTGCAACATAGCCACTGCCCGCGATCAGCACGCGCTCGGGCCGCTCATCCAACTGAAAGAACCCGTCGGACGTAATTCCGTATTCGGCACCGGGAATGTCCGGCACGATCGGCCGACCGCCGGTCGCGATCACAATACGGTCCGCCTGATACTCGTGGTCGCCGACGACGACCGTGTGCGCGCCGGTGAGCTTGCCACTACCGACGATATGATCGATACCACGTTTGTCAAGATTGCTTGCGTAGATTCCGTTCAGTCGTTTTATGTAGGCATCGCGCCGGGTCTTCAGTGCAGACCAGTCATGGCCGCGAACGACGGCGTCGAACCCGTAGTCCGCCGCGTGCGCAAAGTAATGCGCATGCTGTGCCGTATACCACATTACTTTTTTCGGTACACAACCCACGTTGACGCAGGTGCCACCGAGAGCGCCGGATTCGATCGCCGCAGCGCGTGCGCCATGCTCAGCCGCTCGCTGCGCATGGGCAAGTCCGCCGCTGCCACCGCCAAGTACCAATAGATCGTATCGTTCAGTCAAGAACCTGCTCCCTGGTCAAGTGTCCGTGCTTCCGGACGTGATAGCCGCCTGTGTTAACATGCTGCGCCTGAAAAGGATATCAGCCACATCGATGACCAACCCTTTGCTGGACACTTCGTCGCTGCCTCGCTTTGCCGATATATCACCCGAGCACGTTGTGCCAGCGCTCACCCAACTTATCGCGGAGCAACGCCGCAAACTGGCCTCACTGCTCGCCGACATACCAGATCCCGATTTTGATTCACTCGTCGCGCCACTTGAAGAAATGGGGCACGAGCTGTCACGAGTCTGGTCGCCGGTCAGTCACTTGCAGGGCGTACTGGGGTCGCGCGCGTGGCGCGACGCTTATAACGAAGCCTTGCCGTTACTGACCGAGTACGGCACCGAATTATCACAAAATGCCCGACTACAACAGGCCTACGCCAACGTTGACAAGCGCTTGCCGGCCGATGCGAGCGATGCCAGACGGAGTACGGTCGCCCAGGCGCTGCGTGACTTTCGCCTCGCCGGCGTCGATCTGCCGGATTCAGACAAGGCCCGATTCCGCGAAGTTATGCAAAAGCTTGCCGCGACGCAGGCCAACTTCGAACACAATGTCCAGGATTCGTCGGATGCCTGGAGCCTGCATATCAGCGACCAGCACGAGCTTGACGGCTTGCCACAACAGGCGCTGACCCGAGCTGCCGCCGAAGCCCGTAAGCGTGATCGCGAGGGCTGGCTGCTGACGCTCGACTATCCAACGTATCATGACGTGATGACCCATGTTGAGAATCGCAGCCTCAGGGAAACGCTTTATCACGCCTGGGTGACACGAGCGTCGGAGCAAGCTGCCGACACAAGTTGGGACAACAGCGACAATATCGAAGCCATCCTGGCCTTGCGTCACGAGGCCGCCACGCTCGTAAGCTTCAGTGATTTCGCCGAATACTCGCTAGCTACGAAAATGGCCAATTCATCGAAACAGGTCACCGGTTTTCTTCGCGAGCTGGCGGCACACTCACGAAGTGCCGCTGAAAAAGAGCTGGCCGAACTCTGCGAATTTGCGGGCATGACGATTGAACCATGGGATGTTTCTTATTGGCTGGAGAAACTCAAGCAGAAAAAATATTCCCTGTCCAATGACGTGCTGCGACAGTACTTCCCGGTGACCAAAGTAGTAAAAGGGCTCTTTGATCTTGCTGACACGCTGTACGGCATCTCGTTGGAGTTCGACGCGGACATCCCAGCCTGGCACGAAGATGTCCGGTATTACACGGTTTGCAACTGCGAGGGGGAGACAATCGGCGGCTTCTATGCTGATCTGTTCGCTCGCAGCGGCAAGCGTGCCGGCGCATGGGTTGATGACTGCGTCAACCGCAAGAACCTGAATGGCCGGGCGACGCCACCGGTTGGTTATCTTGTGTGCAACTTCGCGCCGCCCGATAACAACCAGCGGTCGCTGTTGACTCACGACGAGGTAGTAACGCTGTTTCATGAGTTCGGGCACATGCTGCATCACTTGTTGACGCGCGTCGATTACCCCAGCATCGCGGGACTCAATGGCGTGCCGTGGGATGCCGTCGAATTGCCCAGTCAGTTCATGGAAAATTTCGCCTGGACTCAGGATGTACTCGAGCAATGTTCGTCCCATGCAGAAACCGGGGAGTCGCTGCCACCTGAGCTCTTCGCAAGACTCGAAAGCAGCCGGCATGCCGGCTCCGCTCTCGCGATGATTCGGCAAATCGAGCTCGGACTTTACGATCTGCGTTTGCATGCCGAGTACAACGCAAGCAATGGCTCGGCGGTACTCGAGACGCTGGCGCAGGTTCGCGACGAAGTGGCGCTCATACAGCACCCCTATTACAACCGTATGCCACATGGCTTCTCGCACATCTTCGCAGGTGGCTATGCCGCTGGTTACTACAGCTACAAGTGGGCTGAGGTCCTGGCTGCGGATGCGTTCGATGCGTTTGCCGAAGCCGGTATCTTCGATCGTGACGTAGCAGCGAGATTTCGCCGCGAAATTCTCGAAATCGGTGGTAGCCGCGACTTCATGGACGCCTACGTCGCTTTCCGCGGACACAAGCCCAGTATCGATGCGCTGCTGCGCCAGAGCGGAATTACCGCCCGGTGAAAATCGCAACCTGGAACGTCAATTCACTCAATGTACGCCTGCCGCATGTGCTTGAGTGGCTGTCGGCGAATACGCCGGACGTGTTGGTTCTGCAGGAAATAAAACAGGTGACCGACGTGTTTCCTGTGGACGAATTCAGCGACGCAGGGTATCGATCGATCGCAAGCGGACAGAAGACCTATAATGGCGTGGCAGTCATAAGCCGGGAGCAGCCCGGCGATCCTGCGACCGATTTCCCGGGCTTCGAGGATCCGCAACGCCGTATGCTTGCGGTGACGGTTGACGATGTCCGCATCGTCAATCTGTACGTGCCGAACGGGCAGGCTGTTGGAACCGAAAAGTATGAGTACAAGCTCGACTGGCTCGCGGCCCTGCGCAAATTCATCGAGGGCGAAATTGAGCTGCACGACAACATCGTCATCCTCGGCGATTTCAATATTGCCCCAGCCGATGAAGATGTCCACGATCCTGAAAAATGGGGCGACGCGATACTCTGCAGCCCGCCCGAGCGAGCCGCTCTGCAGGCGTTGCTAAGCCTCGGTTTGACCGACGTATTTCGCAAATTCGAGCAGCCCGAGAAGAGTTTCAGCTGGTGGGACTACCGCGCGGCCGGTTTTCGGCGAAATTCAGGGTTACGCATAGATTTGATATTGGGTAGCGATACCATGACGCGGCTCTGCACTGCAAGCTATGTGGACAAAGAGCCAAGGCGTTGGGAGCGACCTTCAGATCACGCGCCGGTTGTCGCTGAGTTTGATTTGTGAGTTAGCGTACCGAACATATGCGACATGACATATTGTTCGTTTTTGCACTGTGTGCCGCCCGCCCACGGTGTATGATTGTTGTCCATGCAGCCGCATGCCAGCGAATTTCTCTCAATGTCCGGAGGCCGGCTTGACTGACCTCAGAGGCAATCTGGCGGTGGCATTGCCCACGATGAACTACAACAAGAAAAGCATCGTGTCTCAGGATCGGCGCAACGACTATGACGTGACAAACACTGTGCAGGTCAGCAGCCCTGCTACGGTTCGTGGCGCTGTACAAGAGCTGTTCACTGCTTCCTTTCCGGGCGCGTCATTCGACAAGCTTTGGCTTGCTTTTCACGACTTCGAGCGGCTATTTACCGGTCGTTATCCAGGCTACCTGGGTTGCGACACGACCTATCACGATATGCAGCACACGCTCGACATGACGCTTGCGCTCGCGCGTCTCGTAGCGGGCTATGAACAAAGTGTCGACTCGGCTGACCGGCTCGGTGCCCGGCGCGCGCAAATGGCGATCATTACGTCGCTGTTTCATGACTCCGGCTATATCCGGCACGAAGATCGCGATCGTGACTTTGACAACGGCGCTGAATTTACCATGCAGCATGTGTCACGCAGTGCCGATTTCCTGCGCCGCTATCTGCCGGAACTCGGTCTCGCGAGGGATGTCGGGGTCAGCAGCATGATCGTGCATTTCACGGGCTACGAATTGGACCTCGACAATATTGAACTCGATGATCCGCGCGACGTTATCTGCGGACACCTGATAGGCACCGCTGACTTGATCGCTCAGATGGCGGACCGGTGCTATCTCGAGAAGTGCCGGGATCGCCTTTACAAGGAGTTTGTTCTAGGTGGCGTAGCCATTGAGAGTTCATCGCCGGGTGAGTACATGGTTCGCTACGAGTCCGGCCAGGACCTGTTGCACAAGACGCCGAATTTTTACCAGCGTGTGATGCGCGAACGCCTGAATCTGAAGTTCAATCGCGCCTATCGGTATATCGAGGTGCTCTTCGACGGCAAGAACCCATATATCGATGCGATCCGTAGCAACATTACGCACCTGGTTCGAATTATCGAATCCGCAGACTGGTCACTCCTGCGCCGCAATCCGCCTTATTTTCTGGGCATCATCGACGCCGCGACCGACATGGAACGCCTCGTGTCCCATCAACTCGATTCATTCACGGGCACGCAGGTTGCAGCCGACAACGGCTTGCTGATGCCGGTCTGACTCCGGAATTTCGATTCGGGCCTGAAGGCCCTCCTACAGATCTCGCTCAGCGTTGTAGGAGGGCCTTCAGGCCCGAATCGTTTTAGCCGCGATCATCCTCCTGCTGCCAGGTCCTGAACGCCAGGTACTGTGATCTGTTCAGGCGCCGATTGGCATAAAACGCCGCAAAAGCCGCGCCGAACAGGGCGTAAACAGCATCGGCGGGGGTCATTGCTTCATCGAAAAATACGGGCCACGTCATCGCCGTAACACCTCGCAGGATTGTGATCGTGTCGGTGTCGAACTCAAGCGCTGTGAACGCGGCGGCGACGAAGATACTGCCGGCGAGCGCGCCAATCACTGCAAGCACGGCGGCGATGGTTGGAAATTTCCAGTCCAGGCCCCGGCCGGCATAACGTACGGCGAGCCCGATGAGCGCGCCCTGAATGACCGTAAGCCAGGGAAAAATTCGCTGGACCGTCGTTGACAGAAGCGCCCAGGCGTTACTGTAAACAATGATAACGATGAGCCCTGCCATGATTGCGTTTCGAACCGATTGCGCGCGGGCAAGCTGCTCGCCATCCGCGAGCTTCGGCGGCGTACGCGTCTTGGCGGCGTGCTTTCCTGGCAGCCGCAGTACTTTCCTGCTGTAGTCCTGAGTCATCGTGCGCTTATATCGTCCCGAATTCTCAACGTGCGTGTGGTGGTAGACTCCCCAAACTCTTGGTTGTGCGGCAAAGATACCGGACGCTTTTGGCCGGGCAAAGTCATACGGGTGCCGGTGGGTCAAATGAAGAGCATCGCAAGGGTACGTTCAATACTCATCTACCTGGCGTTGGCTGCGGTACTGACGATCACGCTCCCGCTCACCTGGTTGCGTTGGGAATCCAATCTGCCGAGAGACGAATGGTTCGGTGAGCGGCAAGGAAAGATTGAAAGCGTAGCCACCGAGCGGTCAATCACCGCATACGGGCAACTATCGGAATCAGTACGGCTGACATCCGATTCCGGCCTGCAAGTGTCTTTTCGCGTCATCCGCGATGAGGAATACGATGCTCCGCTGCCGGTGTTGGTAGTGCTCGGCGGCCACCGAACCGGAAGCGATGCCGTGGACCTGTTCGGCGACGTCGGTGATCGCGCGGTTGTCGGCGTGGACTACCCGTACGACGGACCTGAAAGAGCAAAGGGCGTATTGCCCATCATGAAAATGGTTCCGCAGGCC
>Ga0255058_10000416_pt1 | contig 25260 bp, 18 predicted proteins | sample Cases_109_9_MG_FD_188637 | JGI IMG/M metagenome (GOLD analysis project Ga0255058, IMG submission 188637) | Seawater microbial communities from Amundsen Gulf, Northwest Territories, Canada - Cases_109_9 | ecosystem: Environmental > Aquatic > Marine > Gulf | place: Canada: Northwest Territories... | reverse complement strand
TGTAGTAGTTAAAGTCGAGTTTTGGAAAGTCTATGACATCGTTTTGGGCCGGGTCATAATTACCGATATATGTCGGGTCGTTGGGGAGTACCGCGCCGGACGCAGTCAGTTCCCAGTTTGGATCGTAGTATGGATTGGCAACCCAGGCCGTCCCATCCCAATAAGTGGCGGTATTTAAAAATATCTGACCACCGTCCATATCAACGGACCCGTTGGCATGAATGTTGCCATTGATCAGGGCAAAACCCGTTCCCGAATGGCCATCGCCTTCTAATTCAAGTTCCGGCGCGTTACTGGCAATGGCGTAGTTGAATACTGCCGGTACCCCGCGAAGCGAGACAAGAAGTTTACGATTTTGTCCTTTAAAGGTACCTATCGACGACATCAAGATATTTCCGGGCTTATCGGGGTCCTCGATAATAAAAGTAGAGTAGCTGCCGCCATTTAGCGTCTCATCCTGATAGACAACGGTATTGACTTGAGGGATGACTATGGGGAAATTCTGGCCGTAATAGGATATTGCTCGCTCGATGCCCGCTTCAGCGATATTAAAGGCAAGCGTGCGCTTGCTTTGCGTTTCGGTATTCGACAATTGAGCGGTAGTGGCAAAGGCGACAGTAGCGGCTATGACCATGACGATAGCGACAAAGAAGATAACGGTAGTAAATGCTATTCCGCCTTCTTCTCTAAACAATCTAATGAGACGCGCTTTTTTTAGATCTTTGGATGTCACAATCCTGCCTCAAAATATAAATTATCTACTATTTATCGTCATTCTTGTGAATATACATTAGCCAAAAGACGGGAAAGTTTTTTTATGGAAGCGGCTTTACGACTCTTTCCAATTGTCCTTAAACATGAGCGTCGAGCCCCAGTTTGACCAACCGGGAGGTAAGTTGCGGTGGACAGAATCAGTGTAGTTAAACTCGATATGGTTTTGCGCATTTGAAAGTCCGTCAATTTCTATATCAACGTCACTATCGCCATTTTGTCCCAGAAGAAACGATCCCCATAGAGTAAAGTTTGCCGGACTTGAATCACCGGCTTCTTCTATCTCGATTTCTCCCGTGGCGATGACTATCGCCCCTTGGCCTTCCGTGCCGATATTTACGTTGCCTGAAAACTCAAAACGGTCAGCGGTTAGCGCCATGCCGATAGCGGGAACAAAATTAATCGTCTTTCCCGGATCGGCGTTAACCCACATCCGGCCCATATTATCTGCACTATCCCCGGTAAGGATCGTCGCTGTAATCGTTCCCTGCCCGGTAATACTTATATCTCTGTCGTTTAGCACTACGATTGAACTGGTATACGGCGGGGTAGGGGTAAATTCTGCATTAAATTCGGCAACAGTATACTCGTCGCTACTGGCTCCGACAAAGACTTGTTGGTTGGTAAAGTTGGCTTGGTCCTTGTAATAATTGTAATCGATCTTGGGAAAGTTGATCGGCGAATTATCGGTTGGATCGTAACCACCGATATATGTCGGATCATTTGGGTTAATACCGCCGGTTGCGGATACTTTCCAATTTGAGTCGTAGTATGGGTTAGGTTTAGAACCGGTACCATCATCGTAAGTAGGAGTATTTACGTATATTTGGCCGCCATCCAAGTCAATACCACCGTTAGCATGGATATTGCCGTTTATGAGGGCATAAGCTGTCCCCGCGTCGCTGTCGTTTTCCAGCTCCAGCTCCGTGTTGCTGGCTACGGCGTAGTTAAAAACCTCCGGCATACCTGTTAGGATCACCTCGATCGTCCGCTGGTGGCCATCGATCGTCCCGATCGATTTGATTTTGATGGCGTTGACGTTATCTGTATCTTTTACAACGGTAAGCGTATATGAGCCGCCGTTTAGAGGTTCATTATCATAGATTATCGTCTCAATTTGCGGGATCGAGGTAGGGAAGTCCTGGCCGTAGACCCCGATCAGCCGCTCGAGACCGGCTTCGGCAACATTAAAGGCAAGTGTTCTTTTGCTGGCAGTCTCGGTATTAATTAATTGATTCGTAGTAGTAAAAGCGACAGAAGCAGAGATGATAGTCACAATAGCGACAAAGAAGATGACGGTAGTAAGAGCTATTCCGGTTTCGTCATTAAGTAGTTTAAGTGAAAAGAGTTTCTTAAGACTTAAAGATCTCATTTCCTACTCCCTCCTTGTATTGCTTCTAAATATAAGCTGGAAAATCGGCGATTATATAAATTACTGTGATCGGTTAACCTCGACTTGTCAGCTCTCCTTCCAATTGTCTTTATACATTAGTGTCTCGCCCCAGAGCTCCCATCCGGCGGGGAGACGATCGATGACAGTCGGTGTATAGTGGATTTGAAGCGAATTTTGAGCATTATCGGGTCCGGAAAGATCGAACATCGTATTAGTATTAGCCGCGTCACCGACGGCAAGCGTGCCATGTATTACTATATTTGAGGGCATGTTCTGTTGCTGGTTCTTTTTGGCGTTGTTCCACTGGCCTTCTACCATAATCATGTTAGTTGCTATCACTACCGCTCCGGCATCCGGGGTGCCGACATTGATATCTCCGCCAAAATGGACCATTCGTGCGAAAATAGTAGGGCTAATTGCCGGCATCAGATTGATGACTTGGTTTTTATCTGATTGGAAATCAATATCACGCATGTCGGTCTCTGATGGTCCAACTAATATGGTCGAAGTTATTGTTCCGCCGCCGGTTATTGAAATGTCTCCTTGCTCCATAGTGACAATCGAACTGGAATAGGGAGCGCTTGGCGCAAAGAAGCTATTAAATTCGGCTACTGTCCAGTTCTTTTTTCCACCCACATAAACGATGACTTCCTGATCGGTAAAGTTACTTTGATCGCCGTAAAAGTCGTAATCTACCTGAGGAAACTGGACAGGATCGGTGTTAACCGGATCATAGCCTCCGGCGAAGTTGGAGGTTTTAGGAACGATATTGCCTTCTGCCGAAAGCACATAGTCGGGATTATAATAGGGATTGTCCTTCCAGCCCGTAGCCGACTGGTAAGTAAGGGTATTTATGAAGAAATGGCCGCCTTCAAAGTTCATATCTCCGTTTGAGTGGACATTACCGTTTATAAGACCATAGCCGACACCTTTTATGGATCCTTCGAACGACATATTGCCGTTTACGATCATCCCGTAATTAAATATCTGGGGAACGCCTCTTACCGAGAGTTGGATCGTCCTATCGTGACCTTCGTATCCACCTGAGGAGGTTATTAGAATATTGTTATTTCTATCCGGATCCTTCTGGTAATAAGTCGTATATGATCCACCGTTTAAGCTTTGATCGTCGTAAAGGAGAGTCTTTTGCGTTGGTATGTTGCTGGGGTAGTTCTGCCCGTATTTGGCGAGAGCTCTCTCCACCCCCGCTTCAGCAATATTGAACGCCACTACGCTTTTACTTTGCACCTGAGTTTGCAAAAGTTCCGTTTGTGTTAGATATGCTGCAGTAACGCTAAGCATGGTTACTATTGCTACTACTCCCATAACAGATATAAAGGCGATACCATCCTCTTTTTTTAATATTTGCCTGATCCTCATTTTTGGCACCCCTTTCTAAAAGTTCCTAAGTTTTACGCTATTTTGCACCTGAACCGATTGGGCGTAATCGGCTGCGAATTCATTGACGGGGACCTCTGATGAAACTACTTTGATATCTACGTTTATCATCTTAATGTCACCGATATCGTCTCCCGTGACAAACGGGACCCCATCGGCCTTATTAAAAGTAAATAGCGGTATCTTGGGGGTAACTAGATTATTGACAACGATTCGTGCGATCGTCTCTTCTCTGGTCGGGTTATTGGGGTATGCAGGATTAAGCGGATCGGTCATATCGGGATCGTACTCGCTCCTAACGACCTTTTCTCCGCCACTTGTATATGGTTTCAATGAGTAGCTGATGATCTCAGAACCGGCGTTTGTATTTATGTTCGCCTTAAAGATTATATAGCTATTATCAACAGTATCCACGGAGACAAATGGTCTCTCGGCTTGCCTTAGATCCTTACTCATCCTGTCGATAAGAAATCGGGAGCTGGAAAGGGCTTCGGCTTTGTGGTCCGATATCTTCCAATTGTTATATGCGGTATTAAGTGAAAAATAAGCGACACCGACGACAAAGGGAAGAATAGCGGCGGTAATCATTACTTCTACCAACGTAATCCCCGCGCTTTCTTTTAGTTTTCCCCAGATACTTCGTTTCATCGTCTTCATGCCTGCAGCCTTCTTAGAATGATTTCCAGGTGACGGCGACACTCATATTTGACTCGAGACCAAGGTCGTCGGTGGCAGTCACTGAGAACGCCCAATCCTTGTTACCTCCGCCGTAATTTATCGTCGTAGATACGGTCGGTGTAGACGGTGTTATTGACTCGTAAAAAATACCAAAATTGTAGACATGATAAATAGTGACTAGTCCATTGTCTACGGATGGGTCCCATTGAAAAGTCAAACGGTTACCCGTTCTTTCCACTACATCCAAATTCGTGGGAGTGCTGGGAGATTGGATACCATCGGGTATCGTCCAATTACTGGCCGGCGACTCATTTCCGCTACCGTCTATAGCGAATATTTTGTATCTATGGACGGTAGTATCCGTGGCGACAAAGTCTACAGTTGTAAGAGATGTGGTCAGCTCGGTTTTAAGAAGCGTAGTGCCATCCAACGACCATCTCTCCACGCGGTACCAGGATACGCCGATATTATCGGTTGCCGCTCCCCAAGCAAGGTCTATCTTGTTAGTCGGCAGTCCCATAAGCGTATAGGAACGCCGCGCATTTAAAAATCCTGGAGCCGTGGGCGCTACAGCGTCGCCGGCCGGAGAGTTTACTATAAGATAACCGATCGATTGCGAAATGCCGATATTGCCCATATCATCATAGGCCTTAGCGAAGACAGTATGGATACCGTCTGATAGAAGAGTGGTATCCCATGTATGGGCAGCTAAAAATGTCCCGGGAGTTACTGGGCTATGAAGGTCGGTCTCGACAAGGACGTCGTCTATAAATATTTCTACCTTAGTAACGCCGTAAAGGTCGTTTGCGCTGGCTTGCAAACTGACGAGTCCGGTGATCGAGCCGGCTGAAGACGGATAAGTTACTTGAATATCGGGCGCGACGATGTCTGCTGGAGCCGAGGGGACGCTTTCGACTGCTCCGTACGGGTTTAAATAAGTCACTGCCGAGTATGAGCCGGAGAATGGTTTATCCCAGCTAAGATCGATAGTGACTTTCTTGACATCCATTATGCCGTCGAGCGGTGAGCTATTATCTATCTCAAGAACGATAATGTTTCTCGTATACGTAAATCCGTCTTGGGAGAGAGTATCCGGTCCGCTTGAATCCACAGAGGCGTAGTCAAGGTCTTTTAAGTCTTCAATCGACTTAGTGGCTAAATTGTAGCCCATCGTCTTTACCTGGGTGGTACCCATATACTCAAGAGATGACCCCATAAGACTCGTGAACGCCAGGATCGACAGGAAAAGAATAGTTGTCGAGATCATAAGTTCTGCAAAGCCGAACCCGCGTTCATTTCTAAGTAGGCCCTTTATTCTGAAAATTTTATTTCTCATAATAAAATCTCCTAGCTTCCTTTAGGAGTGGTTATCGAGATTTTTTTGATAGGTGCTTCAAATTTTCTTAGATCAATGCTTTTAGATACTGCCTCTTTTGATCCTACTAAGTCAATAACCGCGCTCACTCCTTTATGTCTATTTATACTATCGACTGCTGTACGCTCTTTAATTAGCATGTCTTTAGTCTAAATAGATTATCGGCACGTATCATATAAATGCTTAGAAAGAGAGCTTGCCAAGAAGGCTGAATTATCGGTAAACTTTACTTATGCTTAGCTGGTAGAATGTAAACGGCTAAATCTAGGGTATAAATTCTGGACTAAAGTACGGGAAGATCTGAAGGGAGACGTATGACTATTATCGACGAGATCTTTGCAAGAGAGGTACTGGATTCAAGGGGGAATCCAACAGTAGAGGCAGAAGTGATCTTGGATAGTGGCTATTTCGGAAGAGCCATAGTGCCATCAGGCGCCTCGACTGGAAGCCTGGAAGCGGTCGAGCTTAGAGACGGTGACAAGAAACGATACAACGGCAAGGGAGTGCAAAAAGCGGTAAGCAATGTAAATGAGGTTATATCTCCACAAGTTATGGGCCTTGACGCCCTTAACCAAAGAGAGATAGATATGTTGATGATCGATCTTGACGGCACTTCAAATAAGGGCAAATTAGGAGCAAACGCTATTCTGGCGGTTTCAATAGCAGTCGCTAAAGCGGCCTCCGCCGCGCTAGAGTTGCCGCTTTATCAATATTTGGGTGGTCCCAATTCTCACCTTCTTCCTGTTCCGATGATGAACATAATCAATGGCGGAGAGCACGCCGATAATAACGTCGATCTTCAAGAGTTCATGGTGATGCCGGTGGGGGCCGGGTCTTTTTCACAAGCCCTGCAGATGGGTGCGGAGATATTTCATTCGCTAAAGAAAGTCCTGGGCTCAAGGGGGCTTAGCACAGCAGTTGGAGATGAGGGTGGTTTTGCCCCCGATCTGAAATCGAACGAGGAAGCCATCACCTCCATTATCGAGGCTATCCAAGAGGCCGGCTACGAGCCTGGAAAGGATGTTCAGATAGCTCTCGATCCGGCAGCGACCGAATTTTACGATAATGGCCATTATAATTTAGCCAGTGAGAATAGAAGGCTTTCAGCTGCTGAAATGGTTGATTATTATAAGAATCTAGTTGATAAATATCCGATCATCTCTATCGAGGATGGTATGGCTGAAGATGATTGGGACGGTTGGAAACTGTTGACTGAGACCTTGTCGTCAAAGGTCCAACTTGTAGGTGATGATCTGTTTGTCACTAACGTCGACATATTAAATAAGGGGATCAAAAGGGGAGTCGCGAACTCGATATTGATAAAGGTAAACCAGATAGGGACCATAAGCGAAACGCTGGATTGCATAGAGACGGCAAAGAGGGCTAAGTATACGGCTATTATCTCGCATCGCTCCGGTGAAAGCGAAGACACGACCATAGCCGATCTGGCGGTGGCTGTAAACTCAGGGCAGATCAAAACGGGTGCTCCATCTCGATCAGATAGGGTAAGTAAATATAATCAGCTACTAAGGATCGAAGAGTCACTGGGTGACGCTTCATCGTATCCCGGCGGTAATGCTTTTTATAGTATTTCTTAAACTCTATCTGGATTGTGATAAATATTGCGCACTAAAATAATTTGCACGATTGGACCGGCTAGCATAGATGAGAGTGTCCTTGGGAAGATGGTGGAGTCGGGGATGGATGTCGCCAGGGTCAATTTCTCACATGGCGATCATGACGATCACATGCGCTATATATCCATTATCAGAAAAGTCGCCAAGAAAAGCGGAAGGCCCGTAGCCATCCTGGCCGATCTTTCCGGACCCAAAATACGCATAGGCATAATCGCAGGTAACGAGACTCAATTGGTATCCGGAGCGGCAATTCGGCTAACCGGCGATGACATTGAGGGTGATTCCAATAAGATCTCCGTAAACAGCAGAGAATTTCTAAAAGCGCTTGATAAAGATGATGTTATTTTAATGGCCGACGGCATGCTTCAGCTCAGCGTAGTGCAAGTTGATGGTATTGAGGTGGATTGCCGCGTCGATTTTGGCGGCACACTTCGATCAAACCAAGGGGTGAGCATTCCCGGAAAAACAATCGACATCCCGTCTATAACGGAAAAGGATATCGATGATCTGGAGTTTATAGTCGGTCAAGAGATAGATTGGATCGCTATGAGTTTTGTCAGGACCGGTAGAGATGTGAGCGATCTAAGAGACCGGATAAAAATGGCCGGCAAAGATATCCCAATTATTTCCAAGATCGAAAAGCATGAAGCCATAGATAACATCGACGGGATCATCGAGAGCTCAGATGCGCTAATGTTAGCAAGGGGCGATCTTGGAGTCGAAATAAGGACTGAGGCCGTTCCCGTTGTTCAAAAAGACATAATAACTAAGGCGGAGAAGGCGGGAAGGCCAGTTATCGTGGCCACCCAGATGTTGGAGTCGATGATCGATAGCCCGAGGCCGACAAGGGCTGAGGCGAGCGATGTCGCCAATGCTATAATCGACGGCGCCGATGCCGTGATGTTATCGGGCGAGACCGCTATTGGAAACTACCCGGCCGAAAGCGTGGAGATGATGAAGCGGATAGGGGAGCAGGCGGAGTCGATGCTTGATTGGGACGAACTATTAAAGAACAGGGCAGACTGGCCGGTTGGCACTAGTGAAGCTATAAGTTACGCCACTTGCCAACTTAGTTTGTCTCTTAAGGTTAAAGCGATAATCACGCCGACGCAGACAGGCCAGACTTCCAAACAGGTATCCAGGTTTAGACCTAAACCACCAATAATCGCCGTCAGCCCCCATTTGGGTAGCGTAAGACGGCTTATGCTCTCCTGGGGCGTCTATCCCATTTACATAGATGAACCAAATAGTATCGATGAGATGTTAGAGATAGCTAAAAAAGTCTCGAAAGAAGAAGGGTTGGTAGAGGAAGGGGACACTGTAATAATAACGGCCGGTACGCTTGTTAATGTCCCAGGTACCACCAATCTCATTAAAGTGGATATTATCTGATCAATGTTCGCAGGTTTTGGTTTACCGGTAAATATGGGTAGATAATCATAAATAGAATAATGATCAGTAGATATTTGGGTAAAGGTAAGATTTTTCATTGCAAGTTGCATGGATAAACGATAGAATACTCGCTTGTACGTAAAAAATTATCTTAATTACCACTTGCTAAGACAGACGATTCACCAACGTCACTCTTGGCGGTCGGTGCAAAAATATGGGAGGTGAGCCATGGCTTTGGCAAAGGACGAAAAAGCCGACATCATAAGTAAGTATAAGCTGCACGATTCGGATACCGGATCACCGGAAGTCCAGATATCGATCCTGACCAAAAGGATCGCGGAACTTACCGAACACCTTAAAATACACAAGAAAGACCATCATTCGAGGCGCGGCCTATTAAAAATGGTCGGTCAGCGAAGAAGGTTATTAAATTATTTAAAAAACTCAGATATCGATCGGTATCGAAAGATCATAAAAGAACTTGGCATAAGGGGATAGAGGAGCATAGGGCTCTTCTATTGAGTTTGGAGGAAATAGTTGGATATTCATAAAAAGAGTTATGAGGTAAGAGGAAAAGAATTTACGTTAGAGACAGGAAAATTAGCAAAACAGGCCGATGGCGCGGTAACTGTAAAGGTGGGGGGATCGTTTGTGCTGATTACGGCGATCGCTTCCAAAGAACCGCGAGAGGGAGTAGATTTTCTACCATTGACCATAGATGTAGATGAAAAGATGTACGCCGCCGGCAAGATACCTGGCGGTTTTTTCCGAAGGGAAGGGAGGCCGAGCGATAGCGCCGTCCTGACGGCCAGACTGATAGATAGGCCTCTTAGGCCAAGTTTCCCAAAAGGGTTTAGCCACGATATACAGGTCGTAACAACCACATTATCGGTCGATCAAGTAAATCCGGCCGACATACTGGCGCTAAACGGAGCATCGCTTGCGTTGACTCTGTCCTCAATCCCTTTTGATGGCCCGATAGCCGGAGTGAGGATCGGGTTACGGGACGATGAATGGTTGATAAACCCGACCTACCAAGAGCTCGAGGATAGTAAGCTGGACCTGGTAGTTGCCGGAAGCGAAGAAGCGATCCTAATGGTCGAAGCGGGGGCTAACCAGATACCTGAGAGTAAGGTAGTAGAAGCTTTGGAGCTTGCCCATGAAGTGATCAAAGAGACAGTTCAGATCCAAAAAGACTTTGTCTCTGGTATCGCTAAAGAGAAGATGAGTTTTACGGTAAAAGAGGTAAATCCGGAGATCGATAAAAGAGTAAGAGAAATAGCGACCGAGAGACTCGATCAAGCTTCAAGAAACGCTGATAAAAGTGGCCGAGAGGAAGCTATTCGTAAAGTCAAAGTGGAAGTAGTCGAGGAGTTAAGCGAAGAGTTCGAGGATGAGATAAAAACGATTAAAGATATACTTCGAGCTATCGAAAAAGAGCAAGTGCGAAAGATGATCTCTAAAGAGAAGATGAGGATCGATGGGAGAGGAACGTCAGAAATAAGAAAAGTCACCGCCGAAGTGAATTATCTTACCCAAACTCACGGCACTGGGCTGTTTACCAGAGGCCAGACACAGGCGCTTTCAGTATTGACACTGGGTACTATGCGAGAGGCACAGATCATAGATACTCTTGGCATAGAAGAATCTAAACGATATATGCACCATTATAATTTCCCGCCGTTTTCCGTAGGAGAGACGGGAAGGATGATGGGACCAAAACGTCGGGAAGTAGGCCACGGCCATCTGGCCGAAAGAGCTCTTCTTCCGGTCATACCCAGCGAGGAAGAGTTTCCCTATGCCATAAGAATAGTCTCTGAAATACTCGAATCCAATGGTTCCACCTCTCAGGCCAGCGTCTGCGGTAGCAGCTTATGTTTAATGGATGGCGGCGTGCCTATATCGGCGCCCGTAGCCGGCATTGCAATGGGACTTGTAAAAGAAGAAGGCGAATTTACGATCCTTTCTGATATTCAAGGGGTGGAAGATGCTCTTGGGGATATGGATTTTAAGATAGCTGGTACAAGAGCCGGCATTACCGCGCTACAAATGGATATGAAGGTCACCGGGGTCGCAAGAGAAGTGCTTGAAAAAGCTCTAGCCCAAGCGCTTGAGGGAAGATTGTTTATCTTGGATAAGATGGCTGAGGCGATATCGGAACCCCGTAAAGAGTTATCGTCTTTTGCTCCAAGGATTATTACGATGAAAGTGCATAAGGATAAAATACGTGAAGTTATCGGACCAGGCGGTAAAGTGATTCAGGGTATTATCGCTGAAACGGAAGCAAATGTAGATATCGAAGATGACGGTACGATATTCATTGCATCGAAAGATGGTGCGAGCGGAGACAAAGCTAAGAAGATGATCGAAGGTATCGTAAAAGATATTGAAAGAGGAGAAATATATAACGGAAAAGTCGTCAAGATAATGCCATTTGGAGCTTTTGTCCAGCTCAGACCAGGCAAAGAAGGTCTGGTCCATATCTCTAAACTGGCGACACATAGAGTCGAGAAGGTCGAAGATATTGTCCAAGAGGGCGAGATGTTGCCGGTGAAAGTCTTGGATATTGATAAACAGAATAAGATCAGCCTTACCGCCGTCGATGTCGAGCTCCCAAAGGACGAAGAATAATAGGCGCTTTTGTCGGGTGATAAATGACATTTTATGAAAAGTCGATACTAAGTAATGGCTTAACCGTAGTGACGGAGCATGTTCCCAACGTGCGCTCTGTCGCTATCGGTTTTTGGGTCGGGGTAGGTTCCAGGCATGAGTCTTTAATGGAAGGCGGAATGTCTCATTTCATGGAGCATATGCTTTTTAAGGGTACGAAAACCAGAAGCGCTAAGGACATTTCGGAGACATTTGAGACACTCGGAGCCGAGCTTAACGCTTTTACTTCTAAAGAGTTCACATGCTTTTATTCAAGATTGATAGATGAACACTTGGATATCGGTATAGAAGTCCTCGCCGATATGATGCAAAATCCAAAATTTGATAAGTCTCATATGGATTCTGAGAAACAAGTAGTGTTAGAAGAGATCGCTATGTATGAGGATACTCCGGATGAACAGATACACGATATATTTACGGCAACGCTCTGGCCGGAACACCCGCTTGGTAAGTCGGTCCTTGGAAGCAATGAGTCGGTTTCGGGCTTCGATCCAAAGAAAGCGAAGACCTTTTTTGATGAATATTACTATCCGGAAAACATCGTGGTGGCTGCAGCGGGAAATGTAAAACACCAAGATGTGCTGGATCTTCTTAATAAGTTCTATGTAAAAGACGCGGACGGCGAGATGGATATGAAGGACATTGCCGCGAAGACAAGTTCCAGCGTAAAAATAATTAACAAGAAGACAGAACAGGTACATATCTGCCTGGGTACGGCTGCCCTTGATGCTAGGCATCCCGATAGATTCGCGATGTCGGTTATGGAGAACGTTATTGGCGGGGGTATGAGCAGCCGCTTGTTTCAGAAGGTAAGAGAAGAAAAAGGATTGGCATATGCAGTCTTCTCTTATCACTCACTATTTCAGGAAACCGGTAATCTGGCGGTATACGCCGGGACACGGGTAAACAATATGAATGAAGTACTAAAAATAATCTTTGATGAGCTTTATTCTATAGCCGATAAGGGCATTACCAAAGCTGAATTGAATCGCTCAAGAGAGCATATAAAGGGCCAGCTAGCGCTCGGTCTTGAAAGCACCAGGAACCGAATGACGAGACTTGGCAAGTCTGAGCTTATTCACGGGGAGATACTATCGGTCGATGAACTGGTCGAGAAGGTAAGCGCAGTCGATCTCGAAGGCATAAAAAGACTTGCAGCTTCGATATTTGATCCTGAAAAGATGGTACTAACTGTGATCGGACCGATAACCGACGATGATTTGGACAAAGACATGATAGATAAAGAGATAAAAGAGGCTTAAAATACAACCATGATTAAAGTCGTAGTAACTGGTGCCGCTGGAAAAATGGGACGTGCTGTGGTTGAGGCGGTTACAGAAGATGTCGAAGTGGAATTAGTGGGAGCGATCGATCAAAATCCAAGCGAACAAAGCAACTTGGAGTTAAAAGTAAAAGCCGGAATCAGTTTTGCCGGAGACCCTGCCCAAACGATCAAAGATACGAATGCCGATGTTCTTGTCGACTTTACGAACGGCGATTCAGCTATAACTAATGCCGAAGCTGCTTGTGAAAATGGCGCTAATGTAATTATCGGGACGACGGGCCTTTCGTCTGGCGATATTGAAAAATTAGATAAATTTGCAAATAAGACCGGCAGGAACATACTTTTGGCTCCGAACTTCGCTATCGGCGCTGTCCTTATGATGAAAGTTGCAGAGACCATCGCCCCTTATGCCGAAAGGGCTGAAATTATTGAGCTTCATCATGATAAGAAGATTGATGCTCCTTCGGGAACGGCGAAGATGACCGCTGAAAATATCAGTTTGACCCTTGATACTACCCCCCTCCCTAAAGATGATGAATTTATAGCTAGAGGAGAGAGGGTAGGAGATGTCCCGGTCCATAGTGTTCGACTACCCGGGCTAGTAGCTCATCAAGAGGTGATCTTTGGTTTTAAGGGTCAGACGCTAACAATAAGGCATGATTCTATAGATAGGGTCTCATTTATGCCGGGCGTACTTCTGGCGATCAAGCGGATCAGTGAATTCCCCGGTTTTACTTATGGGTTGGCAAAGTATCTGGATCTTTAAGAAAAAATATTAAAGGAATAATAATTGACTCAAAAAAAACGCCCATCTCTTAAAATAGTGCCTCTTGGAGGCCTAGGAGAAGTGGGAAAAAACGTAATGGCGATCGAGTATGGTAATGACATGATCGTCGTCGACGCGGGGCAGAAGTTCCCAGATGACGAAATGTTCGGTATCGACATGGTCCTTCCCGATTACTCTTATCTTCTTAAGAACAAAGATAAAATCAGGGGCATAATCATAACTCACGGCCATGAAGACCATACTGGAGCGCTTCCTTATATACTCAAAGAAATGAAGAAGCCGGTCTACGGGACCGGCCTGACTCTTGGCCTTATTAAACCTAAGCTGGAAGAGCATAACGTTAAAGGAGTTAAGCTTAAGGAGGTAGTTCCCGGTAAATCATTAAATCTGGGCTGTTTCACTATTGAATTTATGCGTGTTAGTCACAGCATTCCCGATGCTGTCGGTCTTGCCATTAAAAGCCCGGAAGGCATTATCATCCATACAGGTGATTTTAAATTCGATCAGACACCGATTGACGGTCATCTTACCGACTTTAACAGGTTTGCTTCCTATAAAGGAAGAGCCCTCGTGATGATGTCAGATAGCACAAACGCCGAGAGCAGTGGCTATACGCTTCCTGAAAAAGGCGTGGGGGACGCGCTAAGAGAGATCATTGCAGGATCTAAAAAAAGGGTTCTTGTGGCGTCGTTTGCTTCACACATCCACAGGATACAACAGGTAGTAGATGCCGCAGTAGCCAATAAAAGAAAAATAGCCATCTATGGTCGCAGTATGATAAAAAATATTGAGATAGCCGGCAATCTGGGATATTTAAAAATACCCAAAAGCGAAGTAGTCGATATATCGGTAGTAAGAAAGATGAGACCTGAAAAGGTTCTTGTCCTCTGCACCGGGAGCCAGGGAGAACCGCTCTCAGCACTCTCAAGGATTGCGTCAAAGAATAATAAGTTTATCGATATAGTACCTGGCGATACCGTTATTATCTCGGCAAAACCAGTACCAGGTAACGAAAAGTCAGTTACAAGGATCATCGATTTATTATTTAAAGAAGGCGCCGAGGTCTACTATAAATCTGTTTCGGAGATACATGTCTCAGGACATGCTGCCCAAGAAGAGTTAAAGATGATGTTAAATCTAGTATCGCCTAAATATTTTATTCCGGTCCACGGAGAATACAGGCACCTTAAATACCACGCCCAACTAGCCATGAAGGTCGGTATACCGGAAAAGAATATTTTTGTCGCTGAAAATGGCAACGTTATCGAATTTAACCATGGAAGAGCGAGGATGAAAGAAAAGGTCACTGCCGGATCGATCTTTGTTGACGGTTTAGGCGTTGGAGATATTGGAAATGTTGTCATTAGAGACAGGCAAGTACTCTCCCAGGATGGAATTTTAATTGTGACAGTGACAGTAAACACCCAAACGGGCGAGATAATAACCGGACCGGATATAATATCCAGAGGTTTCGTCTATGAGCGTGAGGCCGGCGATTTGCTTGAAGAGGCAAAAGCTCAAGTTATTAAAGCGCTTGAGAAAGACGCAAAGGAAAAAATATCAGACTGGTCGATTTTAAGAAACGATGTCCGAAACAGTTTGACTCGTTTTTTTTGGGAGAAGACGAAACGTCGGCCGATGATAATGCCGATAATCGTGGAGCTGTGATTTGAATTTGATCCAGGGCGCTCTACTCGGCCTGGTGCAAGGTTTGACAGAATTTTTACCGGTTTCAAGCAGTGGGCACCTAGTAATACTTCAAAAACTTACCGGATTCGATAACGAGACCTCATCTTTTATCTTTTTTGATACGCTATTACATCTGGGTACGCTTTTCGCAATACTACTCATATTTAGGTATGACATAAAAAAGATAGTGAGTTCGCTTATAAATTGGAACAAGGTCGATGAAGAGAATCGAGTTTATCGGCGAATATCCGGCTATCTTGCCATCGGGTCGATACCCATAGCCGTTCTCGGTTACTCCCTAAGTGGTATCTTTGAAGAGTTGTTTCGGTCTATCCTTGTCGTCGGCTTGATGTTGATAGTCACCGGAGCCATCCTTCTTGTGGCTGATAGGTTCTCCGCTGGCGATCGACCCCATAACAACTATTCGAAGATCCGCCTCTCAGATAGTATATGGGTGGGTGTGGCTCAAGCAATGGCCCTTATACCTGGGATATCGAGATCGGGGATCACCATAACAGCCGGACTTGTAAGGGGTATGGATAGAAAAACGGCTGCTAGTTTTTCATTTCTTTTTTCTATTCCGGCAATAATCGGGGCGAGTATCTATTCGTTCTTAAGGATCGGGAGTAATGCGAATATTGATATCGCACTTCTTTTAGTCGGTATTTTTGTCGCATTTATTTCGGGCATCATAGCAATTAAAGTCCTTTTGTATATTATGGAAAAGAAACGTCTCAGGTTATTTTCTGTATACTGTTTCGCGCTGGGAACGCTCACGCTTACACTAAATTTTATATAATAACTTGGCAAATACAGCTCGATAGACTAAAATCCATGCATAGAGACGACAATAACCTCTATGGCCACAAAAAATAAAACAAAAAGTAAAAACAGTAGAAGAAGCATCTTAAAAGATGTGGCAGGGGTATCATTTCTAACAGCTGGCACACTAATGCTGGCTCTCCTATTATTTGAGACTGGTTTTGTCGGCCAATATTTTTCGGCTGGCATGAAATGGGCTTTTGGCATTGGAAGATATCTTGTGCCTCCTTTCTTGATTCTGATGGGCGGAGTTTATTTCTCCAAAAACAAAGATGATAGCCTCGAAGCTTTTGGTCTTGGATTCGCGCTTTTTTTTGTAACTGTGATAACGGCGATACATCTTAGTGTAACTTCAGAGAATTCATTCGAGCCCGAATACCTCTTTTCTTATGGAGGGCTTTTGGGAGCGGCAATATCGCAGCTACTCTCAAGAATGCTGGGCGTTATCGGCGCATATATATTGATTGCAGGTGCGTTTTTTGCCTCGATCATCTTTATTACAGGTCTTCAAGTACGGGATATATATAAAAAAATACTTCTACCAACATATCAAGAAGTAAATAAAAAAGAAGATAGAAAGCTAAAGACTAAAGAAGAAAAGGAGCTAAGCGCCAGACGCGAGCTTCGCGATAGAGTAACTGTTGATAAACGAAAACGAGTAGAGAAGATCGATATGAAGGAAACCGTCGAGCTGGAAATGGATGAGACCACTTCAGATGTCGGTGGCCAGATGACGATCGAGATAAATGATGTGGAAGCGGGTGGCTACAGCCTTCCTCCTTTATCACTTCTTAAAAGGACCAAAGAAAGAAAAGGAAAGTTATCTAAAAAGAATGATAAGACAAACGCGAACATTCTCGAGCAGACTCTAGAAGATTTTGGAATAGCGGCGAAAGTTGATAAGGTGACAAAAGGGCCGACGGTCACGTGCTATGAACTGCAAATCGCCTCAGGAACAAAAGTCACAAGGATAGTAAATCTCTCTGACGACATCGCTCTTGCCCTGGCAGCCCCAGATGTAAGAGTTTTAGCGCCCATCCCAGGAAAGTCGGCTGTGGGAATCGAGGTTCCAAACGGCGCAAGGGAGCTAGTGACTCTGGGAGACATCCTATCCAGTGACGAGGCGATGAGAGATCAGAGCGTAATCGCTTTTGGGATCGGAAAGGATATATCGGGGAATTCAGTTCTTGGCAACTTGGGTGAGATGCCTCATCTGCTTATAGCCGGCGCGACTGGTTCGGGAAAGAGTATATCGGTGAATGCACTTCTTATGTCGCTTTTAGCAAGATCTCTTCCTGACCAGGTGAGGATGATATTGATAGATCCTAAGAGAGTGGAGCTTTCGATGTATAACAGCTTGCCTCATCTCTTAGTGCCGGTAGTCACGCAGCCCAAAGAAGCCGCCACTGCTCTTCAGTGGGCAGTCGGGGAGATGGAGAGACGATACGAGAATCTCGCTGAATCTAGGGTTAGAAATATAGTCGGCTTCAATCAGGCTATCGCCAAAGGAAAGATAAGAGACAAAGAAGAACTCCCTTATATCGTCATAATCATCGATGAATTGGCGGACCTGATGATGGTAGCTGCCGGAGAAGTAGAAGATGCAATATGCAGATTAGCGCAGATGGCCAGAGCTGTTGGCATTCATTTGATCGTGGCTACTCAGAGGCCATCTACTGATATCATCACCGGCCTCATCAAAGCTAACATTACAACCAGGATCGCTTTTCAAGTATCGTCTCAGATCGATTCCCGGGTCATCTTAGATACACCCGGTGCTGAAAAGCTGGTGGGAAAGGGAGATATGTTATATATGGAGCCCGGTAGCAATAAACCGAAAAGGGTCCAGGGAGCATTTGTCACAGAGAATGAAATAGAGCTTTTAACCGGGTATATTAAAAAACAGCAAGACCCCGAATATCAACTGGAGATATTGAAGGAGAAAAAGACCGACGGCGGCGGCTTCGATGATTTCGAAGACGAACTTTACGAAAAGGCTATGGAGCTTGTTATCACTACAGGCCAAGCCTCGACATCAGCACTACAGAGGCGCCTTAGAGTAGGATACTCAAGAGCTGCCCGGCTAATAGACATGTTAGAGCAAAATGGCATCGTCGGCCCTTTAGAGGGAAGTAAACCCAGGGCTATCTTGATCACCCCCGAAGAATACGATGATATCAATATGGCGACACCTTAAAATGGCTTCGAAATACGATGAATGATTGTTTAATAAATAAGCGACACTATTAATACTCTACTTTAGCTCCGTTTTTTCCGATAATCCTCATGTCAGCTAATGTTGTGTTAAAGAGGTAAGAGTTGAATTTAGAGCCAAAAGTACGTAAATATTCCATTCTGAACTCGTCCGCAGTGGCTACATTGATCATTATCTTTACGATATTTAGTTTTCAAGCGATCATTCAAATTCCATCTTCTGTGGGTGCTGGCTTTGAGGCGATCGTCGATGGAGAAGATCCAAGACCCCGGCCACCTGATGATATAGGCAAAAAAGCTATTGAAAATGATCGCCCGCTAGATTACAAAGTAAGCATCGATCTGAAAAAGAACATTTCAAAACAGGGTAAAAGCAAGGGACCTAATTTAACTGGATCAGAGCCGGATCTTGATTTAGAAAAAGAAGCTGTAATTGTCGATATCGTTCCTTCAAATGAAAAGACGTATATTCCTAGCGAAGTCATTATCAAGCTAAACGACGAAAGTATTAATGAGAAAGAGTTGGCAAGAACTCATAGCCTGGACATCATCTCGAGCACAAAGAGTAGCGTGTTGGCAAAAATAGATGAAAACGAATCACTCACTGATAAAATCAATAGTTTGATGGAAGACGATAGAGTTTCGTATGCCGAGCCAAATTATATATATAGAGCGACTTTCATCCCAAACGATCCTTACTATAATAATAATTGGCCGGGTAATATCTGGGGAAAACAGTGGGGTCCGCAAAAAATAGGGTCTCCGGCAGCGTGGGATATTACAACGGGTACGCCATCAAGTATTGTCGCGGTTATCGATACAGGAGTCGACTATACCCACCCTGAACTTATCGGAAGAGTAATAAATGGTTGGGATTTTTCGAATAACGATACTGATTCTATCGATGATAACGGCCACGGTTCGCATGTAGCCGGAATAATAGCTGCCAACGGGCATAATAATATCGGGATAGCCGGAACATCATGGAATAGTAAAATACTTGCGATTAAATCATTAAACAGCTCTGGTACGGGTTCACTTATAGATGTCGCTGATAGCATTATCTACGCAGCCGATAATGGTGCCGATATCATAAATCTTAGTCTGGCAGGGTCTTCTTATTCGCAAACACTTCAAGACGCTGTAGATTATGCTCATGGCATGGGATCGGTCATAATAGCTGCGGTAGGAAATGACGGGAGCACCCTTTTAAATTATCCAGCCGGCTTAAATAACGTTATTGGGGTAGGGGCTACAAACCAATCGGATGTCCGGGCTCATTTTTCAAATTTTAATTCTTCAGTAGATATATCAGCTCCGGGTGTCAGTATTTCGAGTCTTGGAAGCACACCTCTCGGATATACTTACGCCATAATGAGCGGTACATCGATGGCCACGCCATTTGTGTCTGGCGTAGCTTCTCTAATAAATAGTATTCGGCCAAATTGGACTCCTGACCAGATAGAAAGGCGCTTAACTGAGGCTGCATCTGATCTTGGAGTTACCGGAAGAGATGACTATTATGGATGGGGAAGGCTCGACGCTTATGAGGCTATTTTTGAGACTCCTGATCTATTGGAGATAGTATCCGTCGATCCGAAGGGCGCCTATAATCCTCTCTTGGGATCGGTCTTAATCGGCTATGAGTTAACAGACGCGGCTGATATCTATGTGAACATTATCAATGGTAAAGAAGAAGTAGTTAAAAGCCTCGGCCCAATATCATCAGATATAGGTTCCGGATCCATTTTGTGGGATGGAAAAGACGAGTCGCAGACGACCGTCGAACCAGGCTGGTATAGTCTAGATCTTTATGCAAGAACTCTGTCGGGAGCGGTTAATAAAAGAGTTGTTATCAACATAGATGATGCCCAGTCTCTATTACTAGGTGCTCCCTTCGAAAATCGTTCTTCCTTCAATCCTCAAGCAGGGGAGATGGTAGTTATCTCGACAACTATCTCTAAAGAGTCGCTGCTCGGAATGGTAATATATGATTCAAGCAGGGATCAAGTCAATATCTTCCCGCTTGAAAAAAGATCATTAATTGGTACTAGCTCTTTTATTTGGGATGGTAGAAATAGCTATGGCTCACTGGTATCAAGCGGTGTCTATGACTACTTCATCATTGGAATAGACCCTGGCGGAAATAGCTCAGTAGTCAATGGCAGCGTCACTGTAGGACTTTAAGACGATCTATTAGGCGGCCAATTCGCCATTTTTTTCTTCACCTTCGTCGGCTGAAAAGAAACGTTTAAAAATTTTACCATATTTATCCAATTTCTCATTTACCAGCCAATTGACAGAGTCTTTTGGATATGATCCGTCTGTTCCTTTAGCCCCCGCCTTAACGCCTGTGAGAATCTCAATACCTTCATCGATAGAGTCTATCGCCCAGATATGAAATTTTTTTGTTTCTACCGCTTCTAGGACATTTTCCTTCAGCATAAGATTGTCCTGGTTTCTTCTTGGTATTATGACTCCCTGGTCACCACTTAGGCCTCTTGTTTTGCAGACATCGAAGAAGCCCTCGATTTTTTGATTGACCCCGCCTATCGGTTGGATCTCACCTTTTTGGTTAACCGAGCCGGTAACTGCTATCGACTGCTTTATTGAAAGCTCAGACAGGCTTGAAAGAATAGCATAAAGCTCGGCAGAAGAGGCGCTGTCACCCTCTACTCCACTATAAAGTTGTTCAAAAGTAACGGTTGCGGACATGGACATCGGCTTATCCAGCGCATATTTGGAACCTAAATATCCGGATAGAATAAGAACCCCTTTGTTATGAATAGGGCCTCCCAGTTTTACCTCTCGTTCAATGTTGACTACACCGTTTTTTCCAACAAAGGTACTACATGTTATCCTTGATGGCTTCCCAAAATAGTAATCACCAAGATCGTAAATGGATAGCCCGTTTATTTGGCCTGTCTGTTTCCCCTCGGTATCAATAATAATGGTACCTTCTTCGATCATCTTTTGGAGCTTGTCTTCGATAAGATTAGAACGGAATATTTTCTCATCAATGGCTTTTTTGACATGTGAGGAAGAGACTATAGTTGCCCCATCCTGCTCGGCCCAAAAACTTGACTCGCTTAAAAGGTTGTCAATTTCAAAGAAACGCGAAGATAATTTATTCTTATCGTCTGCAAGTCTTGAGCCATATTCAACCACTTTCGCCACTCCGGTTGCATCAAAGTGTAAAGTGTCGGCGTCATCCCTGCATTTAGTCGCTATATAACCGATATACTTATTCACATTGTCTTCGTTTTTCTTCATCTCCCAATTAAAATCGGCCTTAACCCGGAAGAATTTTCTAAAATCTTCATCATAAGTGTATAAAAGATTATAGATAAATGGAGAGCCGATAAGAATGATCTTAATATCAAGCGGTATCGGTTCTGGTTGTAGTGTTGCGGCGGGAACAACTCTGAATTGGTCACCAATATTTTCTATCTTTGCTTGATTGTTTTCGAGAACCCGTTTTAGTGCGTCCCAAGAAAAAATATTTGTAAGTAACTCTAACGAGTTTATGATTAAATATCCCCCGTTTGCCTTATGAAGAGACCCCGGTTTAATCATCGTAAAATCAGTGCTCATGGCCCCAAATTGGGCTTTGTATTCAAGGCGCCCGAAAATGTTATAGTAATTGGGATTTGTCTCTACTACTACGGGAGCGCCTCCGTTAGATGAGTTATCGATGAAGAGATTTACGCCATAACGGTCAAAATTTTGCTCTCCTTGTCCCGTCTCGATGCCGGGAATCATCATCTCCTTTTTTTTATCAGAATCCTTGAACATATCAAGATTTTTCACTATATCTTTTTGAAAGCTGATCAGGTAAGCAGAGACTTTTGGCACTTTTTTATATTTCTCTAATAGGACCTCGAGGTGGTGCCCGATAGAGAATAGCGTGATCTCCCTATCCAGAGTCGCCAAGTTGTCCTTGGCGTCTTTCTCTACATCCCGCACTTCTGTTAACAGATGATTAATATCCCCCTGGAGCTCCTCAGTCTTTACTTTTATCGTCTCCCGATCTTTATCAGACAACTTATCGAAATCCTCATGTTTGATCGGATTTCCATCGATTATCGGATAAGTAAATATTCCCGCTGCAGTTATCTCAAGAGAAAAATTAAAATTTTTAGCTTTATTTCTAAGTTCTTCAATAAGACGGTCACGTTTATCTTGGAAGGCGTTGACGATTAAGTTTTTTCTTTCCTCGTACTCTTCGCTTTCGAAAGCCCTTGGGATAGCGGACTTACAGGCATTGAATAACTCTGTAATATCTTTTTTAAACAAAAACCCTGAACCCGGCGGTAGTTCAATGGCGACAGGATCGTCTTGTTTTTCGAAATTATAGACATAACACCAATCAGATGGGGTTTGTTTATCTTTTGCAATCTCTTTTACATGATTTTCGACTGTGGAGTGTTTTCCGGTCCCGCTTGGCCCGGCTACGTATAGGTTGTGGCCCTTAGCTTTCACTTTAAGACTGAAGGATATCGCGTGAACGGCTCTATCTTGGCCTATCGTGTCAGTTAAGGCTTCGATCGTTTCGGTGGTCTTAAAATCAAACCTACTCGGATCGATAATATTTCTTAATTCATCTGTCTTTAATTCCGGCATCTGTTCTCCTTTTTGGCCACCCACACTTACTCCGTTTTTGTGGCGATAAGTATTGTTTCCCAAAAAATGATTTATTAGGCATGGTTGATTTCCAGCGCTACCCGTTTGTTGACTGAAAATGGCATAGATCGTAAACTACTTTTAACAACAGAATCCGGACATCTTGATGCTGGCGAAAGATAATTATGTCAGTTGAAACAGTCGGGGGAACGTTGCTCCTAGAAACTCGTGGTTTATCTTGACTCGAGAACTCTAAGCAAAATCCTTAAATTCACTGCCCACTGCTGAACTCTTATTTTTTGCTGCCAAAAATCAAGACAGTCCATATGAGGTGTTTTGATGAAGAATTACAATGTAGAGGATAAAGGGTCTAAAGGGATCCAGATATCAAGAAATAACAGAATTGTAAAAAAAGTAACTGATTTTGTGAAAGACCTGTCTCGAAAAGAGCGAGATATGGTATTAAACGGTCTAGTTGTATCGGCACTAATAATACCACTGGCCGCAGCTCCACTGTTTTCACATGCGACTAAGTCGGTAGAGAGACTTAAAGAGAAGAATGGCGCCGTAAAGACTGCGGATCAAAAAGGGCTGACTTCGAGAGGGGAAGCAACAACTGATCAGCCGGCCGCGCCAGCTCCACCCGAGCCGGCCCCAGCTCCGGAACCACCAGCTCAGGATCCGAATCTGCCACCGGCTTTGACTCAAAAAACTGAGAATATCGATCCGGTCTTGATTCAGAGGTTCGATGCTTTTAGGACTTACATATTCCAACAGTCTGGTGTTGTTTTGGAGATAAATAGTGGATACAGAAGCACTGAGCATCAGGCTCATCTATTTAATACGCTCCCACCTGGACAGGCGAATCCGCCAGGGGTGTCGCTTCACGAGAAAGGGAAGGCTATTGATTATACGAATTATAGTCCTGCCCATAATCAACATCTACAGAAGTTTGGCTTAAAGCTTCCATTTGCGGGCAAGGAAGACTGGCACATAGAGGCTGTTTAACAAAAACTGTCAGCGTTAAAGAAGAATAATCAGTCCCCGTTAAGACTTGAACAAGTTTTAGCGGGGACATTTTAGTAGTGATTGACGACCTTAGAGGAGAGGAGCCACCTTTGGAGGTCGACATCGAATCGAAACGTATAAGACTGATTAACTTAAGAACTTAAACCCTGATGTTTTAACGAAAATCATTATCTCTCGTAAAATGATTTAATGATGTATGGTTGATTTATAGCGCTACCTGCTTATTGACTGAAACTGGAATGAACCGTAAACTGCATTTAACAACTGAATCCGGACATCTTGATACTGGCGCAAAATAAGCAAGTCAGTTGAAACAGTCGGGGGAACGTTGCTCCTAGAAGCTCGTAGCCCATTAAGGCTTGAGGGCTCTAAGCAAAATCCTTAAATTCACTGCCCACTGGTAAACTCTTATTTTTTGCTGCCCAAAATCAAGACAGTCCATGTGAGGTGTTTTGATGGAGAACGACAAAAGTGACTTTAGAAAAACCGGAAAGGCGACGCAGTTTGTCGGGAAGGGGTTAGTGTCACTAATTGCGAGAACTAATAAGATGATCGAAGGTGGCCTAAGAAAAATTGACGCAGCACAAATGAAAGCGATCGAAAAAATCCGCGACAGGCTTGAAAATGGTTCGGTCTCTACGTATGACGCCCGCCATCTTGCTAGCGGAAAAGGTCGTCGTTTTAAAATGAAACTGAACAGCTTGAAAGAGTTGTTTGACCCGGTCTTTGTAACTGTAAAGGATAGAGGGTCAAAGGGCATCGAAATATCAAGAAGTAACAGAATTGTAAAAAATATAACGGATTTTGCGAAAAATCTGTCGCGTAAAGAGCGAGACATGGTATTAAACGGTCTAGTCGTCTCGGCACTGATAATACCGCTTGCTGTAGCCCCATTATTTTCTCACGCTACAAAATCAGTTGAGAGACTAAAGATCAAGGAAGGCGCCGTAAAGACTGCCGATCAAAAGGGGTTAACGTCGAGAGGGGAAGCGCGTACTGATGAACAACCAGCACCGGCTCCAGCACCGGCTCCAGCACCGGCTCCGCCGGCTCGGGATCCGAATCTGCCTCCGGTTCTGACTCAAAAAACTGAGAATATCGATCCGGTCTTGATTCAGAGATTCGATGCTTTTAGGACATACATATTCCAACAGTATGGAGTTGTCTTGGAGATAAATAGCGGATATAGAAGCACGGAGTATCAGGCTCATCTATTTAGAACTCTCCCGCCGGGTCAGGCAAATCCGCCAGGGGTATCACTTCACGAAAAAGGTAAGGCGATAGACTACAAACCATTTAGTCCTACATATAACCAACATCTACAGATGTTCGGTCTAAAGCTCCCGTATGCAGGTAGGGAGAACTGGCACGTAGAGGCTGTTTAAGAAAACTGTTCTCGAAATAATAGAAGTATCAGTCCCTGTTAAGGCTTGAAAAAGTTTTAGCGGGGATTTTCTGTAGGGCGTAAGGGCGTAAGGGCAAGGGCGTAAGGGCAAG
>Ga0255058_10000413_pt1 | contig 25400 bp, 17 predicted proteins | sample Cases_109_9_MG_FD_188637 | JGI IMG/M metagenome (GOLD analysis project Ga0255058, IMG submission 188637) | Seawater microbial communities from Amundsen Gulf, Northwest Territories, Canada - Cases_109_9 | ecosystem: Environmental > Aquatic > Marine > Gulf | place: Canada: Northwest Territories... | reverse complement strand
CCCGCCACCTCCGCCACCATCGCCGCCGCCACCCCCGCCACCCCCGCCGCCAGCGCCGCCACCGCCACCACCGCCACCACCGCCACCACCACCGGAAGCGGTTGACATCTCGATGGTAAATATCGCGTTCGTGGCGCCAGACGGCTCGGACGACGTGACGATCCAGCTCGGCGAGACGGTCCGGTGGACGAACAACGAGGCCGCGCCCATCCCGCACACGGCGACGAGCACCACCGTGCCGGCTGGCGGAGACTCATTCGATAGCGGAACCCTGAACCAGGGGGATACGTTCGACTTTACCCCGAACGTGACGGGGACATGGGTCTATTTCTGTGAGGTGCACCCGGTCGACATGGTCGACGCGACGATTATCGTAGAGGCGTAGCCGTACGCTGATCCGCCTTTGGCCGGTCTTTAGGGTCCCGGGACCGGCCAAACCACGAGGGTCGGGCTCGCGCTAGGGGCGGTCGTTCCCGTGCCGAGCTGCCCGGCGCGATTGCCGCCCCAGCACAAGATGGAACCGAGGCGCGTGGTTCCGCAGTTGTGGAACATGCCGGCGCTCACGCCGACGAAACGGCGATCTGTCAGCACGCGGACAGGAGTTGGGCCGCCGGTGCCGAGTCTGCCGTCCCCGAGCTGGCCGTGAGAGTTGCTTCCCCAACAATAGGCGGCTCCGCCTGAATCGATTGCGCACTCGCTGTGCTCACCCCCGGTCACTGCGCCGAAACCAATGGTCGTTTCCACCTCGACCGGAGTAGGGCTGTGAAGCTTGGACACGGCGGCGTTGCCCAACTCTCCCGCCAGATTGGCGCCCCAACAGTACGCCGTACCGTCCGCGGTCAGACCACAGGACTGCAGGCCGCCCGCATTCAACGAGGCAAGTGTGGGAATACCCGCGATCAGAACCGGGCGAGTCCCGCAGCGCGAGACCCCGCACATCTCGTCGCTGGCGTTGTTGCCCAACTGGGACCATTTGTTGTAGCCCCAGCAATGGGCGTCACCGAGCTCTGTCAACCCACAGGTGTGGACGGCTCCGGCATCGAGGCTGGAGAACCTCAGGGAACCGGCAACAGGAACGGGTTCGGCGGTCGATTCCGTTGAGCCGTCGCCCAACTGCCCAAACCGATTAAGGCCCCAGCAGTAGGCCCGCCCATCCTGATCAAGGGCACAGGTGTGTCCCCCCCCGAGACTCAGTCTGCTGAAAGAGAGCCCCCCGACGACGGCCACCGGCGAGCTGCTGGAGCCGGTGGGACTTCGGGTGCCCCCGCCGAGTTGTCCCGACCGGTCGTCACCCCAGCAGAAAGCGGCGCCTTCGTGCGTCAGGCCGCAGGTATGTCTTCCGCCCGCCTCGAGCGCGCCGAAGCGCATGGAGCCGGCAGACGCCACCGGAGTGCTTTGGGCGACGGGGTCTGCGATGGAGCTGCCGACCTGAGCATGGGCGTTGCTTCCCCAACAGAAGGCGGTGCCCAGCTCGTCCAGGGCGCAGGAATGATCGCCTCCGGCCGACACGCTGGTGAAGGGGGTCTCTCCACCTGAATCGGGCGCCGTCGTCGGGTCGGCGCCGCAGGCGCAGAGGCCGACGGCGCTGAGAACAATTGACGTTCTGGACCAAGGCATCATCGTGCAGCTCCTAGTCAACGATGTGGACCAGAGACTCCCAAGGGAAGGGCCGCACCTGCGGTGTTCCGCGGCCCTCGGTACATTCCATCCCGCTGCCGGTGGGTCGGTCTCCGGGAAGTGACATGTAGGAGATGCCGATGTCAGACACGGCCCACTCGTTGAGTCGTCGCGGCTTCTTACGGATGACGGCGGCGTCGGCCGGAGCAATCGGCGCGGGTGCTCTCGGATGCGAAGACAAACCGCCGCTCGGTCCCGAGAGTCCGACGACGCTGCGTCCCCTTCGCATACCAAGCACGATCGGCGCGAACGGCGTCACGTTGAACACCGAGGTGGGATCAGCCGATCTCGGTGCTGGATCGAGCTCGGTCGTCTGGGGATATCGTGCGGACAGCGCCGAGACCGTGTCGTTTCCGGGTCCGACTATCGAAGCACGGCGCGGCGGCAGGGCGACGATCACTCTCACGAACAGCGGCTTGTCCGAGCCGACGATCACCCACTGGCACGGGATGGTCATCGATGGTCTGAGCGACGACCAGCCTGGCAACGATGGGCATCCCGCGAACGCGATCCAACCCGGCGAATCCTTCAGCTACGATTCCCCGATCCGTCAACGCGCCGGAATGAACTGGTACCATCCACACCCTCACCGGCGCACGGGGTGGCAGATCAACATGGGTCTGGCCGGAGCCTTCCTCATCCGGGACGCGGAAGAGGACGCGCTCGGCCTCCCCTCCGGCGACAGAGAGATGCCGCTGATCCTACGTGACACCGAGCTGGACGACGGGAATATCTCGTACGAGCCTGTGTCGCACGGCTTCCAGGGAGATGTCGGTCTCGTTAATGGAGTGCGCAGCCCGACGCTAGAGGTCGATCGCGACGTGTATCGGTTCCGAGTATTGAACGGCTCGAGCGCTCGGATTTACCGGCTGGCTCTGGAGGGCAAGTCGTTCCTGCTCATCGGAAACGACGGCGGCCTCTTGCCAACAGGGGTCCCACTTACCGAGGTGGATATCGCGCCTGCGGAGCGGCTCGATCTCCTCGTCGACTTCTCGGAGCTCGATGAGGGCGGGGGCTTGGTCCTCCGGGACAGCCTGGCTGGATGGGAGCTGCTCGGGTTCACCGGGTCCGGCCGAGGCGCCGGCGGCACCATGCCCTCAGTACGCTCCCAGATCACGCCCCTGTCGCCGGCCGATGTCGTGGAGACGCGCGAGTTCATCTTCGAGGGAAGCAGCCAGATCAACGGGCGAGAGTTCGAGATGGATCGCGTGGATTTCCAGGTCCCACGCGGCCAGACCGAGCGCTGGATTCTCTCGGCCCCTTCCGACGCGCCGCACCCCGTACACGCTCACGCTTCCCCGTTTCAGATTCAGTCTCGAACGGGCGGGAGGGGTCAGGTCTTCCCTTGGGAGACTGGCTGGAAGGACACCGTGCTGCTGGAGAACGGCGAAACGGTGGAATTACTGGTTCGGTTCGACCTGACAGGCATCAATCACCAGACCCGGGCTACCTATCTGATGCACTGCCACAAGCTGGAACACGAGGACGCGGGGATGATGCTGAACTTCCAGGTCGTGGGGTAGGCGTGCACATCGACCCATCTCGGCTGGCGCAGCTCCGCTCAGCGCCGGGCAAGGTTAGCGCCGCCCGGCGATCCTTCCCGGCCTGGGTCACGAACGGCCCGATCCAGCCGTTCTCACTCAGGCCCTCAAGCGGAGCCCTCTCAAGCGGAACTCTATGATCAGGACGCGCCGAACAAGCGCCCGGACGATCCTCCTCGCGGCGACCTCGTGTGCCGGCACGCTCTCCGTGAGCGCAGTCGGCGCGGCGCAGCCGGTCACCGAACGGACACCCAACATTCAGGGCACCTGGGTGACCTCGCCCTGGACGGTCTACTTTCAGTTCGCCCACCGCTTCGAGGTAGCGGGCGACGCGACGATCGGCGACATCTTCACGGACGGCAAGGTCGTGAACTACCCGACCTTCGAGCTTGCTATCGGGCTGTTCTCGGGTTCGATGGTGGGGGTCCGCTACAGCAGCAACTCCCTGGTCCAGGCCAACTTCAACGAGTGGCAGCCCTACCTGAAGTGGGCGCCGATCCGAGGGGTGGGGAACGGCAAGCCATCGCTCTCGCTGTTGGGGGCCTACAACGGAGCGTCCAAGAGCTTCGATGCCGAGGTGTCGGGGGAGACTCGGTTCGGTCCCGCTCAGATCCTGGGGGCCGTCCGTGGATTCACGAACCCGTACAGCGTGCCGGACAGCGTTGACAACGCCTCCCTCGCCCTGGCCGGCGGCCTCGGGTTCAAGATCACCCGTTACCTGCAGATCGGGGGTGACGTGGGCGGCATCGTCGCCGGACTCGACGGTATCCCCGCTGCCTGGAGCGCCCAGGTCGGCATCGGCATTCCGTTCACGCCACACACCTTCTCGCTGGTGGCGACGAACGTCTCTAGCGGGACGCTTCAGGGAGTTTCGGCGGGCATCAAGGGTGCGGTGTTCTGGGGCTTCGAGTTCACCGTTCCGTTCAGCGGTTTCGCGCGCTGGGGAAAGATCTTCAAGCCCGAGGAAGTGTCCGAGGAGAACTTCGAGCCGCCGCCTGGCGGCGCCGTGGTCGAGGTCCAGATCTCGCGCTTCTCCTTCGGTCCCTCGGAGCTCCGAGTTCCACGGGGGACGACAGTGCGCTGGGTCAACAAAGACCCCGTGGTCCACACGAGCACATCCGACTCGGACCTTTGGGGGTCTCCAGGGCTCGCTCCGGGCGAGAGCTTCTCGTTCACGTTCGAAGAGCCGGGTGACTATCCCTATCACTGCATCCCGCATCCGGTCATGAAGGCGACGATCATCGTGGAGTAACCGCTACGCCGCCGCCCGCTCGATGCGAGTGGTTCCGGCTTGCCGAGGGGCGCCCGGTCAGGGGCTCCGGCGGCTACTCTTCGAGCAGGGACTCTTGGAGCCCGAGAAGGACCGCGGCAAGGTCGGTCCGGAGATCCAGCACCGGCAGGATCGGGTCGTCCTTCATCCGCCGCACCCGGCGGGGCAGCGTCCGGATCGTGTGCTTGCCGATTTCGAGCCCGGGCTTGACCTCTCGCCAGCGGAGAGGGGCGGAGACGGGCGCTTCGGGGAGTGGCCGGACGCTGTACGGCGCCACGATGAGCTGGCCGCGCCGGTTCTGGAGATAGTCGATGTAGACCTTCCCCTGGCGGGCCGCGAGGTTGCGCTGAACCGTCGCGATTGCCGGCAGCCGCCGGACGATGATCTGCGCCAACAGCTGGCCGAGCGTCCGCGACTGCTCGTAGGTGTAGCGGGCCCCGAGCGGGACCAGGACATGAAGCCCCGTGGAGCCGCTCGTCTTCACGAAGGTCGGGAGGTCGATCTCCTGGCAGAGCGAGCGGATGGCGAGGGCGATCTCGATCACGTGCTTGAAGGGCGCTTCCTTGGGATCCAGGTCCAGCACGCAGAAGTCCGGACGCTCCAGCTCCGTCACGCGGCTCATCCAGATGTGCAGCGGGATGGTCCCCAGGTTGGCGAGGTAGAGAAGGGAAGCTTCGTCCTCGCAGACGAAGTACTCGAGCTCGCGGCTCGAGCTGTCGCTCCAGATGGCAACGGTCCGAATCCAGTCGGGGGCGAAGTCGGGCGCGTCCTTCTGATAGAAGTTCTTGCCGTCGATCCCGTCGGGGTACCGGGTGAGCACGAGGGGCCGACCTTCCAGGAAGGGAAGGAGCCAGGCCGAGATCGAGCGGTAGTACTCGATCAGATCCCCTTTCGTGTATCCCTCCTCCGGCCAGAAGACCTTGTCCAGGTTGGAGAAGACGAGCTTTGGCGCCGAAGCCGTCCCGGGCCGACCCTTGGCGGATCCCGCAGCGGAGTCCAAGCTCCTGCCTCTCGAGGGCGGCATCTCGCACTCGACCGGGGCCTTGTCCTCCCGCAGGCGCAAGAACACGGGCTGTCTGAGGAGTCCGTCCTCCGTGCGCTCCTTGTAGCGGACCTCGACGACCAGCTCCGGCTCCACCCAGCGGTGCCCGCCGCTCTTGCCGCCGGCGCCCGGCGTCCCGGGCGCGTCCAGAAAAGCCGGCTCGGGCCGGTCGAGGGCCGTCAGCTCATCAGCGATCTCCGCCAGCTGGCTGTCGCTGAAGCCGCCCCCGACCCGGCCGGCGTATCGGAGCTCGCCGCCCTCGTAGGCCGCCAGGTGAAGGGCTCCGAAACCGGTCCGACCTCTCTTGGGAAGCGTGAAGCCGACGACGACGAAATCGTCCGATAGGTCTGACCGCACCTTGAGCCAGTTGCGCGACCGGCCTCCGCGATAGGTGCTGTCGGCCTTCTTGGCGACGATGCCCTCAAGCTGCAGGCGAAGGACGTGCTCGTAGACGTCCTCTCCCCGCTCCTCGAAGTGGTCCACGTACCTGATGAGACCGGCCTGGGGCAGCATCTTCCGGAGGATCGCCTTGCGGTTGACAAGCGGAAGCTGCCGGAGGTCAAAACCATCGAGGGCAAGCAGGTCGAAGGCATAGAAGGTGGCGGGCATCCGGAGCGCGCCCGCCTCGATGTCGGGTCCGCGCCGGAGCTGCGCCCGCTTCTGAAGCCGCTGGAAGCTCGGGAGGCCGTCCTCGTCGTGGGCCACGACTTCTCCGTCCAGCACGAAATGGTCGAACGGAAGAGCCGCCACGGCCTGCGCGACCTCGGGAAAGGTGCTTGCCGCGCTGTGGCCGTTCCTCGTTCGCAGGCTCACCTCGTCTCCGGATCGCCCGCCCAGCATCCTGTAGCCGTCCAGCTTGAGCTCGAAGATCCAGCCGGCTCGATTGAAGGGCCTCCTCCGCGCCTCTCCCAGCATCAGGTCGACCTCGGCCGTCCTCACTCTTCGCGGCCGAGCCCCCGGTTCCTCGAGCTCCGAGCGGAGATCAGGGGCCGGGTCGTAGCCGTCGCCCAGCTGATCGACGGTGAGCCCGGAGAGCACGGATCCGGCGGGCAGGCTCTCATCCCGAAGGTCTTCGCCCGAGCCGACGTACTTCTTCTCCCGGATGAGGAGCCACTCGTTCTCGGACTTGGCCAGCTTCACCAGGGTCCACACTCCACGAAGCTTGAGGCCGCGGAGCTCGAGCAGGATCTTTCCCGTTTCCAGCCCTTCCGAGGGATCGTGCCGGGCAACCCACGTCCCGCGGTCCCATAGGATCATCGCCCCCGCTCCGTAGTTGCCTTCGGGGATGACTCCCTCGAAGTCGACGTACTCGAGGGGATGATCCTCCACATGTACGGCCAGCCGCTTCTCGGCCGGGTCGAGCGATGGCCCTTTCGGCACCGCCCAGGAGGCGAGGGCGCCTTCGATCTCCAGACGGAGGTCGTAGTGCAGGCGCGTGGCGTCGTGGAGCTGGACGCAGAATACGCCGCCGCGGGGAGCCGAGGAGGCCGGTTCCGCGTGCGTTGCGGCCGATTCCAAAGGCTCCGCCGCCGCCGCTGCCTCGCCCGCCGGCTCCGGGGTGGCGTCGGCGCTTCTCTTTTTCCGGTATCGGGATAGCTGGTCTTTATCGGGCACGGCTTCCGCTCGAACGCTCGAGTATTACATTTATGTCGGCCCGGGAAGCCCAAACGCCGTAGCGCGTTACGGGTTCCCGGAAGCGACAGACGCCTTCAAACCCGGCGGAGATGGCTATGCGACCCATCGGTTCAGCCACGATATCCTTCGGCCTCGTCTCGGTACCCACCAGCCTGTACTCGGTGGCCGAGTCCGCAGCCAACATATCCTTCAACTGGATTCACAAGGACTGCGGCTCGCGGGTCAAGCAGAGGCACTACTGCCCGAAACACGACGAGCTGGTCGAACGCGACGACCTCGTGAAGGGCTACCAGTACGCCAAGGACCAATACGTGCTCTTCGAGCCCGACGAGATCAAGCAGCTCAACGCGGTGGCGACGAACACGATCGAAATCGCCGAGTTCATCCCGCTGGAGCAGGTGGAGCGGATCCAGCTCTCCCGCGCCTACTACCTCGGGCCCGACAAAGGGGGGGAGCGTGCCTACCGGCTTCTGAGCGCGGCACTAAGGGAAACCGGGCGCGCCGCTCTGGCCACCTACGCCGCCCGAGGGAAACAGTACCTCGTGCTCGTGCGCCCGGTCGAGGACGGCCTCCTGCTCGAGCAGCTGCACTACGCCGACGAGCTCCGGCCGTTCTCGGAGGTCCCGCTGGGCGAGGCCGAAGTGAAGGACGAGGAGCTGAAGTTGGCCGTTCAGCTCATCGAGCAGGCCGCCTCGGGGGCATACGAGCCCGAGAAGTACGAGGATGAGGTCCGCAAGCGGATCATGGCTATCATCAACGAGAAGATCGAGACCGGCGAGGAGATCACGGCCGCGCCGACGCTCGAGACCGAGACGAAGGTCATCGATCTGATGGCCGCGTTGAAGGCCAGTCTCGGCGAGGAAGAGGAGGCTGCGGCTTCCAAGCCTCGAAAGGCGGCCAAGCGGGCGGGCTCGAAGAAGAAGGTCTCCAAGAAGGCGGCGAGCGGAGGTTGAGCCGCAGTCGGCCGAGATGGACGATACGTACCGAACACGAGCAGTAGCAGATCTGCTGGGCATCACGCCCGCCCGGGTGCGCCGGTTCGTCCGAGCCGGCCTCCTGGACGCGCCCCGCGATTCGCGGGGCTATCGCTTTTCCTTCCAGGACCTGGTTCTCATCCGGGCGGCCACGGAGCTCGAGGCCGAGGATCTCTCGGCCGCACAGGTCGGGAGGGCTCTCCGCGAGCTTAGGCGACAGCTTCCCGGACGGCCCCTCTCCGCCGTGCGCGTGAGCTCCGAGACGGGGCACGTCGTCGCCCGGGAAGGCGAGTCGGCCTGGGAGCCCGAGTCCGGCCAGTACGTGCTCGGCCTCGGCGACGGCCTCCGAGGGCAGCCGGGGGCGCCTGAGCATGAGCGGTCGATTCCCCTCGCGAATCCCTACGGCAAGGAGCCGGAGTACGGGCAGGGCCCGGCCGAGTGGTTCGAGATAGGCTGCGAGCTCGAAGCGGGGTCTCCGGCCGAGGCCCGAGCGGCCTACACCCGAGCACTGGAGCTGGCGCCGGATCATCCCGGCGCGCATCTGAACCTGGGCCGGCTTCTGCACGAAGAGGCGAACCTGACCGCGGCAGAGGGCCACTACCGAGCAGCCCTTGCCGCCGAGCCCGGGAGCGCGACCGCCGCCTTCAACCTGGGCGTGGTCCTCGAGGACCACGGCAAGGTTGAGCGGGCGCTCGAGGCCTATCTTCGCGCCGTCGCCGCGGACCCCGAGCTGGCCGACGCCCACTACAACCTCTCGCGCCTCTACGAGGCGATGGGAGACCGCGGCGCCGCCCTCCGCCATCTGAGAAGCTACAGCCTGCTCTCCAAGACCAGCTGATGTCCAGGACCAGCTGACGCTCCAGCCGGGGCTCGGCCCGAGCGGGCCGACTGTGGCGCGACCGCCGCGATATACGCCTGCGGTGGAAGGTGCTCGTCCCGACCCCGTTTTTGACGCGTCCACGCCACACTTCTGGCTTCGCCCGTCCCCACCCAAACGCCACGTCGCTGACCGCGAAATACATATACGATAATAGCTTGCAGCGATCGCCGTTGTTTGGCCTGCGCTGGTACGGGGCGTGAATTACATCTGGCCGGCAAGGTCGAGAATGGCTTTTAGCCGTGGACGGACTCGCGGAAGAGCGAAATAGAAAAGAGCGGTCGATGACAATGGTAGCGATCAACCAGATGTTCCGAGTGGGCGTGGGCTTCGCCGCCTGGTGCGCCCTCCGGCAAGTCCTGATGCTCTGGTTGACAAACGTGTAACCCCTGCGGAATAACCTCTGCTGATCCGGGGGCGGGGCGATCGCCGTCCCCCCCGGCTCCTCACCTTCTTTCTCCTTTCGGATCTTCGCCCCATACTGTGCGGATGCACGCCGCGCAGCCTCCGGTTCGAGCCGTCGTCTGGGACTTCGACAACACGCTGGTCGACTCGCGAGAGAAGAATCTCGCCGTCACGCGACGGATCGTGACGCATCTCGGCGGGACCTGGGATCGCGTTCCGATGCTGAGTTCGCTCGAGAGCTACCAGGATGCGCTCTGGCGCACACGGAATTGGCGTGACTTCTACCGCTCCGGGCTGGGCATGGACGAGGAGACGATCGATGAGGCCGGGCGGCTGTGGACCGGCTATCAGATCGCCGAATCCACGGCTGCGCCGATCCTGCCCGGCATCCCGGAAGCCCTGGACGCCCTTCGCCACCTTCCGCACGCCATCTTCTCGGCCAACAGCCGCCGTAACATCGACGAAACGCTGAACGGCCACCGCCTCAGAGACCGTTTCGACACGGTCGTCGGGTACGAGGAGGTCCACCTGCAGGCGCAGAAGCCGGCGCCCGACGGGTTTCTGCTGTGCGTGGAGCATCTGGGCTTGGAGGAGGGGGGCGTTCTCCTGTACGTGGGAGATCACGAGGTCGACGCCGAGTGCGCGGCTAACGCAAACGTCGAGCTCGAACGTCGGGGCATGCCGTTTCGTGTGCTCAGCGTCGGAGCGGACTATGGCCGAAGCGAAGGTTCCGAATGGTCGCTCGAGCCCGACTATCGAGCCGACTCGCCGTCCGCCGTCGTCCGACTGGCGGAGTCGCTCGGCCAGGGCCCGTAGAACGCGCCCCGTAGAAGCTGTTAACGCCGCCGTAACGGACCGTTGCACCATGGCCCCGTCACGACTAGTGTGAACGGGTTGTTTGGCGTGACCCCCAAGACGGATGAGGCTATGCCGCCGCGCAGTACAGAGAGCGCTCACCCCGGCTTTCTTCGCCAGCCCTTCCGTAGCCCCACCACCCCCTGCCACCGCCAGATCTCGAGTCCACCGGACTCGCGTGGGATAGACGCTTCCGAGGTAAGACCGCTCATCGAGACGAGGAGGGGAACGATGCGTGAACGCAGTTGGTTGGGGTCTCTTGCGCGAGCCGGGGCCGCCACACTGGCTCTTCTTCTTTTCCTGACAGCAGGCCTGCTCGCCCAGGGCGTGACGACCGGCGAGATGGGCGGGTTCGTTCTCGACACGGAGGGCAACCCGATCACCGACGCCAGCGTCGTCGCCCGGCACGAGCCTACCGGCACCTCGTACGGCACGAGCACACGAGGCGGGGGCGCCTGGACGATCCCCAACATGAGGGTCGGCGGTCCGTACACGATCGTCGTCAGCTTGATTGGATACGCCGACCATACCGAACAAGGCGTCTACGTGGACCTCGGTCAGGACCTGCGGCTGAACTTCGAGCTGGAGATTCAGGCCGTCGAAGTGGAGGAACTGGCGGTCGAGGTTGAGAACACGCTGCTGAACGCGGGCCGAACCGGCGCCGCGACGTTTGTGAGCCAGGAGCAGATCGAGGTTCTGCCCGCGCTCCGGCGGACGTTCAGGGATCTCGCGCGGATCGACCCGAGGGCCGACGAGAACATGTCCTTCGGCGGGAGAAACTGGCTTTACAACAACATCTCGCTGGACGGTTCCTACTTCAACAACGCGTTCGGGCTGGATGACCCGGCCCCGGGCGGACAGACGTCCTCGGAACCGATCCCATTCTCGGCGATCGAGGCGGTGAACGTGCAGATTGCCCCGTTCGACATCCGTCAGAGCGGCTTCACGGGCGCCAACATCAACATCGTCTCCAAGAGCGGCACGAACGAGTGGGAGGTCGCCGCCTACGGCTTCTTCCGGAACCAGGATCTCCTGGGGAACAACATCAACGGCGAGCCCGTCGTGGCGAACCCGGATCTGAGCTTCGGCCAGTACGGAGCCAGCGTCGGCGGGCCGATCATCAAGGACAAGCTCTTCTTCTTCGTGAACGGCGAGATCAACCGGCGTGATGACCCGGGCACCAACTTCGTGGCCGACGAGGATGGCAACGTCACGTTCGGCGAGTCCCGCGTCGAGGCCAGCGTGATGGACGCGATCTCGCAGCGGCTGCTGGATGTCTACGGGTACGACACCGGCCCCTACCAGGGCTTTACGCACCAGACGGACAGCGACAAGCTGCTCTTCAAGCTCGACTGGAACATCAGCCAGAGCGACAATGTCATGTTTCGCTACAACTTCCTGGATGCGACGCAGGACAAGCCCCCGCACCCCTTCGTGCTGAGCCCGTTCGGCTCGGGTCGAGGGCCGAACGAGTCGAGCCTGCCGTTCGAGAATTCCGGGTATACGATGAACAACAACTTGAACTCGTTCGCCATGGAGCTGAACAGCCGCTCGACCGGGTGGGCGAACCGCGCCTTCGTGAGCTACAACCGCTTCCGGGACCATCGGGACCCGTTCAGCGAGCCCTTCCCGACGGTCGAGATCGCCGAGGGGGGCGTCACGTACACGACGGCGGGCCACGAGCCCTTCTCGATCAGCAACATCCTTCATACGGACGTCTTTCAGTTTACCGACAACTTCACCTTCTTCAGCAACAAGCACTCGATCACCGTCGGGACGAACTTTGAGTCCTTCAGGTTCTTCAACTCCTTCAACTTCGTGCGGCACGGTGTCTGGTTCCTGCCGCCTCAGACGTTCGTGGGATCGACCTACTCATCGCTGGACGAGTTCTTCGATTTCACCAACCCGGACAGTGAGAACTTCCACCCCCTGAACGCACTGGTTGATATCATTGCGACCTGCGGGGAAGTCATCGGTTGTCCGCTCAAGGCGGAGGACTTCACGATGGGACAGCTCTCCTTCTACGGGCAGGATGAGTTCGAGATCTCTCCGCGCGTCAGCCTTACCTACGGGCTTCGCATCGACATGCCGATGTACTTCACGAACCCGGTGGACAACCCGTTCTCTCGCGGGCTCACCGCGCTGGATCCGGATCGTCAGTCCGTTGTGATCGATCAGAGCAAGACGCCGGGCACGCAGGTGCTGTTCGCGCCAAGACTCGGCTTCAACTGGGCCGCCACAGAGGACCGCTCGGTCCAGATCCGCGGTGGCTCGGGCATCTTTACGGGCCGGATACCGTTCGTATGGGGCGGCAACAACTTTTCGAACCCGGGCTTCAATCCCAACATCTGGAGCGGCTCAGCCGATCCGGCACCGGTCGTCACCGGAGAGGGATGTACGTCGACCCGATGTGACATCGGGGTTCTCCAGCAGTCCGTGTTCGTGAACGCCTTCGCCGAGGGCTTCAAATGGCCGCAGAGCTGGACCACCGACATCGCGTTCGACTTCCGGCTGCCGGGGGCCGTCCTTTCCACGTTCGAGATGATCTATGGACGCGACATCAACGCGATCACCATGTGGAACGCCGACCTCGCGGCCCCATCCGGCACGCTTCCGGTCGACGGCCGGCCGACGTTCGGCGGGGTTCCCGCCAACTCCCTCAATCCGGCCTTCGGGGTCGGTAGCTGCATCTGCGTGCTCGATAACAAGAGTGATGGCTGGAGTCTCAACTTCACCGCCCAGTTCCAGCGGGCATTCGACTTCGGCCTCGCGTTCATGGCCGCTTATTCCTACACGGATGCGAGAAACATCCTGAAGTCGACGGAGATCGCGATCGACCTTTGGTCGCAGATGCCGGTTCAGGGTGATCCGAACAACCCGGAACAAAGCTTCTCCCAGTTCGGGCAGCAGCACCGAATCCTGGGAACGGTGACGTATCCGGTGGAGTGGTCGCGCTCCCTGGCCACGAGCTTCGGTGTCTACTTTAACGTGGCGAACGGAAACTCGTTCAGAGGCGCCGGCGGCAACCGCTACTCCTTCATCTACTCCGGCGACGTGAACGGGGACGGATCGCCGTTTAACGACCTGATCTACATCCCGGCGAGCCAGAGCGAGATCACCTTCGATGCGTTTACGGACTCGAACGGCAACGTCGTGACTCCTGCGCAGCAGTGGGCCGCGTTCGACGCGTTCATCGAGCAGGACCGGTACCTGAGCCAGCACCGGGGTGAGATTTCCGAGCGCTTCGGTCTCCTGAACCCGTTCTGGTCCAACATTGACTTCAAGATCATGCAGGACTTCATCTTCGGCGATGTCGGGTCGGAGCATAAGATCCGGCTGAACTTCGACTTTCTGAACTTCGGCAACCTGATCAGCTCCAGCTGGGGCGTGCGGCAGGTGGCGAGCGCGGCCGCCACGAATCCGCTGACGCTCACCCGGTTCGAGGACGGAACGCCCGTCTTCAACTTCAACCTGACCCAGGAGACGTTCACCCCCGATCTGAGCGAGTTCTCGCGGTGGCGCTTCCAGCTTGGGCTGCAGTACCTGTTCAACTAGAGCGCGAACCCCGACCGCTCTCGAGCCCCGGCCGCCACATGGCAGTCGGGGCTTTTTCTCGCGTCCGCGGGGATTGACCCTAGAGAAGGGCGTGGAGTAGTTCAATGAAGCGAGATCCTGGACACTCGCGCACGAAAGGTTCGGTCCCATGATGCTCGTCTCCGCCGCCGCACTGATCCTCGGCCTAGCGCCCGCTGTCTCACCCGCTCCCGCCTTCGACGTCGCCGCCGACACGGTCGTGATCACCGAGTGGCTCGTGCCGTACGAGGAGAGCCGGCCGCGGGATCCTTTCGTGGCGCCGGACGGGCGCGTCTGGTTCGTCGGACAGCGGACCGACTACGCGGCTGTCTTCGATCCGAGAACCGGCGAGTTTGAGCGCTTCGACCTACCCGAGGGGACGGGACCCCACAACCTCATCGTGGACTCCGACGGGACCGTCTGGTACGCGGGCAACCGCGCCGCGCACATCGGGAAGCTGGATCCGGTGACCGGCGAGATCGAGCAGTTAAAAACCCCCGACCCGCCGGCGCGCGATCCGCACACGCTGGTGTTCGCCCCGGACGGCAACATCTGGTTCACCGTTCAGGGCGGCAATGTCGTTGGGCACCTGCAGACGACGACCGGCGAGATGCGCCTACTGCCCGTGGAGACGGGGAGCGCGCGGCCCTACGGGATCGTGACCGCCCCGAACGGCCGGCCGTGGATCGCACTCTTCGGCACGAACAAGCTGGCGACGGTCGATACCGAGCGGATGCAGCTGTCCGAGATCGAGCTGCCGCGGAAGGATGCGAGGCCGCGCCGCCTGGTTCTCACGTCCGATGGAAACGTCTGGTACGTCGATCACGCGAAGGGTTTCCTCGGCCGGTACAGCCCGGCCAACGGTCGGTTCGAGGAGTGGGAGATGCCGAGTGGGTCGTCCTCGCGTCCGTACGCGATGGCCGTCGACGACAGGGACCGCCTGTGGATGGTCGAGACCGGTGTGAACCCGAACCGCTTTGTGGGCTTCGATCCGGCCACCCGAGAGTTCTTCGCCGCGACCGAGATCGAGAGCGGCGGAGGTAGCGTTCGCCACATGCACTACGATCAGCGCACGCAGTCCATCTGGTTCGGCACCGACACGAACTACCTCGGCCGCGCCCAACTCCCATAACGCACCGTCGTAGCTGAGATCGTAGCGCTCCCGGACGCCGTAAGTCCCGCCCTCAGGCCGGCGGGCGTTCCCGGAGCGAGCCTCTGACGCCTCGAGGAGACTCCGCTGGGCGAAGCCCAAGGAGGCTCTGAGAATCAGGCGTCAGGAGTGAGACGGAGGGAGTTCCGCCGGCCCCAAAGGCGGGACGTGCCTAGTCCTGTGGCTCCAGGATCTCCTCGATGCGGACCAGCACGTCCTTCAGGTGGAGCCTCGTGTCACGGTCCACGCCGCGGGAGAGCGCGGCCCGGGCCTGGCGCTGGATCGTCTCCAGCTCGGCGCGGATATGCGGCCGGATGTCCGACTGGGCCACGTTCACCGGAGTGAAGAAGGAGGCCGCGGCCTGCGAGCCCTCCGGCTGGGTGAAGTCCTCCGTCATGAGGCTGGCGGCCCGGGCCAGGTAGCCGCGCTGCAGGCTTCGCCGGTAGAGGCCCACAGGTTCCGCCGTTCGCAGCTCGCGCCACACGCTCTCGCGCAGATCCTCCAGCATCTCGCCCAGGCCGTAGGCGTCGCTGCCGAGCCGTGCCTCGGACTCGATGAGCCGCTGCATGCGTCCGGCCTGCATCACGAGCCCGAGCGTGCGTACCTGGAGGACCCGGAGCCGCTCGACCGCGCCGACGTTCTCGATCCGACTCACGATCGCTTCCGGCACCAGCCAGGTCGGAGGATCGAAGGCCTGCGTCCCGAGGAAGTCCAACGCGCGGCGCTGCGTCTCGGCCGGAACGAACTCGTAGACGGGGCCCTCCTGATCGTAGGTCTTCCGCGTTTGGATCGCCCCGCCGATGTTCGCGGCCACGTGGTCCATATAGCGGTTCCACTGGTCGACGACCTCGCCGTACAGCTCTGCCAGCTCGGCGTACTCTTCGCCCTCCTCGTACGTCCACTCGAGGAGGCCATCCAGAATCCGCTGCAGGTTGGCGATGCCGTATGCGCCCGCCCGCATCGCGTCGTCCCCTATCGCTTCCCACATCGAGGTCGGGTCCACCAGACTCGGGTCTCCGAAGCGGTACATCGGGTCGTCTGCGTGCTCCAGGATCCAGTCGTTGAGTATCGACTGCTCCTCGTCCGGCGCATCGGCCTCGAGGATCGGCCTGTACCCCCAGCGGATCGAGTACTCGTCGTACGGGCCGATGTTGGGCATGAAACAGACGCCCTCGTCTTCCGGCTGCGCGACGTAGTTGAAGCGGGCGTAGTCCATGATGGACGGCGCGGTGCCCATGCGGCATGTGAAGCTCGCGGACCTGAGAGAATCCACCGGGTAGGCGGCGCTCGCCTTCATGTTGTGCGGCAGCCCGAGGGTGTGCCCGACCTCGTGGGCCGCCACGAAGCGTATCAGCTGACCCATCAGCTCATCGTCGAACCTCACCTTCCGGGCCTCGGGGTTCGCCGCCGCCGTCTGCACGAAGAACCAGTTGCGGACGAGGTTCGCCACGTTGTGGTACCAGCCGATGTCCGATTCGAGGATCTCGCCGCTGCGCGGGTCGTGGACGTGAGGCCCGAAGGCATTCTGCGTCTGCGACGGGAACCAGCGAATGACGGAGTAGCGGATGTCCTCCGGACTGAACTCGGGGTCTTCTTCCGGGGAGGGGGGATCCTCGGCTCGAATGGCGTTCTTGAATCCGGCCGCCTCGAAGGCGGGTTGCCAGTCCACGATCCCCTGCTTCAGGTACGGCCTCCACTTCTCGGGCGTCGCCGGGTCGACGTAGTAGACGATCGGCTTGATCGGCTCGACGAGCTCGCCCCTACGGAACGCGGCGGTGTCGCTCGGCTCGAGACGCCAGCGCGTGATGTAGCGGCGGGTCACGGTCTTCTGGTCGCTCAGCCCGTAGTCCACCTGGGAGACGCGGAAGAAGCCGACCCGCTCATCCCACAGCCGCGGCCGCATCGGCTCCTCCGGGAGCAGGATCATCGAGTGGTTCATCTCGAGCGAGACCGTCCCGGTGGAGGTGTTGGTGGGTGGCTCGCTCGCCGCGTAGGTGAGCGCGACGCGCACTTCGATGTTGCGCGGGAAGCTCTTTACCCAGTCGACGAAGCTCCGGCTCTCGTCCAGTGCGCTCACCTTAAAGCGCTCGCGGAGCGGCTTGCTGAGACCGAGCATCTTGACGTCGCTGGCGTAGAGCTTCGTCACGTCGATCACGACGGCGCTCGAGTCCTCGTTGAGCGCCTCGATCTCGAACGCCTTGACGATCGGCTCGAAGGTCGCGTTGACGACCGCCTCGTAGATCGGGAGGGAATCGGCCGCCACGAGCTCGTGGGAGGACACACGGAGCAGGATCCGGTCATCGTGTCGCTGCCAGCGGATCGTCTGCGTGTTGTTCTTCATGCCGCCGAAGCCGAGCCGTTCCGCCGTCTTCGCCCGACGGGAGACGAGCAACATCTCGCGCTCGAGCATCGCCTCGGGGATCTCGAACAGCACCTTCTCGTCGATGCGGTGCACGACGAACATCCCGGAGTCCGAGACCGCTTCCTCCGTGACGACCTCGGCGTACGGCTTGATCTTCTCCTTCTCCGGCTCATCCTGGTCGGAGGCCCCTTTTGCCTCCGCCGGCTCGTTCGAACGAAAGCCGACCGAACACCCGCCGAGGATCGGCAGCGCCAGTACAGACGCAAGCACCGCGGCGCGAATGCGGCGAGCTCGCGTCGTCCTCACGGAGAGAACCGTCGTCATCCCGGTATTGTCGTCCTTCATCCTTTATTCACTCTGCTCGCCTATTCGCCCAGCGCGGTGGAACCGCTTCTTCGCGGGTCCGCCGCAAGGGAAAACGTCCCATCCGGATCCAGTCGGACCGCCGCGACGCCGCCAAAGTACATGGAGCGGTCGAACCGTCGCTGCCGCACATCCAGCTTGTCGACGGGAAGGCCTTCCTCGTAGTCGACCTGGAGCCCGTCCTCCTTGAGCACCACGTGCAGCCTCGGGCTGTCTACCGCTTCCTGCAGCGGCAGGTCCAGGCGCAGGTCGTAGAGCAGGACGAGAAGCATCGCCGTCGGGATCCGGCCGGCTCCCGGAGAGCCGATCGAGAGCACGGCTCCGTCGTCACGGCGGGCGATGGTGGGCGTCATGTTGGAGTAGAGGCGCGTGCCGGGCGTCAGGGCGTGGTAGCCCTCCGGGCTCAGCTCGATCTCACCCAGGCAGTTGTTCATCCAGATCCCGGTGCCGCCGGGCATGGCGCCCGAGCCGTAGCCCGCCGAGATGGTCACCGAACAGGCGAGACCGTCGGAGTCTATCGCAGAGGTGTGGACGGTGGACGGGCTCTCCAGGGCAGCTCGCAGGACGCCGTGAGCCGCGCCGAGCAGCTCCCGCGCCATCGCCTCGCGGTCCGAGAGGGACTCCACGAGCTCGGACTCGTGGCGAAACACGACCTCCTGAGCCCGGATCAGTCGCTTGAGCTCGTCTTCGTCCCATCCCTTCTTCGGGTGGCCTTCCAGCAGGATGAGCATCGCGGCAAGCGCAGCCCCGCCCCGCGAAGGCATGGGCGTCGTGGCGATGTCCCATCCATCCACCGTCACGTGCAGGGGAGCGCGCATGACGGCCTCGTACGCCTCCAGGTCCGCCATGGTGAGCACGCCGCCTCCCTCCGACAGTCCGTCCACCACGAGGCGGCCCAGCTCTCCGCCGTAGAGCGCGGCCGCTCCCTCATCCGCGATCGCCGCGATGCTGTCGGCCAGTCCCTCGACCCTCACGGGCGCACCTCGCGCAAGAAGGTCGCCGCTCGCGTCGTGAAGCGCCTCGTAGCTCGGTGGGTCCCAGCCGAACACCGACTCTCCCGAGTGGATGAGGTAGTCGTAGGAGGGCTGCGAGAGCGGAAAGCCGTCCCTGGCGTACTCGTGGGCCGGTTCGAAGAGTCGCTTCCAATCGACCTCCCCATAGTGGCTCGAGGCGATGTCGAAGGCGGCGAGCAATCCCGGGGTGCCCACCGAGCCGGGTCCGATCGTTGTCGAGACCCCTCCGCCGTACTCCATCCAGATGTCGATCCGGCCGCCGCCGAGGCGCTCCCCGGGCAGGCCCCGGCCCGGCATCTCCACATGGCCGTCGATCAGGATGGGCGCTTCATCGGGCGGGCAGATCATCACGAAGGCGCCGCCGCCCAATGAGCTGACGCCGGGCTCGGTGACGGCGGAGACGAGCGCTCCCGCCAGCGCCGCGTCCACGGCGTTTCCCCCGACCTTCGAGAGCCGAGCTCCCGCATCGGCGGCGAGCGCACAGCTGGACGCCACGGCGATCACTGAGTGCTCACCGTCCGAGCCGGTTCGCGAGGTAGGGCATGAGGCTCTCAGCTCGGTCCTCATCCTCCGTATCGAGCCGGATGAGGGGATGGCTCGAGCGAGGCAGCAGCTCGATGTTAGCGAGCGGGTCCGGCCGACGTTCTTCGAGTGACATTGTGGACCCAAGTGACCACGATAGAGGCGAGTGGACAACATGCCCGCGCAACCTTTCGGAAGATGGGCGTGAAAACTACCTTCCGTGGCTTTTGATCGATCAACCCTGCGTTCTGAAAAGACACGGATGTTCAGCACAGTTAGAGCACGCATAATCCTGATCGCGGTGCTGCTGCTTTTTTGCGGCTGGGCCTTGCTTCCGAAGGAGGGCCCGACCGGCGAGCGGGAGTCGGCGCTCAAGCTTGGTCTGGATCTCCAGGGCGGCATGCACCTGGCCGTGGAGATCGATGATCCCGACGGCAGCCTCGATGCCGCGGCCAAGGCCGACGCGATTGCCCGGACGCTGACCACGATCCGCAACCGGATCAATGAGTTCGGCGTGCGCGAGCCGACCATTCAGAGAGTCGGAGCCGAGCGGATCGTCGTGGAGCTCGCGGGGATCGACGATCCCGAGCGCGCCAAGTCGATCGTCGAGCGTACCGCGTTCCTCGAGTTCAAGATCGTCCGCGCCGGCGAGGAGTTCCGGCGAGCGCTGCCTCGGATCGACCGGATCATCGTCCGGGAGATCGGTGCCGAGAACCTCGAGGCGGTCCCGATCCTCGAGCCCGAGACGCCCGCAGGCCTGCCGGAGCTCCTCCAGGGTGCCGATTCGGCCAACGCCGAGCAGGACGCGGATGCCGCGGCGGACACGGCCACCTCCGGAGCCGGGCCGGACACGGCCACCTCCGGAGCCGGGCCGGACACGGCAGCCACGGGAGCCGGGCCGGACACGACGACGGCCGAGACGGGAGAGCAGGAGCTTCGTCCTCTCACGGCGCTGCTTCTCGAGAGCGGCCAGGTCGGCCAGTTCCTCGTGAGCGAGCAGGACATCCCCACGGCGGAGCGCTACCTCGCGCTAGAGGCCGTGAGGGACGCCATTCCTCGCGGCTCCGAGCTCAAGTGGGGTGTGGAGCCAATCGCCGGTGGAGCCGACTCCTACCGCACGCTCTACGTCCTCGAGGATGAGCCTCTCCTGACCGGTGAGGATCTCGCCGACGCCGGACCGGCGGCACGGGACCCGACGTTCAACCAGCCCTACGTTCCGTTCGAGACCACCCGGCGGGGGGCGCGGAAGTTTGAGCGAGGCACGAGCCGTCACGTGGGCGACCTGATGGCGATCGTCCTCGACAACAAGGTCCAGAGCGCCCCGGTAATCCGCCAAACGCTGGGCCGTCGGGCCCAGATCGAGATGGGCACGGGGTCGAGCCTCCAGGAGGCGCAGGATCTGGCGCTCGTTCTTCGCGCCGGCGCTCTCCCGCAGCCAATCCGGATCGTGGAGGAACGCTCCGTCGGCCCATCGCTCGGCGCAGACTCCGTCAGGCAAGGGAAGTTCGCGTTCGCCATAGGCATCATCGCGGTCCTGGTGCTGATGGTGGCCTACTACAGGGTCGCGGGCGTCATGGCCGTCATCGCCCTCGGCGTCTTCGTCGTCCTGCTGCTGGGAGGGCTCGCCGGCCTCGGTGCGACGCTGACCCTGCCGGGTATCGCCGGCATCATCCTGTCGATCGGGATGGCCGTCGACGCGAACGTCCTCATCTTCGAGCGCATACGGGAAGAGCTCGAAGATGGCAAGACGCCTCGGACGGCTGTGGATACCGGCTTCGAGGCGGCGCTCTCCGCGATCGTCGACGCGAACCTCACGACGCTGATCACCGCGATCATCCTCTTCCAGTTCGGAACAGGACCGGTCCGCGGGTTCGCCGTGACGCTCGTGATCGGGATCCTGGCCTCGTTCTTCACCGCGATCTACGTGACGCGCACCCTCTTCATGATCTATCTGGACAGGCGGGCCGCGGGCGCGCCGATAAACATCTGACGATGAGATTATTCAAGGACGCGAAGTACTCCTTCATGGCGGGGCGCCGCCGGGCCTACATCGCATCCGCCGTGCTGATCGGGATCGGAATTGCATCGATCGCACTACATGGAGGGCTCGAGTACGGTGTCGACTTCACCGGCGGCACGCTCGTGCAGGTGGAGTTCAACGAGCAGATGAATGCGGCGGATCTGCGCTCCGTCGTGGAGGAAGCCGGCTTCGCGGGAGCGGCGATCCAGAGCTTCGGCGGCGAGCGAGAGTACCTCATTCGGCTGCAGACCTTCGAAGAGATCGCCGGCCAGGGCGAGGTGGAGCGAGTGCTGGACGCTCTCTCGGCAGCATTCGGCGAAGACGGGTACACGGTGCAGCGCGTGGAAGCCGTGGGTCCGAAGGTCGGGAGCGAGCTCCAACGCAAGGCCGTGCTGGCCATCCTCATGTCCTTCGTCTTGACCTTGATCTACCTCGCCTTCCGCTTCGAGTGGCGCTTCGGTGTGGCGGCGGTAGTCGCGACGATCCACGACATCTTGATCACCTTCGGTTTCATCTCGCTGGTGGGGATCGAGATCACGCTCGGAACCGTGGCGGCCATCCTCACGATCGTCGGTTACTCGCTGAACGACACGATCGTCGTGTTCGACCGCATCCGTGAGAACCTCCGGAAGAAGCGGAAAGAGCCGTACGAGACGACGCTGAACCGGAGCATCAACGAGACGCTGCCCCGGACGGTGCTGACCAGCGGAACCACGCTGGTCACCCTGCTGGCCCTCTTTCTCTTCGGCGGCTCGGTGATCCGGCCGTTCGCGATGGTGCTGATCCTCGGAGTCCTGATCGGGACGTACTCGTCGATCTTCGTGGCCTCGCCGGCGCTGCTCGAGATCGAGGAATACGGTCGTCGACGAGCCAAGGCCCAGAGGGCGCACGCGGCCGGAGCCTGAGTTTCGCCCGGCGAGCCCACGGCGGATTGAAGCTCGTGGCGGTGGCCGATGACTGAGATCCGCCTCTTCGATTCCCATCTCCATCTCTCGGATCAGGAGTTCGAGGAAGACCGCAGCGAGGTGCTCCAGCGAGCGCGGGACGCCGGCGTTTCGGAGCTCGTGACCGTCGCGAGCGATCCGGCGGACGCCCGCCGGGCGATCGATCTCGCAGGTGCCTCTCTCGGCGTTTGGGCGACGGTGGGGCTTCATCCCCACGAGGCGGCCGCTTTCAGCGACGAGCTTCTGGCCGAGCTGGACGAGCTGGCCGCGCGGCCCGAGGTGGTGGCGATCGGCGAGACGGGTCTCGACTACCACTACGACAATTCGCCGAGAGAGGAGCAGCGACACGCCTTCCGGAGCCAGCTGCAGCTGGCGGAGCGTACGGGCCTTCCGGTGGTCGTCCATTCGCGAGATGCGGACGACGAGATGGCGGCTCTGATCTCGGAGTTCGCCGGACGCGTCCGCGGGGTCCTCCACTGCTTCACCGGGGGGGATGAGCTGCTGACGGCGGGGCTCGACGCAGGGTGGTTCGTCTCCTTCTCGGGTATCGTTACGTTCAAGAAGTTCGACGGCGGAGAAGCGGTCCGCCGCGTACCGGCCGATCGCCTGCTCGTCGAGACGGACAGTCCCTACCTCTCCCCCGTCCCCCGGAGAGGGCGGAGAAACGAGCCGTCGCACCTGATCCATACCTGCCGGCGGTTGGCCGAGATCCGAGGAGATGGACCTGAGACGACAGCCGAGATCACACGCCATAACGCACTAGTATTTTATAACTTACGCACATAGAGCCTGCACGGTTGATGAGCCCGCGAATCCACATCCTTCCTGACCACGTCGCCAACCAGATCGCAGCCGGAGAGGTCGTCGAGCGGCCAGCCTCGGTCGTGAAGGAGCTCGTCGAGAACGCGCTCGACGCGGGCGCGACCCGCATCGATGTGTCGCTCCGCAACGGGGGCAAGACGGAGATCCGAGTGGCGGACGACGGGTGCGGAATGGACCGAGAGGACGCCCTGCTGGCCCTGGATCGTCACGCGACGAGCAAGATCCGCCAGGCCGAGGATCTGGCGCGCATCTCGTCGCTCGGCTTCCGGGGAGAGGCGCTCCCGTCGATCGCCGCGGTGAGCCGGTTCTCTCTAGAGACCGCCTTGGAGGACGGTGTCGGCACCGGGGTCCGCGCCGCCGGCGGGCGTGTCCAGGCCGCCGACGAGATTGCCCGCCGCAGGGGCACGACCGTCACCGTCACGGGTCTGTTCGGCGACGTGCCCGCGAGAGCCAAGTTTCTCCGACGCGCGGCCGCGGAGACCCGTGCGGCGAGCGACGCGGTGATCCTGCTGGCTCTGTGCAATCTGCAGGTGGGATTCAGTCTGCGTTCCAACGACCGGGAGCTGCTCTCCCTGGGTCCTGCCACGCTGCGCCAGCGGATCGGTCAGATCTGGGGCGAGGAAGAGGCCTCGTCGCTCATCGATCTGGATGGACCGGATGGCGAGTGCCGCGTGGCGGGGTTGATCCAGCGGCCGGACGAGGCCAGGACGGGCCGCCGTCGCTTCACCTTCGCCAACGGGAGGCCGTTCGTCGATCGAGGCCTGGGGCGCGTGGTCGACGAGGCCTACCGGACGACGGTCGTCCCCGGGCTCCGCCCCGACTACTTCCTCTTCCTGAGCCTGCCCCCCGAGTCCATGGACGTGAACGTACACCCGGCCAAGACCGAGATCCGCTTTCGCGATCGGGAGCGGGTCGAGCGGATGCTCGTGAACGCCGCGCGGGGACGGCTCGCCAGGATCAGCAGCACGCCTCCCCTGGACCGCGCGCCGGAGCAGGCCGGAGTGGGCCCCGCACCCGAGCCGGCCGGAGTGGCTCACGCGCCCACGATGGTGCGCGAGGGCTCGGCCCCGGACCAGTTCGCGCTCTTCATGGCGGAGGCAGGCGGCGACGAGGAGTCCTCCGCGGCCGTCGATATCGCCCCTCTGGCGGCACAGCTTCGACCGGAGCTGTGGCAGCTGCACGACTCGTACATCCTCGCCGCCACCCGCAGGGGCCTGCTGATCATCGACCAGCACTCGGCGCACGAGCGGGTGCTCTACGAGGAGACGATGCGGCGCTTCCAGGAGTCGGGCGGCGAGGCCCAGAGGCTGCTCTTTCCCCTCACCCTGACGCTGTCGCCCTCCGAGTACTCCGCCGCGGAGGAGCTGGCCCAGCTGCTGGGCAGGGTGGGCTTCGAGATCGAGCCGTTCGGCGAGCGGACCGTGATCGTGCGTTCGAGCCCGAACCCTCACGAGCACTTCGACGCCGAGCGCTGCTTCCGAGATATGATCCACGAGCTCGCGGATGGCTCGCCGCTGGTCGATGCGGCACGCAACCAGCACGAGCGCATAGCCAAGAGCCTCGCCTGCAAGGGCGCTATCAAGGCCGGCCAATCCCTCTCGCAGGAGGAGATGGCCGATCTCTTCGATCGCCTCTTCGCCACCGAGCTTCCGGGTCACGACGTCCATGGCCGGCCCACGATCGTGCGGCTGACCCTGGAGGAGCTCGCCCGGCGGTTCGGCAGGACGTGAGCGCCGGCCCGCCCGTCGGCCTGGCGATCGTGGGAGCCACGGCCACCGGGAAGACGGTGCTGGCGATATCCGTGGCCCGTCGCTTGGATGGCGAGATCATCGGCGTCGACAGCAGACAGGCTTACCGCGGCATGGAGGTGGGAACGGCCGCTCCTGACGCCGCCGAGCTCGCGGCCGTGCCGCATCACGGAGTCGGCTTCCTGGAGGCCGTCCAGCCCTACAGCGCAGGCGAGTTTGCACGACGCGCCAGAGAGTGGATGCGGGAGATCACCGGGAAGGGCCGAATCCCGATCCTCACCGGTGGCACCGGCTTCTTTCTTCACGCCCTTACGCATCCCGTGTTCGAGGAGCCACCGATGGATTCCGCGCGGCGGGCCGAGCTCCGTCACTGGCTAGCGTCCCTGCCGGTCGAGAAGGCGAGAGGTTGGTCGGAGAGGTTGGATCCCGAGTGGAGCGGCAACCTGTCCGTGGTGGACAGGCAGCGCGCGGCGCGTGCCATCGAGGTGGCGCTGCTCTCGGGACGTCCGCTCAGCTGGTGGCAGGAGCGCGCCGAGCCGGCGGCCGAGCCGGTGTCGCTCATGGCGTTCGGGATGGCCCTGCCGCCGGAGCTCCACCGGGAACGGAT
>Ga0255058_10000412_pt1 | contig 25416 bp, 22 predicted proteins | sample Cases_109_9_MG_FD_188637 | JGI IMG/M metagenome (GOLD analysis project Ga0255058, IMG submission 188637) | Seawater microbial communities from Amundsen Gulf, Northwest Territories, Canada - Cases_109_9 | ecosystem: Environmental > Aquatic > Marine > Gulf | place: Canada: Northwest Territories... | reverse complement strand
GATCCTCTACCAGGAGCTCACGGCTGCCTGCTCACGGGTAGTCCTGCCCGCGGGCGCACGGGGATCCGTTTTATGACGCTGGCCTGAGGCCGTCCTCATCCCCCGATGGGCGGCGAGCGCCCCGTGCGCGAGTCTGATCCTGTCGGCGTCGCGCAGCTGGATTAGAAATACTCTCGTGACTGAAGCGGAAAAATATCGATAAAGCAGGAACTTATGGTCATTCGATGAATCTATTTGATTGAGATTTTCGAGGGTAGGATGGCCAGGATCGAGAGTGAAATGAAGGAGCAGCGTGAAACTCGCCAGGCACGGCTGCGGGCAACCATCCGCAAAGGCCGACAGCAGGGCTTCCTGACCTACGAGGAGTTGCAGGATCGGCTGGCCGAGGATCTGCCGGGAGCGCACGGGCTCGAGACCCTGGCCAGCCTGTTCGCCGAGCTTGGCGTCGACGTCGTCGACGAGGCTCCCGACACGACTGCACTGTTGCCGAAGGCTCAGATGCCGGAGGATGAGGACGACGTCGGCGACGAGTTCGAAGCGGCGCTGGCCACGGTAACGGATGATGGGGGTCCCTCTCAGGATCCAATACGTGCTTACATGCGGCAAATGGGCAGCGCGGCGTTGCTCACACGGGAACAGGAGGTGGCGCTGGCCAAGCGTATCGAAGAGGGTCTCAGGGAGCGGACCGAGGCCATGGCCGGATGCCCGGCGGTCATCGCCCAGGCGCTGCAGCTGGTGGAGTGCGTCGAGGCGGGGGAGCTGGGCGTGCACAAGCTGCTGGTCAAGGCACCCCTCGATGAGAAAGACCACAGCAATTTCACTGAGTCTGGCGGGCGCGGTGGCGAGCCCCAGGTGGCGCGAGCAGTCACCCTAGCCTGGCGGCGTCTTGCTCACCTGCGCAACCTGCACGACCGTTTCGTGTCGGTGCTCGTCGAACACGGCGTTGCCAGCGCCAGGGCCGCAAAGCTGCGCGGGCAACTGGCCCGCACGTTTCTGCGCATCGAATTCCAGCCCGCGCAGCTCGAGCGTATCGGCCTGCGGTTGCGGGAGCTGGGTAAGCAGGCACGCGGGCGAGGCGAATGCGAGCCGGTCGCTCGACTCGAATCGGAAGCGGGCCTCCCTGTCGCGGATCTCGAATCCGCTTGTCGTCGCATGACCATCGGCGAGGCCAAAGCCCGACACGCCAAGAACGCCATGGTGGAGGCGAACTTGCGCCTGGTGATATCCATCGCCCGGCACTACCGCCATCGTGGCATGCCATTGTTGGATTTGATCCAGGAAGGCAACATCGGCCTCATGCGCGCCATCGACAAGTTCGACTATCGGCGGGGATTCAAGCTCTCGACCTATGCGACCTGGTGGATTCGTCAAGCCATCAGCCGCGGTATTGCCGACAAGGCGCGCACCATTCGGGTGCCGATCCATCGCATGGACGGGATGAGACGCGTGAAGCGGGCATCTGCCCGGATTCTTCAGGAGACCGGCCGGGAAGCGGCCACCGACGAGCTTGCGGAACGGGTCGATATGCCCATCGAGAAGGTCAACGAGCTCCTCAACCTGACCCGGGAACCCATCTCTCTGGATGCCCCCATCGGCGGCGACGAGGATCTTCGCCTGGGGGCGATCATCCCCGACGAGGGCGCTCGCGTGCCCTTCGATGACGCCACGGATCTGGCCTTACAGGCTGATGCACGAGCACTGCTCGGCGGCCTCGACCCGCGGGAGTCGAGGATTGTCGCCATGCGGTTCGGCATCGGCATGGAGGCGCCGCAGACGCTCTCGGAAATCGGTCGGGAGTTCGGCATCAGCCGCGAGCGCGTCCGTCAAATCGCCAACCGGGCACTGCGCAAGCTCCGCGCCCCCGGCGCCGCGGAGCACTTGCGCAGCTTTCACGAGGACTGATTGGGACTCGGGGCTGGCGCTCGGCGCGCAGGCCGCTCCAGTGACCATTGGTTGATCTTGTCTCGGATCAGGCGCAACGGCCCGCATTTGGATGCATAGTTGAGCCGTTATTCTCACCGGAGCTGAAGCGATGTCGTCAAAGCATGAACGCCGAACCTTTGGATTTCGTGTCGGGCGTGTTGCGGGCATCGATATCCGCGTGGACTTCAGTCTTGCCATCATTTTCAGCTTGATCACATTCAGCCTTGGCATGGGGCTCTTTCCCAGCTGGCACCCGGACTGGGGACCCTTCATCACCTGGATCACCGCTGTTGCCGCTGCAGTCTCGTTCTTCGTTTCGATACTGATTCACGAGCTTTCCCACGCGCTCGTGGGCAGGGCCAAGGGTATCCCGGTCAACGCCATCACGCTGTTCGTTTTCGGTGGCGTGGCACAACTCGAGGGCGAGCCCGACTCTTGGCGTGCCGAGCTGTGGATGGCCATCGCCGGGCCCATCGCCAGTCTCGTTCTGGGGATTCTGTTTCTGGTCCTCGGCGGATTGTTCGCGGGCCCGGTGGATCTGGATGATGGCGAGCGTGCCTATGCGGCATTGAGCCCGATCGCGACGCTGCTGTTCTGGCTGGGTCCCGTCAACATCATCCTGGCCGTGTTCAACCTGGTGCCTGGCTTCCCCCTGGATGGCGGGCGCGTTCTTCGCGCCATTCTGTGGGGCATCACCAACGATCTTCTGCGTGCCACCGAATGGGCGTCGAAGCTCGGTCAAGCCTTCGCGTGGTTGCTCATCGTGGTCGGCGCCGGCATGATCCTGGGCCTTCGCGTGCCTGTGCTGGGTGGTGGGTTGCTTTCCGGTATGTGGTTGGCGTTGATCGGCTGGTTCCTCAATAACGCCGCTCTGATGAGCTACCGCCAGTTGCTGGTGACTGAGGTACTTCAGGAAGTGCCGGTGTCGCGGCTCATGCGGCGTGACGTGTTGACCGTGACTGCGGATATGCCTGTGGAAATACTCGTCGACGAATGTCTCATGCAGGGCGATCAGCGCGGATTTCCGGTGCTCGACGACGGAGATCTGATCGGGCTGGTATGCTTGCATGACATTCGCAGAATCCCCCGGCCCGCCTGGCACGCGACCCTCGTGCGCGACATCATGACGCCCGCAGAGCGACTCTCCACTATCGCGCCGAATGCCCATGTGGCCCAGGCACTGCAAACCCTTTCGCTGGAGGGCGTCAATCAGCTACCGGTAATCGAGCACGGCAAGCTCGAGGGCCTCATCCGGCGTGAGGACATCCTCAAGTGGCTTTCACTGTACGGCAAAGACGCGCGCCCATAGCTGCGATGGGTACGGACGTAGCCGGACTTTTGAGGGACTGACTCAACAACCCTCGATCCGCCGATATGTGCAGCGGGCGCCGATCCAGGGGCGAAAGCCAACGCAATGTTCGGGGAGCGCTTCGTGGATGCCGACGACCAGCGCGGCACCCTCGTGCATCCGTGCGTGCAGACGCCCGAGTATCGTGGCCTGCAGAGATTCCTCGAAGTAAGTGAAGACGAGGTTGCGGCACAGAACCAGATCGAAGGGGCCTGCGGGAAGCGCTCGACGGACGTCTCCATGGGTGAAACAGACGCCTTGACGAAACTGCCGCCGCACGCAGTACTCATTATCCGCCAGCTCGAATCCACGACGGCGCCAGGCTTCAGGCAAGTCCTTGAGACTACCCGCCTGGAAGCATCCCCGGCGGGCGCGCTCGAGCATTTTCGGGTGTGAATCCATGGCCGTGACGTGAAACCGCAAATCGGCGTGCTCCCGTGAATGCTGAAGTTCCCACAGGAGCTTGAGGGAGTACGCCTCTTCTCCCGATGCACAACCGACACAGAGGCAATGTAGCGCGACAGCCCCACGCGCCATCGCAGCACCTGCGAGCCCGGGGAGCACGGCCTTTTCCAGACTTTCGAAGACGCCGCGATCGCGGTAGAAGCGTGAGATCGTGATCCGGCAGGCGCCATCCAGAATCTGCCACTCGGCGGGGTACCGCTGGAGATGGGCACCATAGGCGGCCAGGTCTGGAAGCCCGAGCTCCCACAGTCGCCGCCCGATGCGCCGACAAACCTGTCGCCGGACCTTTCGAAAGCCTGGCCAGCGCATGCGCATCTGCGGCAGGGCCCACTGCAGGAAGGCCACACACTCGGTGTTCTTCACGGCCGGCCTTGCCCGTGCGCCTGCCCCTCGGCGAAGCGGCAGGCACGCGCCGGGACGGCTCGTTCAGGCTCGGTTACCATTGGATCCGATGGGCGGAAAAAAGCCAGCGATACTGTCCGCGGGCGTCATCATCGTGCGCTACTTCGACGCCGGTTGGCGCTACCTGCTCTTGCGAGTCTACGACTATTGGGACTTCCCCAAGGGCGAAGTGGAGGCCGGCGAGGATGCCCTCAGCGCGGCAGTGCGGGAGGTCAGGGAAGAGACCACCCTGGAGGACCTGAGCTTTCGCTGGGGTTACGAATTTCGCGAAACACCGCCATACCGTGCCGGCAAGGTCGCGCGCTACTACCTGGCAGAGTCTCGACTCGGGGATGTCGCCCTGCCAATCAGCGAGGAGCTGGGAAGGTCGGAACATGACGAGTTCCGATGGCTTGGCTACGAGGATGCCCGCGAGCTGTTAGCCGAGCGCGTCAGGCTCATTCTCGACTGGGCGAACGACCGAGTTCGTTGTGAGCACTGAACACCGGGCTCCGACCCGCGCAGCCCGGACGGGCACGAGAACATAAGCTGTTTCCTCGACGACGCGCCTGATCACGGGCATGCAGGCTGCGGATGTTTACCCAGGCAGGTGGTGTTTGCCGATCACGCTCACCGAGCTTGCCTGGGGCCCTTCATCGCCCATCTCCTCCGCAAAACGCACCTCGGTGCCGATCTCCAGCGTATCCAGATCCCTGTTCAGCACGCTGTTGCGGTGAAAATAGACTAGCCGGCCATCGGAGGACTCGAGTCTGCCGTAGTCCGACTCGGGATGCAGCTCTACGATGCGCCCGTGTGGTGGCAGATCGTGAGCCTTGACGTCGCCGCGATGGCGGCGCACATAGTCCTCCAGCTGTCGTTTAGCGGCCCTGAATGTGTCTCGGACGACGACGTAAGGGTCCTCATGAGCATGGTCTTTGCCGCTTTCTCGAGTGACCACGATTTCGCTGCCAGGTACCGAAAGGTCGATTCGCACGTTGAACAGGTTGCCCTTGTGCTTGTGGCGGTGAAGCTGCTCTACCACCACCCGGCAAGCGGTGATGCGGTCGTAGAAGCGCTCGAGCAACTGCACCTGCTCGCGGATCTTGGCCTCCAGCGCTTCGGAGGAGTCCATATCACGCCAGGTTATTTGCAGCTCTTCCTGCATGACGATGTTCCGTTGATTGTGACTTCTGCGGTTGCCCCAATTCTCGCCAGGGGACGGCCACGGGGCGTTGATCCGGATCAGCCGGGAAACCGAAACAGGCAACGATGCGGCCCCGGAGACCGCAGTAGGTCGTCCATTGCCGCACACGCCCCTAAGGTTACGCTGGTCGACCGTCTTGCAGAACTCTCACCGCTTCCTCCTCATCGATGTCTGACCAGTGCTCGTAGGCGTCCGCGACGGCAAAGCTCCAGCCCATACGCACATTGGCACAATAGACGGCCTGCACGGACGCGGCCAGATCCGTCACGGCGCCGGCATGGCCAGTGGGTACGGCGATGACGATAGATGTCGCGCCCTGCTGCACCAGCGCCTCGACTGCCACGCGCATCGTGAATCCGGAGGCGAGACCGTCGTCTACCACGATCAGGGTGCGCTCGCCGACGTCCAGCGGTTCCAAGCCATGGCGTAAGCGGTTAACGCGTCGCTCAATTTTCCGGCGTGTTTGCTCGACGTCTTTCGCGATCTGTTTTTCGCTGAGATCGGTGCGAGCGAGCAGCGCATCGTTCAAGCGCAGCGTCCCATCGAAGGCCAACGCACCGTAGCCCGCCTCGGTGTTCCAGGGAAAGGTGATTTTGCTGACAACAACGACATCAACAGGGAGATTCAGGCACTTGCCGGTGGCCACCGCCACCGGTATCCCGCCGGCGGGAATCGCCAGTACCAGCGCATCGCTGTGTCCGTATGCGGCCAGCATCTGCGAGAGTAGCCTGCCGGCGTGGCCGCGGTCCTGGAAAACACGAACGCAGTCCCGCAACTCGGGGAGATCGATAATTTTTGTTGACATAAATACGACCTGCTGGTCCGCAAAACGCGGGTCTCTTGACCCTCGTCAATGAATTTCCGTCAGATGTATGGTGTGGTTTCTGTGGATTTTCGGTTCGTAAGCATCCACCCACGAATCGATCCGGTCAATATGAAGTCAGGAGATGAAAATGTCTGCAGGTGAATACTGCAACCGTGAAGTCGTCGTCGTCGACAAGACAGAATCAGTACGCGCGGCAATCGCTCTCATGCGCAAACATCATGTAGGCGATGTCATCGTCGTAGACGAAAAAGCCGACGCGCGAAGGCCACTGGGGATCTTGACGGATCGAGATATCGTCATGGAGCTCCTGGCCGAGGATGTCGATCTCGATGCCGTCAACATCAGTGATGTCATGAGCGGTGAGCTCGAAACCGTTGGCGAGAATGTCAAACTGCTCGATGCCATAAAATTAATGCGCGTGAAAGGCATACGCAGGTTGCCCGTTGTAAGCTCGCGAGGGGAGCTGGTCGGCATTCTGGCAGTCGATGACATACTCGAGCTCATCGCGGAACAGTTGTCCGACCTTGTCAGCCTTATTGCAAGAGAACAAAATCAGGAGAGTGCGCGTCGCGAATAGAGATTGAATCAGCTCGATCTCGAATTTGCAATGAGAGCATTATCCTCGTCATTGTGAGTGTGGAGGACGTGACGGTGTCTACGGATAATACAAGGCTGCGCCACGACATGGTGGAGCAATTCATTGCCGCACGCGGCGTACGTTCGGTTGCCGTTCTCGAGGCGATGCGGAATGTTCCACGCGAAGCGTTCCTGCCGGAGAATCTGCGCGAGTTTGCCTATGAAGATTCGCCTCTGCCCATCGCTGAAGGACAGACTATCTCTCAGCCCTACATCGTCGCCTATATGGCCGATGCGCTCGCCCTGGAGGGTGGCGAGAGAGTGTTGGAGATCGGCGCTGGCTCAGGTTACGCGGCGGCCGTGCTCAGTGAGATCGCCGGCGAAGTGTATACGGTCGAGCGAATCGGCCAGCTCGCGGAAAAGGCCGCCTCTCTGCTGGCCGACCTGGGATACGACAACGTGCACGTTCTACATGGCGATGGCACTCTCGGCTGGAAAGAGCACGCGCCCTATGACGCCATTGTCGTCGCTGCCGGCGGACCGGATGTGCCGGAATCGCTGAAGCAGCAGCTTAAGATCGGCGGTCGGCTGGTGATCCCGGTCGGGACCAACCCGCGCATCCAGGAGCTTGTGCGTGTGACGCGCTTATCGGATGAGAAATTCAAGAGCGAAGACATCGCCGATGTACGCTTCGTACCGTTGGTGGGGGAAGAGGGGTGGGCTGCCACGCCGAGCGAAGCGCCGCCGCCGCAGCGTGTCATGGAGCGCGCCAGGTCGGATAGCCAGCCACTATCAAAGATCTTAGCCGCCTCCTGTGAACCCTTCGACGACATTGAGGCGATCGACTTGGCGCCATTGCTCGAACGCATTGGCGACGCGCGGGTGGTTCTGCTCGGCGAAGCGACTCACGGGAGTTCGGAATTCTATCGAATGCGTGCACGGATCTCGCGCGAGCTCATTACCAGGAAGGGCTTCTCTTTCGTCGCCATCGAGGGGGATTGGCCGGATGCCGCACGGATCGATCACTATGTGCGGCACTTCGAATACCCGGCTTCCGAGTGGCAGGCCTTCGCCCGCTTTCCGGTGTGGATGTGGCGAAATGAGGAGGTGCGGGACTTCGTCGACTGGTTGCGCGCGCACAACACTCACGCGGCGCCGCAACGCCGCGTGGCGTTTCACGGCTTGGATCTTTACAGTCTCTACACTTCGATCCGCGCCATCCTCAAATACCTGGATGATGTCGATCCGGACGTCGCCCGCATTGCACGCGAACGCTATGGTTGTCTGACGCCCTGGCAGGCGGATCCGGCAACTTATGGTCAGGCCGCACTCACGGGAACCTACAGCACCTGCGAGTCCGATGTGACGGACATGCTCATCGAGCTCCTGGAAAAGCGCGGTGCTTATACTCCCCGCGATGGCGAGCGCTTCATGGACGCGGTGCAGAACGCCCGTCTTATCACGAATGCCGAGCGCTACTATCGCATCATGTATTACGGTTCGCGTGCATCCTGGAATCTGCGCGACAGCCATATGTTCGAAACCTTGTTGAACCTGTTCGAACACCACGGGCGCGACAGCAAGGGGATCATCTGGGCGCACAATTCCCATGTCGGGGACGCGGCGGCAACGGAAATGTCCTTGCGTGGAGAATTCAATATCGGTCAACTTTGCCGCAAAGAATTCAGGCGCCAGGCATATTCCATTGGATTTGGCACCAACGGCGGCACGGTGGCCGCGGCCTCGAACTGGGACGAGCCGATGGAGGTCAAGACGATACGTCCGGGACTGGAAAATAGTTACGAGAAGCTGTGCCATGACACCGGGCTCTCGCGCTTCATGCTCGGACTTCGTGATTGTCTGCCCGCCGAGCTCGAGCGAGCGCTGTCTGTGCCACGTCTCGAGCGCGCCATCGGCGTCATCTACCGCCCGGAAACGGAGTTGGCGAGCCACTATTTTCAGGCGGTGTTGACGGGGCAGTTCGATGAATACATATGGTTCGACGAGACGTCTGCCGTGACGCCCCTGGAAGCCATGGAATTGGAAGGGCTGCCGGATACTTACCCATTCGGTGTGTGAATGAAGCCCATGGCCGCATGTGCTGACACCGGCTATGTTCTGAACAAGCTCACCTGGATGCGCGAGCAACGCATCTGGCCCAACGGGCTGCGCTATCTCTGGACCGATGCATTCGGCGTCATCCTGCTCGCGTCCCTTTATGGCGAATTGCACAAAAACAAGTTTCTCGCCGAAGCGGAATGGGTGGTGGCGGAGGTGGAGCGAGTGCTCGGACGCCCACGCGGCATCCGCATCGGTGAGGAAGCCGATCGGGATGGCCAGTATTTTCACTACCTCGCCATGTGGATTTATGCGCTGGCAGTGCTGGCAAAATACGATCCCCGTTACCGCCGGAAAGGCGTAGAGCTGGTCCATCAGATTCATGACGCCTTTCTCGTGCCCGGGCAGGGCGTCATCTGGAAGATGATGGAAGATCTGAGCGCTCCCTATCCCGGGTTCGGGCTGGGCGCATTGGATGCATTCGACGGCTATGTCTCTTATCGACTACTCGATGAACAGGCCCTGGCCCGCGAAATTGCCGATATGCGGGCACTGGTCGAGCGGACCGCACCGGAGCTGGTGATTACCCAGGATCTGGGCATAGGCATGATGCTGTGGATGAGCCACTTTTTCCCGAGTGAGCCCTGGGCAAGACTTCAGAAGCCACGCTGTCTCGACATGCTGGAACGGATGTGGCGCAAAGAGGGGTATTTCTGCCGCGAGCCCTATCTGCCGGAAACCCGGATCGCTTTTTCAAACTATGGCGTCTCGCTGGGCTTGCAGGCAGTCGCTGCGATGCCGGAGCGGGTCCAACGGCTGAACGCGTATTTTGAAAGCTATCGTTCCGGAGACGAATACGACCATGCCGCCATTACCCATGTAATGGCGTGCAGCGCACATTTCCCCGGATACTTGCTTTCGTGACTGGTTCTCGACGTTCATCAGGCAGATCCGACCCGCGTTCCGGAACTGCCGAGGAGGCCTGCAACGAAAACACCAATAGCGATACAGTGATCCACAGCAATTTCCGCATATCGGAGTACACGCAAAGCGCCGATATCCCAGTCTCAGCTTTTCTTCGATGTTTTTGCGAAAAAGGTACCGAGGACTTGGCTCACTTGCGCGCTCTTGCACTTCGGGCAACGTGCATGCTTGGAGCCGTGCTCGGTAATCCGTTCGGCGCGCTCGAATTTCCTACCGCACTTGCGGCATCGGTATTCGTATATTGGCATGAATCTTCTCCAGCAGAGACTATAACAACTCGATGATATGCTAAGAGTCCCGGTCCTATGCTTGCATTGATCTGCATCAGCACCGGGTGTAATCGGTACCATAGCGGGCAGGGCCTTGGTCCAGGAGCTGCATTGATGTCACGGGCTGCACCGTTCGAGTCTCACACGAATCGATACGAGCGATGGTTCGAGCAGCACCGGGCCGCCTACTGCTCGGAGATGATGGCCGTGCGAGCTCAACTGCCGTTGCAGGGGCTCGGCGTCGAAGTCGGCGTCGGATCGGGTCGATTTGCCGCCCCCTTAGGTGTGGCGTATGGCGTGGACCCGTCTTTAAACATGTTACGGCGGGCGCGCGAACGCGGCATAGCCGTCGTGGGTGGTGTCGCGGAGGCTCTCCCATTTACCGACAACACATTCGATTTTCTACTCGCTGTGACGACTATCTGCTTTGTCGACGATGTACACGCCATGCTGGCGGAAGCGCACAGGGTGCTCAAGAGGCGGGGTGGCCTGATCATCGGCTTCATCGACCGTGAAAGCCGGCTCGGACAGCGCTATGCCGAACACCAGGCAGAGAATCTCTTTTATCGCGAGGCGACGTTCTACTCCGCAGAGCAAGTGTCGTCTTTGTTGGCGGAAAGCGGTTTTGACGCGGAAGCTTGGGCGCAGACGCTGACTCAGTCACCGGAGCTGATGCGGGAAGTAGAGACGACGCGACCCGGCCGCGGTCAAGGGGCCTTCGTAGTAGTACGGGCCAAACGCCTGGACGGGTAGCTGCAACGCACGGCATTCGCGCACCGAATCATGCGAAGCTTCGCAGCCGAGAACGCTGGATTATTGCAATCGTCACCAGGGGCAGCACGACGGTGACAATCCCTGCGGTTATCAGCAGCAATCCCAATTCGCTGTAGTCGGCGGATATTGTGATCGCACCCGTATCCGGCTCCCGCACCTCCCGCGTGACAATAAAGAGTTGATTCAGATATTTCGTCCCCAGACTGCTGGCCGACAATGCCAGGTTGGTGAAGGACGCTACTACCGCGAAGAAGGTCGCCTTGAGATGTGCCGGGGCGTTCCTGGCGATCCAGGCCAACATGGGGATCATCGAGATCTGTGCCAGCGGCGATTCGATAGCCGTGTCGATCATAGCGATGAATCGCGCGTCGACGAGCCCGCCCGTTCTTGGCCCCGTCCATTCGTGCAGGCCGTAGTACAGGCCGATATTCGGTAGCGACAGGACGCCGGCGGCAATGGTGAGGATCGCGACCACATAGGCGATGGATTTCGTCGCCATCAAAGGCCTCAAGAGCACCATGCCGGCCAGTGCCAGAGCGGATGTGACGAGGGACAGGACCGACAGGAATTGCTGATCGAATCCGAGAATGTCGATCTCGAACCACGTCGCGCCAGGTCCGGGCAGTGGAACGGCTCGAAAGGCGAAGATGATGAATGCGGTGCCTGCGAATGCCCGGCGCTCCGCGGGATCGAGCTCGAGGATCAGGCGGTACATGATGAAGAGCACGATCGCCAGAGAGCCGAGCAGGACGATCTCCTGAGCGAAGGGCACCTGACCAAGCCCCACCGAAAGAGTAAACGCGACAAAGACCAGGCTTCCGCCGAAGATCCACCAATTGGGACTGGTCGCTTCGCCCGGCTGATACAGCATGCTTTCGATGGCATTCTCGTCGAATTCCTGCTGGCGCAGCTTGCGCGCACGGAGTCGCAACGATAAGCCACCGAGAATGACGCCCATGACCGAAATTACCGGTATGACCAAGGCCAGCAGGTAGATTTTCGCGTATATCGCGGCCTTCTCCGTCGCCGACATCTCGTCCACGCCCGAGAACAAAGTGATATTCAAGGCCGCGACCCCGATAAGACCGAGCACGATGGCGATTCGTCCGAGGGTCTGCATCATCGTGTGCATCTTCTTGGATTCGCTGTCCGGAAGTGGCTCGCCCCGTTCGTCGACAATCGGCACTGCCTCCACCGTCATAGCGTCCGCAACGACGTCCTGAATGACATAGCCCGTGGGCGCGAGGAGAACGCTCATGACATACCAGGTCTCCGCGCTTAGAAGTCCGATCATTGTCTCCGTGTGGCCGATGAGGCTGTACATAATTCCGAGACTGAGTGCGATGAGAGCAGCGCCGAGATAAACGAGTACGGATTTCCAGCGCCAGATCAGATCGACGAGATGGCCGAGCGGCATTTTCAGCACCCAGGGAATACCCGCCCAGAACCCCAGGCCTGCGATGAAGGCCGCGGGAAGATCGAGGTATTCCTTAACGAAGAAAGTGCCGACTATGGCGGTGAGGGCCGATACGCCGGCCGCGAAGTACACCATCAAGGGCGGAAGGTATGACCATCGGAACTGCCGCCCGAGCTCCAGAATCGTCCTGTCAAACCAGCGGCTGATGCTGTCAGCTTTCATATTCTCCCTTAGCGGCGATATTCCAATGAGGATCAGCCGCTCCTGGAGGCGCGATTTCCTAACCGAAATATAGGTTGCTTTTTTCCCGAGCTGCGCCCGGGCTGATCGGCGACGGGCTTCTTGATATGGATCAATGGCATCGGCCGGCGCTCCGGTAGTCTTCTACTCAGGGCCCTCGCGCCGAAGGGGGCGGATGAGCGCTATATAGACAGTCGATGTCAGACCAGACTCCACCGAATTCACCCTCCGACGATGACGGGCGGCAGCCGGCGACGAAGCCGCTGTGGCAGAAAATGCTTCTGCCCATGTTCTTCCTCATTGTCCTACTGTCGCTGTTCGCGCGCATGGGTGAGCGATCGCCCGGCACCGACGTGGCTTACAGTGACTTCAAGATCATGGTCACAAACAATCAGGTGACCGAGGTCGTCTTGCGCGGCGACCTCGTGGAGGGCCAGCTGCACGGTTCCAAGCCCATTGGGCCCGGAGGCCAACAGAGCGAGGTTTTCACGACGCACATCCCGGCATCGGGGGATGAGGCGCTCCTGCCGCTGCTCGAGGAATATGCCGTGACGGTCAACGTCGAGCCGCCGGCCTCGGGGACCGGGTGGGGCCAGGTGTTGTTGTCGTTACTACCCTGGCTCATCTTCATCGGTGTGTATTTCTGGTTCATGCGCCGATTTTCGCGAAACGTTATTGGCGGTATCGGGCGGAGCGGCGATCTGGGCAAGTTCCTCAAACCGCGGGAAACGGTTGAAGCCAAACGCCCCGATGTCACCTTCGACGACGTGGCCGGACAGGACAATGCCAAGCGTGAGGTCGCGGAGCTGCTCGAGTACTTCGCTCACGCGGACCGATATCAGCGCCTTGGCGCGGAGGTACCCCACGGCGTACTTCTGTTGGGTCCGCCCGGCACCGGGAAGACGCTGCTGGCACGGGCCCTTGCGGGCGAGGCCGGCGTGCCGTTTTACTCTATATCGGCATCCGAGTTCATCGAGGTCTTCGTCGGCGTGGGCGCGTCGCGTGTGCGAGAGCTGTTCAAGCAGGCAAGGGAACACGCCCCAAGCATCCTTTTTATCGACGAGCTCGACAGTGTGGGACGGGTACGCGGCACGGGGCTCGGCGGCGGTCACGACGAACGCGAGCAGACCTTGAATCAGATCCTCGCGGAGATGGACGGCTTTTCCGGTCACGAAGCCGTCATCGTGCTGGCCGCCACCAATCGACCCGACGTGCTCGATCCGGCGCTCTTGCGACCCGGGCGATTCGATCGTCACATCGTGCTGGATCTGCCGGACCGCAAAGCACGCACGGCAATTCTCGCTCTGCACACCGCGCACGTACCCCTCGATGAAGGAATCGATCTCGATAAGGTGGCGGCTGGTACTCCGGGTTTTTCCGGCGCCGATCTCAAGAACCTCATCAATGAGGCGGCCATGCGGGCCGCGCGTGAGGATCGCAGCAAAGTGAGCAAGGAAGACTTCGACACAATGCGCGACCGGGTGCTGATGGGCACCGAGCGCAGCCTGGTGATCCAGCCCGAGGAACGGCACCGTCTTGCGGTGCACGAATCAGGGCACACGGCCGTGGCGTATTTCCTGCCCGAAGCCGATCCGCTCTACAAGGTGAGCATCATCCCCAGGGGACAAGCGCTCGGCGGGACGCAGCAGCTTCCCGAGGCGGAGCGCTACACCCTGCCCGAAGGTTATCTGCGCGACCGTCTCGCGGTCACTATGGCGGGGCGGACCGCCGAGCGACTGTTGCTGGGAAGCGTAAGCTCCGGCGCGGACGACGATATTCGCCAGGCAACCGCGCTGGCGCGCGCCATGGTCGCGCGCTGGGGCATGTCAGAAGACGTGGGGCCCGTCGATCTACGTGACAGCGAGGAACACCCGTTTCTCGGGCGCGAGATAGCGCAACCCCGCAGGCACAGCGAAGCGTCCGCGACGGTGGTCGATGATGCCGTGCGCAAACTGCTGCAGGAGGCGGAGTCCCGTGCGCAGGCAGTCATCAGCACCCATCGGGGCAAGATCGAGGGATTGGTTGTCGAGCTCGAGCAGCAGGAGACCCTGCATCGAGAGCAGATCGAGGACTGTCTGGGCCGCGACGGCCCGGAAGAGAATGAAACAGCAAAAATTGCGCGCATTACTTGAACGCGCCACTCTTGCCTGAGATCAAGGCAGGCAAATTCCAGTCAGGTATCTTTTCTATAGCGTCAGCAATCGACCGCTGAAAGGAGTACTGACATGAAAATTATTGACGTCGCCGACGTAGGCGCGCCGGATCCCGAGCTGGAAAACTCTCCCGTCATCGATTCCGAGATCGAAGAGGGTGAGTTCTCGGGTACCGATAGCGAGACGCAGGTGTGCTACTTCAACGGCATTCGTTATCCGGTCGGCGACTACATTTGCTCCGGGGACGAGATCCTGCGTTGCGAGAACGGCGTGTGGGTGCGCAGCGGGTCGCGCTACGATTAACGCAATAATTAACGGCGCTGTCTACGTTCTCATCGCAACAGCGCAGACACCTGGCGCGCGAGCGTCTTCGTGTCAGCCTCCACCAGGTTCTTGTCGAGCTCGCCGACTAAAGCGTCCCGCGCGGGCTTGGTCAATTCCGCCCGCAGCCGCCCCAGGAACTTCGGGGGCGCTATGAGCACGAGCCCATCGAAATTTCCCTGATGCCGGCCGCGCTCTATGTGTCGGGCGATTTCCGCCGCGAACGCCCGAGCTTCCCGCTCCTTCGGGTCGGTGGCTGGCTCCATCGCGTGGCGGCCCTGACCTTGACTATCGAAAGCGCGGCCGGGCAAGTCGCTGGTGAGTTCCGTGTCGTGCAGCCGGGATTCGGGGTGGCTCAGATCGGTGATCTCCTGGAGCTTCGCTCCGATTTCAGACATGGTGAAAATTCTAGCGCGAGCGCTTTCCGCCACTACGATCCAGGTTGATTTCATTTAGTCCTCTTGAATGAGATCCAGGTAGAAGACCAGGGAGAGAATACGCCCGTGGACGATGGCGTCTGCGCTGACGTTCAGTGGCAGGGGAAGCCCCCGAAGCGCGTCCGCTCGGTATCGATCGCCCCAGATGGGCATTTCTTTGCTACCGTGGGGGCGTAAATCATTTCGGCCATCGATAATCCGGTACACCCACGGAGCCGGAAACTTGCCACCATGACGTTTGCCTATCGAGGTGAGATCGGGTGGCTTCACCAGCAGCAACTCGGCCACCAGCCCATCGCCCCTGGCGCTCTCGCCATGGCAGGCGGCGCAGGATCGAAGGAATTCCTGCTTGCCGATTTTCTCGATGGGTTCTACCTGGGCCTGAACGGGGGCGAAGCATATGGACAGAAATCCCATCAGCAACACGCCGAGCGCTATTGGTCGCGACAGGCACCGCAAGCTACGAGTTGTCATTACAAACGATCCCTCAACTTCAGGCGTTGCAATACACCACTTTTCATTTAACGATAATCGAGGCGCGTGTCGCTGGCCATGACCGAGGTCAAGACGTCCACTCAGATGCCCATATTGCCCAGGGTGACCATGATCTGATTGAGGATGCCGGTGGCTCTGGGATGCGACACTTCGAACTCCGAGATGGAGTGACGGAGATCCTGGACCAGGGACTGAAGGTGGGCGGTGTCCTCGGGTTTCTCCAATCGGGTCTCGACGCCGGCGATCAAGGCATCGAGGCGCTCTCGGACCTGGGCCTCTTCGGCCTCCAGGCGCTCGAGCTCCGAGCGCAGTTCATTCAAGGACTGACGTAGCTGTTCATCGGACATGGCGGGGCTCTCTTTTTTCCTGAGGCTCTTTTTGCACGAGATGAAGGTGCGGCGTCAAGTAGCTTCAAGATGACGACGACAAAATTGACGTAGATTAAGAAACGCCGACCAGGCAAACACTGATATGCTCGCGTCTAATTCCGTCAACAATCGGCCTGAGCGGTTGCCTCCGCAGGCAATCCTGCCATTCTAGCCATGGCTCGACTATTGCTTCCGCGCAAGTTTCTGCAAGTCGTTCGACGACCGATTCACGTCGATCTGGAGGATGGCTCAGGCTCCCCGACCCGGACGCTCGAGTTCGACGACTCCTTGCGTCTCGGCTACGGGGAGCATTGCGAGCTGCGCCTTGACGGCGAATCCGGGCCCGAGGTGATCTGCAATCTCGAGCGGACCCGCGGTCCGTTTCGGATCTGGACCCCCACCGAACCCGGTGAGCGGGATGAGCGCGTGGAGATTCTCGTCGACGGCCACGCGCTGACGGGACCCACGAAAGACATCGGGCCCGGGAGCCGCGTGGAGGTGTTCGATCGACGCACCGGACGCCGCTACCGGCTGGTGGTGGAGCCGAGGCCTCCCTGGCTGATGCGGCCCCGTTATCTCGCCTTCGTCGTGCTGGTGCTGGCTCTCGCCGGCGTTCTCTACGGCATCTATTTTTATTACAGCCTGGAAAGTGCCCAGACTCACCTCGAGGTTGCCGAACAGCGGTTGCACGAGGCGGAGAGTGACGTGAAGCGCGCCCGCAGGAGCGTCCAGGAAGTGGAGCGGCGCCTCGCCGCCACCCAGGGTGAGTTCGCATCGGCCATTAGTGAGCTCCAGCAGGCGCAATCCCTGTCCGAGCACGCCATCCGCACGGAATTCGATTTGCAGCTGGCGGCCCTCACGGAGCGCGCCCGGGCCGAGTTTCAACGCACATCCGAGCTCGATGTCGAAGCCCGGGAGCGCCTGCGGGCCGAAACCCGCGCCCAGGTCGCGGCGCTCAGACAGGAGCTCGAGGACCGCATGGTGGGCACCTACCAGGAGTTCAAACGCGTCGAGGAGCGTCTCATCCAGTCTCTGGGCGCGCGGCTCGAGGCCATGGAGCCCGCCGGTGCGCGCTTCAAACGCGTGCTCCAGGATGCCCGCGGCGCGGCGCTGTTTATTCGCACCACCTTCGACATGGAATTCGCCCGAGCCGGAGAGATTGTGACCCAGCACAGCTTCGGCAGCGGCTTTCTTGTCGGCGACAGCGGTTTGGCGCTGGCAGCCCGTCACGTGCTGTTCCCGTGGCACTACGATCGGGATCTGCAGGTGCTCGTGAGCCTGGGACTCGCCAGTGTCCGGGAGGAAACGGTCGTCTGGAGCGTTTGGACCACCGACGAGCAGGTTCTCACGGGCGAGGACGCATCGGGTGCGCGTTGGTTCGATGCGCAGACGGCGTGGAGCAGCGACTCCGAGGATCGGGCGGTGCGTCACCTGTACTCCCCGCCCATGGAGTTCACGGAAGAATGGGTGGAGGCACCGGTGGGCGCGGTCACCATCGCCTTTCCGGTAGGCGGGGCGGACGATGTCGCCGTGCTCCAGTTGATGCAGTTCGACGCGCCGGTCGTCCGGCTGGCCATCGCCACGCAAGCGCCAGAGTCCCTGGACGAGGCATTGGCGTTGGGCTACCCGTTCTCCAGGCTCGAGGACGGTAAGGCGGTGCCCCAGGGGGTGACCGGTTTTGTGCGGCGTGTGACCGAGGACGTGCTCGAGCTCGACACGCCGCTCAACCCGGGCTTGAGCGGCGGCCCGATTCTGAATCGCGACGGTGATGTTATCGGCATGGCCATCGGCGTCCTGGAGTCCGATGTATATGGCCTCGCGATTCGTGCACGGGATCTGCGCCGGGTTCTAGCCCATGCCGCGACCCGGGTGCGCACCGAGGAGGCCCGCCTCCAGGCACTCGGGTGTGATCCCGGGCAGGTCGACGGCATCTTCGACGCGCAAACATGGCAAGCTTATGGTTGCGAGCGGGCTCGCGCGTCAACGCCGTAGCGACATGGCGCGACGAACCCGCCGCTCGGCTATTGCTTGTGCTGCGGCGCGGGGCGGCTGTCCTTTCTCGGCGGCGTCGGCGAGCACGGTTGTGGTGTTGGCGCGGATCTTCTCCTCGATGGCGGCAAAGGCCTGCGTCTGCGTACCGCCGTGGTACTCCACGGACGCGCAGATGACCCCCCCCGCGTTGGCGATGAAATCCGGCACCACGAGCACGCCGCGATGGTGCAATGCGCGTTCCGCCTCGTCGGTCACCGCGATGTTGGCACCCGACAGAATCAGCCTTGCGCTTACCCGGTGCACATTGTCCGCGCGAATGACGTCGGGGCGCGCGGCCGGCACGAAGATGTCGCAGGCAACGTCGAGAAGAGCATCCCCGGCGATGGCTTTACCCCCCGCGAACTCGGCGACACTCGCCCCTGTGGCCTTGTGCGCGATCAGTGCATCCACGTCGAGGCCGCCCTCCGCGACCACGCCACCGCGCGAGTCGGCGGCGGCCACCAGTCGCGCGCCCTGCTCGGAAAGAAATCGGGCAGCGTGGCGGCCAACCGATCCGAATCCCTGAACCACGACCCGGGCGCCGTCCAGGTTCACGTCACAGAAGGCTTGCGCGGCCTGACCACAGACGCTGAGCCCGAAGCCCGTGGCGCCGATCTCGTCCAGCGGTATGCCGCCCAGCTCCGGCGGAAGCCCTACCGCCCGGCCGATCTCATCACGGCACCACGCCATGCAGGTCTCATCGGTACCCATGTCCGGCCCGACGATGTAGTCACGGATGTCTTCGATGGCGCGTGCGAAGCTGCGTACCAGCCGCTCCTTTTCTCTCAAGTCCATTTTCGGGTTGGCAAAGATGACGGCCTTGCCGCCGCCGTGTGGAATGCGCGCGGCGGCATTCTTGAAGGTCATCGCGCGAGCGAGACGGAAGCATTCGTCCACGGACACGTCCGGTTCCATGCGCGCACCACCGATGGAAGGCCCGCAGGCAACGTTGTCGACGATGACAATAGCGCGAAGCCCGGTCGCCGGATCGTGAACATAAACGATCTTTTCCGGCCCGAGATCGTCCGCGAACCGCCAGATGTCGTCATTCATTTCCGTTACCTCTTCAGCCCCCATTCGTGGTGGCGAGCTCTTCGGCCATCCGTTCACGCATGACGAATTTCTGGACCTTGCCGGTCACGGTCATGGGGAAGGCTTCCACGAACTTGATGTGCTTCGGAATCTTGAAGTGCGCGATACGGCCTTTACAGAATTCGCGCATCTCCTCGGCGGTGGCTTGTTGCCCCGCGTGCAGCTTTATCCATGCGCATACTTCTTCGCCATATTTCGGATCCGGCACGCCGATGATTTCGACTTCTTCGACCTTCGGATGCGTGTACAGGAATTCCTCTATCTCACGGGGGTAGATGTTCTCTCCACCGCGGATCAGCATGTCTTTCACGCGGCCCACGATCCGGCAATAGCCGGCATCGTCGATGCTCGCGATGTCACCGCTGGCGATCCAGTGGGCGCTGTCGATAGCTTCTGCCGTGCGATCCGGATCGTCCCAATAGCCGGGCATCACGCAGTAGCCACGGGTCGCAAGCTCGCCCGCGGTGTCGCGCGGCACGATGCGCCCCCTATCGTCGACGATCTTGATCTCGATGTGCGGTAGCACGCGGCCCACGGTGTGCACGCGTCGGTCCAGCTCGTCGCTCACATGGGTTTGAAAGCTGACCGGACCGGTCTCGGTCATGCCGTAGGCAATCGTAATCTGCGCTAGATGCATGTCTCCCATGACACGCTTCATGAGCTCCACCGGACAAGGCGCGCCGGCCATGATGCCGGTGCGGAGGCTCTTGAGATCGAAGCTCTCGAAGTCCGGCTCGTCGAGCTCCGCGATGAACATGGTGGGTACGCCATGCAACGCCGTGCAGCGCTCCGCTGCAACGGCTTCCAACACGGCCTTCGGCGAAAAGCTTTCGGACGCGAACACCATGCACGCTCCGTGGGCCACACAGCAGAGCGTGCCGAGCACCATGCCGAAACAGTGATACATGGGAACCGGGATGCAGACGCGGTCGTTTTCCGTGAGGGCCATCTGCAGACCGACGAACCAGGCGTTATTGACGATGTTGTGATGGGTGAGTGTCGCCGCCTTGGGCTGGCCCGTGGTTCCGCTGGTGAATTGAATATTGATTGCGTCGTCGAACTGCAGCTCCGCGCTCACGGACCTGAGATTCCCTCGATGTTCGTCGCTTGCCCGGTCCGGAATATCATCGAAGTTCAGGAAGCCGGTGCTCGACTCATTCCCGAGCAGGACTACCCAGCGCAGACTCGGCACGCGTTCACAATCGAGCGCGCCGGGCTCGGCATCGGAGATCTTCGGGCAGAGCGTCTTGAGCATGGCGACGTAGTCGCTGGACTTGAGGCGGGGAGCGATGATCAAGGCCTCGCATGCGACCCGATTGACGGCAAACTCGAGCTCCGCCAGTCGGTAGGCGGGATTGATATTGACGAGCACGAGCCCGGCTTTGGCGGTGGCAAACTGTGTGATCACCCACTCGGCACAGTTGGGCGCCCAGATACCGACCCGGGCGCCGCGCTGCAGGTCCAGGGACAACAGCCCTGCCGCGAAAGCATCCGCACGCCTGCCGAGTTCCGCATAGGTCCAACGCACATCTTGATGCGTGACCACCAGCGCCTCGCGGTCCGGCCAGCGTTGGACGGTCGCATCGAAGCACGCACCCACCGTCTGGCCTTTCAGGGGCTCGTTGCTCGCCCCATGGACGTAGCTCAGTCGTGTATCTATCGACATTAGTCAATCATTGGACCGAGAGGCGAAATGCGCGTTGATCTCGATCACTAAATGTTTGCCGCATGCCCCTGTAGGTTGGGCTGAGCTTGCTTGTTTAGGAGGGGACAGTTTAAGAGATCGTTGTAGGAGGGGACAGTTTAAGAGATCAGCGTCCGTTTCGGCTCCGACGCCTTAAACTGTCCCCTCCTAAACGATCTCTTAAACTGTCCCCTCCTAAACAAGCAAGCTCAGCCCAACCTACACGGGCAGCAGGCGTTTTTCGAGCTCGACGACCAGATAGACGCCGAAGGCCACGGCGGTGATGACCAGCCAGTGCCAGGCGGTCAACGGCGCGGTGCCGAAGAGGCTCTGCATGAAGGGAAGGTAAGTGAAGGCGACTTGAAACACCAGCACCAGGGCCGACGCCATGAGAGCCGGGCGCAGATCGATAAGCGAGCTGCCGCCGCTCCCGGCGCGGCCCATCCGGCGAACGTTGAACAAATAGAAAATCTCGCACATGACGATAGTGTTCACGGCCACCGTGCGCGCGAGCTCCAGGGTCGCGCCACCGTCGAGCTGCCATCTGAACAACGTGAAGGTGCCGATGACGAACAGAATCGAAACCATCACCGTGCGCCATACGACGAAACGCGACATCATCGGCTCGTCCGACTGGCGAGGCGGTCGATGCATGACGTCGCGCTCCGGTGACTCGAAGGCCAGCGCCAGGGCCAGGGTCACGGTGGTCACCATGTTTATCCAGAGAATCTGCAGCGCGGTTATGGGGAGCGCCAGCCCGAACATGACGGCCACTATGATGACGAAGGCTTCGCCGAAGCTCGTGGGGAGGATCCAGACGATTGCCTTTCTGATGTTGTCGTAGACTGTCCGGCCCTGCTCGACGGCGGTGACGATGGTGGCGAAGTTGTCGTCGGTGATGACGACCTGCGACGCTTCCTTGGCCACCTCGGTGCCCTTTCGTCCCATGGCGACGCCGACGTCGGCGCGCTTCAACGCCGGTGCATCGTTGACACCGTCGCCGGTCATGGCGACGACTGAACCCTGGTCTTGCAGAGACTGCACCAAACGCAATTTGTGCCCCGGACTGGTCCGTGCAAACACGCCAGTGCCGCTTATTCGGCGGGAAAGCCTCTCGTCGTCCAGCTCCTCGACTTCGGTGCCGGTGAGCACCTTGTCCGAATCGGCAATCGCGAGCTCGCGTGCCACGGCGCATGCGGTAGCAGCGTGATCTCCCGTAATCATCTTTACTTGTATACCGGCCGACTGGCAGCGGGCTACCGCCTCCATCGCCTCCTCGCGGATTGGATCGGCGATCCCGAACAGGCCCAGCAACGTGAGACCCGTGCTGACGTCGTCGGCAGTCAGGTTGCGCTGATGGTCGCGCAAGCGCTTCACGGCCACGGCGATGACGCGTTCGGCACGCCCGGCGATGGTCAGCATCTGGGCGCGCCAGTACACCTCGTTTATGGGCTCATCTGCGCGCAGGCCGCGTTGCAGGGTGGTCATCGTCAGCAGCTTCTCGGGCGCGCCTTTGACGTAGACCAGTGTCGAGTCGCCATCGCTCTGGTGCAGGGTCGCCATGAAGCGGTTCGCCGACTCGAAGGGTATCGCGTCCCTGCGTGGCCGGCGGTCGGTCACGCAGGCGTGATCTATGCTGCCCTTTGCCGCCGCGGCGAGTAACGCGCCCTCGGTGGGATCCCCATGCGCCTGCCATTCTCCGTCTTGCTCACCCAATCCGGCGTCGTTGCAAAGCGCAGCGCCTTCGAGCAGCTCGTGCAACCGGGGATCCCGGCTGGCGTCGATGCGCGCGTCGTCGCTGCGGAAATCGCCATGGGGCGCGTAACCATTGCCGGTAACCCTGTACAACGCCTTCGCCGTGGCGATGCTCTTCACCATCATCTCGTTGCGCGTCAGGGTTCCTGTCTTGTCGCAACAGACGACGTTGACCGAGCCCAGCGTTTCCACCGCCGGCAGGTGACGGACAATGGCGCCGAGCTTGGTCATGCGTTCGACACCGATAGCAAGCGTGATGGTCACGATGGCGGGCAGGCCTTCCGGTATGGCGGCGACGGCCAGCGCCAGGGCGGCGAGAAACATGTCGATGGCCGCGAAATCGTGCACCAGCCGGCCGTATGCGAAGGTGGCCACGGCGAGCACCATGATACCGACGGTGAGCCAACGCCCGAAGCGCGAGAGCTGGCGCAGCAGCGGCGTCTCCCGCGACACGACGCCTGCGAGTAAGCGGCCGACTTGTCCGATTTCCGTGGCGTCTGCGGTGGCGACGACCAGCCCGCTGCCCTGGCCGTGGGTTACCAGGGTGCTCGAATAGGCCATGCAGCTGCGCTCGGCCACGGGCGCATCCCCGTGAACGGGCACGGTGCCTTTCTCCACCGGGATGGATTCGCCGGTGAGCACGGCTTCCTGAATCTCGAGTGCGTTGGCGCTCAGCAGTCGCATGTCGGCAGGGACGCGATCGCCGGCGTCGAGCAGCACGAGATCACCGGGCACCAGGTCGCAGGCCTGCACGGTTACGCGTTGCCTGTCGCGCACGACGCTCGCGCTCGGTGCGAGAAGCTCTTGAATGGACTCGAAGGCGCGCTCGGCCCTGCCTTCCTGGATGAAGCCGATGAGGGCGTTGATCAACGTCACGCCGAAGACCACCGAAGCATCCAGCCAATGTTCCAGTGCCGCCAGAATGGCGGCGGAGGCCAGCAACACATAGATGAGAAAGTTGTGAAACTGGCGCAGAAATCGTACCAGGGGGCCGGCACGCTCGGGTGGTCGTGAGCGATTGGGCCCATAGTGCGCCAGCCGCCGGGCGGCCTGCTCAGAGTCGAGGCCCTGGGCGCCGGCCTCGATCTGCTCGAAGAGCCGCTCGGCGGGCAGCGAATGCCACTCGCGTGCGTCCGCGCCCGCGGGAACTGAGGAGCCGGCCAGATCCATCGGGTCTCCGTCAGTTATCCTCGGACTCCTTCGCCGGTGGGTCGGGAATGATTTGCTCGCGCATCAAGGCCGCCGTCGCGTCGCGCGCGTTGCGAATGGCCAGGCGCGCTCGCTATTGCGAGCAGTTCTTGCGTGCTCTGATCAGTCACGTATTCGTCCCCGGGTTATGGTCATTTTTTGATCATAAGAAAACCCGCATTTGAGCCGTTGATCTGGATCAGCACTCGCCAATTCGCGGATCAGTGCCGTCACCGCATGTTCCGTGTGGTCTTCGTCGTTCGCGGTTTCAGCTGATGGAGATCAATGACGCACTTCGCAGGAACGCGTATGCAATAGTCGTAAGCGTGAAGGAGGACGATGTTATGAAGTTCGTAGTCTATCAATGCAGCAAGTCGCCGGATTACTTTATCGTTACCGATAAAGATCATGTCGATGACGTCAAGGGGGAAATGTGCCCTGATGGCGGCGATCTGGAAAAAGTCGGTGAATACCCTGAAATGGGAAAAGAGCGCGCGGCATTCGACGAAGCTTTTGCCATGGCCGCTATTCGCAAGCAGGGTTTTTATCGTTTCGAGGCGCTGAGCATGGCTGCCGTTCCCCCGAGTCCCGAGATGCCCTGAGTGGCTCTCCGTTATTCGATGTGAGCGTGCGGATAATGAGGCCGGCGCCCGGAGGGGCGCCGGCAAGCTTGGGTGAGTGATGCAATCATCGCCGTGCGGCGACCAGACGCCATCGGGCAGCCCGGTGCCCGACTGGAATCACGAAGTGGCGGCGAAGCTGCGTGAAGCGGCCGATTTACTGGCGCTGCAGGGCGCCAATCCGTTCCGGGTAAGTGCTTTTCGGCGCGCCGCGGCAACCGTCGCACAGTTGCCCCGCGACATTCGCGACGTCGCCGAAGCCGAGGGACCGGCGGGTCTGGTGGACATACCCAATGTTGGTCGTGGCATTGCGGCGGCCATCATCGAAATCGTCGCTACGGGTCGTTGGAGCCGTCTGGACCGATTGCGGGGTGAGCTCGATGCCGGACGACTGTTCCAGGGCGTGCCGGGCATAGGGCCGGCGCTTGCCGCGCGCATTCGTGACACTCTGCACATCGACAGCCTCGAAGAGCTGGAAGTGGCTGCCAATGACGGCAGGCTGGAGGAGATCCCCGGGGTCGGCCGGCGGCGCGTTGCGGCCATCCGGGCGTCGCTTGCCGCCATGCTCGGGCGCCCACGGACCCCGTCACTGGCGAGCGCGGATGCACCCCCGGTGGGAGTGATTCTAGATGTGGATGCGGAGTATCGCCGCAAGGGTGCGCGGGGCGAATTGGCGCTCATCACGCCACGTCGCTTCAATCCCGAAGGCAAAGCCTGGCTGCCGATATTGCACACCGAGCGTGACGGCTGGCACTTTACCGCGCTCTACTCGAACACCGCCCGCGCCCACGAGCTGGGGCGTACCCG
>Ga0255058_10000410_pt1 | contig 25520 bp, 25 predicted proteins | sample Cases_109_9_MG_FD_188637 | JGI IMG/M metagenome (GOLD analysis project Ga0255058, IMG submission 188637) | Seawater microbial communities from Amundsen Gulf, Northwest Territories, Canada - Cases_109_9 | ecosystem: Environmental > Aquatic > Marine > Gulf | place: Canada: Northwest Territories... | reverse complement strand
ACCCTGGTTTGCCTGCTGTCTGGGAACGGACCGTCGGGGCCGGCCCCGAATGCGACGCGGCTGTGGCTGGGGGGCTTCTCATCGGAAGTAAAGCGCAGCGTAGCGAGCCATGACGATGAGAAGTCACCCAGTTGCAGCACAACGAGTCGCGGACCGGGGCCCGCCCTTACAAAAACAGCGCAATTTCCAAGAAATCAGGCTGGCATTTACGGGGGCAGCCACTACAATAGTCCCCCCTCGGAGGCCGGTGGACCTGCCTTCTGAGCCATCATCAGACGAACAACACACTTGAGACAGGGGACCGGATATGGCCCGCGGAATAAACAAAGTCATTCTCGTTGGAAATCTCGGGAATGACCCCGAAACACGCTACATGCCGTCAGGCGACGCGGTGACGAACATAAGCGTCGCTACGACCGAGTCATGGAAAGACAAACAGACGGGCGAGCAAAAAGACCGCACCGAATGGCACAAGGTTGTGATGTTCAGGCGCCTGGGCGAGATCGCCGCGGAGTATCTTCGAAAGGGCTCTCAGGTTTACATAGAAGGCAAGCTGCGAACAAATAAGTGGCAGGACCGCGACGGTAACGATCGATACACGACTGAAATCATTGCCGACGAGATGCAAATGCTTGGCGGACGAGGTGGTGGTGGCGGCGGGAATTATGGTTCCGGCGGCGGCTCGGGCAGTGGCTCCGGCGGCGGTTCGAACGCGCCATCCGGTGGTGGCCAGAGCGCACCCCCGAGCGATGACTTCGACGACGACATACCATTCTAAGCTGAGAACACCTGATGGGCACTTTCAAGGAGCCGCATGGCGGCGACCTCAAGAACCTCTATTTGTCGGCCGCAGATGCCGATGCCGAGAAGCAGGCGGCGCGTGACTATGCGTCATGGGACCTGACCGAGCGGCAACTTTGCGACATCGAGTTGCTGTTGAACGGTGCGTTTTCGCCGCTTGAGGGATTTTTGAACCAGGACGACTACGACTCGGTTGTGAAGACGATGCGCCTGACGTCCGGCGTGCTTTGGCCGATACCGATTACGCTCGATGTCAGTGAGGAGTTTGCAGCAAGCATCCATTCGGGCGACAAGGTCGCACTGCGCGATCTCGAGGGCGTCATTATCGCGACGATTATGGTCGGTGATATCTGGACTCCCGACAAGAAAACCGAGGCCCAGGGCGTCTATGCGTCGACGGACGAAGCGCACCCCGCCGTTCATTACCTGAACAACATCGGCAATCCCGTCTACGTGGGTGGCAAGCTATCCGGCGTCGCGGCGCCGACACACTACGACTTCAATCACTTGCGTGACACGCCGGCGGACATGCGCGAGCGCTTTCACAAGCTCGGCTGGAACAAGGTTGTTGCGTTCCAGACGCGCAATCCGATGCATCGCGCTCACCAGGAGTTGACGCTGCGCGCGGCCCACGATATCGAAGCCAATCTCCTGATCCAGCCTGTTGTGGGCATGACCAAGCCGGGCGACGTCGATCACTTTACCCGTGTCCGTTGCTACGAACATTTGCTCCATCGTTATCCCGAGCAGACGACGATGCTAAGCCTGCTGCCGCTCGCCATGCGCATGGGCGGACCGCGCGAAGCAATGTGGCATGCAATCATTCGCAAGAACTTCGGTTGCTCGCACCTGATTATCGGCCGCGATCACGCGGGGCCGGGCAAGGACTCGAAAGGTGAGGACTTCTACGGACCGTATGAGGCACAGGAATTGCTCACGGAGCATGCGGACGAACTCGATATCGCCATGGTGCCGTTCAAGCTAATGGTGTACGCGGAAAATCGCGACGAGTACGTGGCTATCGATGACACAACTGACGATGACAAGGTCCTGAATATTTCGGGCACCGAGTTGCGCCGGCGCCTGGCCGAAGGCCTCGAAATTCCCGATTGGTTCTCGTTTCCTGACGTGGTTGCGGAACTGCGACGCACGCATCCACCGCGCCACAATCAGGGATTCACGATTTTCTTTACGGGCCTGTCCGGTTCCGGCAAATCTACGATCGCAAATGCCCTTGTGGCCAAGCTCATGGAGATTGGTGGCCGACCGCTCAGTCTGCTCGATGGTGACATTGCGCGAAAAAACTTGTCGAGTGAGCTGGGATTTTCGAGGGCGCATCGCGACCTGAACGTTACTCGCATCGGTTACGTCGCGAGCGAAATCACGAAGAATGGGGGTATCGCGATTTGCGCGCCGATCGCGCCATATACGAGCACGCGCCGGGTCGTCCGTGAGACGATCAGCCCCGTCGGTGGTTTCCTCGAGATCCACGTGTCGACACCGCTCGAGGTCTGCGAGGAGCGCGATCGCAAGGGATTGTATGCCAGGGCACGCGCGGGAATCATCAAGGAATTTACAGGTATTTCAGATCCTTACGAGGTACCTGAGCATGCGGAGTTGGTCATCGACACGGTGGGTATCTCGCCGGACGAGGCCGCGCACCGCATTCTCGTGAAGCTCGAGGCGATGGGGTACATCCGGTAAGAGCGGGCCCCAGCCCGCGACGATCGCGGGCTGGGGCCCGCTCCTACGGTAAAATACGCACATGCCCAAAAAACTCTACATCAAGACCTTCGGCTGCCAGATGAACGAGTACGACTCGGACAAGATGGCGGACGTCCTGCGCGAGTCGCACGGTTACGAGCGCACGGAGGTGGCCGAAGACGCCGATCTGTTGCTCGTCAACACCTGTTCGATACGCGAAAAGGCGCAGGAAAAGGTGTTCTCCGAGCTTGGGCGCTGGCGCCGGATCAAGGAAAATAAGGACGGCGTCATGATCGGGGTTGGCGGTTGCGTTGCGAGCCAGGAAGGCGCAGGCATCAGCAAGCGCGCGCCGTACGTGGATGTGGTGTTCGGGCCACAGACACTGCATCGTCTTCCCGAACTGATCGAGTCGGCCCGCGAAAATGCGGCAGCCGTTGTCGATATTTCATTTCCCGAGATTGAAAAATTTGATCGCTTGCCGGAGCCGCGAGCCGAAGGGCCCACCGCATTCGTGTCGATCATGGAAGGCTGCAGCAAGTACTGCAGTTTTTGTGTCGTTCCCTATACCCGTGGAGAAGAGATTAGCCGTCCGCTCGACGGTGTGATCCAGGAAATCGCCCAACTGGCGGAACAAGGCGTTCGCGAAGTAAATCTGCTCGGCCAGAACGTAAACGCGTATCGAGGCCCGATGCATGACGGCGGCATTGCGGATCTCGCGACACTGATTTACTACGTTGACGCGATCGACGGTATTGATCGAATTCGATTTACGACATCACATCCGGTCGAGTTTACCGACAGTCTCATACAGGCCTATGCGGAAGTGCCATCGCTCGCCAATTACCTGCATTTGCCGGTGCAACACGGCTCGGATCGCATACTCGCCGCGATGAAGCGCGGCCATACGACGCTTGAGTACAAGAGCAAGATTCGCAAGCTCCGCGAAGTGCGTCAGGAGCTTTCGCTGTCATCAGACTTTATTGTCGGTTTTCCTGGTGAGACCGACGCCGATTTCGAAGCGCTTATGAACCTCGTCGCGGAAATCGGTTTCGACCAGTCGTTTTCGTTTATCTACAGCGCCCGCCCGGGTACGCCGGCGGCCAGTCTTGCCGATGACACAGCCATCGAGGTCAAGAAAGAACGCCTGCGGATCTTGCAGGCGCGTATCAACCAGCAAGCGATGGAAATCAGTCGCGCGATGGTCGGCTCGACGCAACGTGTGCTGGTAGAAAGAACCTCGAAGAAGAGTGTCAGCCAGGTGGCGGGTCGCACCGAGAACATGCGTTGGGTCAACTTCGACGGCAGCGAGTCCCTGATCGGCCGATTCGTCGATGTCGTGATTTCGGAGGCCCTGCCAAATTCTTTGCGGGGCCGCCTTGCAGACAGTCAGGTCGCGGCGTAACCTAAATCTACTTTGAACGCTCCACAGATCTCACGGGACATCGTTCTCGAGCCCGCCGATAACCAGCGTCTGGCCAACCTCTGCGGCCAGTTCGACGAACATCTTCGACAAATCGAATCCCGCCTGGGAGTGGAAATAGCCAGTCGCGGCAATCACTTCCGTGTTACAGGTCAGCCAGGTGCGGCGGAAACAGGTGGCGATGTCCTCGAAGCGTTGTTTGAACTGGCGGGTCGCGAGCGACTCGATCCGGAGCGCGTGCACATTCACTTACAAGAGTCCGTAATGAACCAGGAGCCTGCAGTGAGCGATAAGCAGCCGTCGCCCAGGTCAGGCGGTGGCAACTCAGCCGACGTCGTGATCCATACCAGTCGCAAGCAGATTCGCCCGCGTGGTGAAAATCAGACGAACTATGTAAAAAATATTCGCGCGCACGATTTGGCGTTTGGGATCGGTCCTGCCGGAACCGGCAAGACCTATCTTGCGGTCGCGGCAGCTGTCGAAGCGCTCGACAATGAAGAGGTAAACCGCATCGTGCTCGTTCGTCCTGCGGTTGAGGCGGGCGAAAGACTCGGCTTTCTGCCGGGTGACATGTCGCAGAAAGTCGACCCTTACCTGCGCCCGATGTATGACGCGCTGTACGACATGATTGGGACAGACAATGTTACCCGCCTGATTGAACGCAATGTCATCGAGATCGCGCCGCTTGCGTTCATGCGTGGCCGATCGCTTAACGAATCCTTCGTCATTCTCGACGAGGCCCAGAATACGAGCGTAGAGCAAATGAAAATGTTCCTGACGCGCATTGGTTTTGGTTCGCATGCTGTTGTGACGGGTGACATTACGCAAATTGACCTACCGCCGGAGCAGCAGTCCGGGCTCAAGCATGCAGCAAAGATTCTCGACAATGTCGATGGCGTCGCATTTACGTTTTTCGCGCCGCGTGACATCGTGCGTCACCCACTGGTGCGGCGAATTGTCGAGGCCTATGAAGCGGAGTGACTTCACGAGGCGAAACAATCGTCGATGTGCAACTGGCCTGTGACGACCCCGATACTCCCGACGCGGAAAAGATTCGCGATTGGGTGGTTTCTGCAATTGCTGCAGCCGATGTAACTGCGATGGACGGATTCGAAGTGTCAATACGAGTGGTGGATGTCGACGAGATACGAACGCTGAATCGCGAGTATCGAGACAAGGACGAGCCAACAAACGTGCTGTCGTTTCCAGCCGGGGAGATCACCGGCATGCCCGAACGCGGGGGTGCAGTGCTCGGTGACGTCGTAATTTGTGCCTCGGTTGTGCGGGATGAGGCTGTGGAGCAGGGTAAGGCGCTGGCCGATCACTGGGGGCATATGCTGGTGCACGGCACCCTGCATTTGCTCGGGCATGACCATATGACGGACGTCGAGGCCACGGAAATGGAGGGCCTTGAAGTTCGAGTTTTGACGTCAAAAGGCGTCGCCGACCCGTATAGAGCCCAATGAATACAAGCTGTTACAATTCAGTCCGATGAACGACAAACCGCCAGGTAGCAACGGCACAGGAAACGCCGGTCTGTTTTCGCGCATCAGGCGTGCAATCAGAGGTGGCCCCTGGAGCCGCGACGAAGTTCAGGAAGTGATTCAACAATCCGGAGTCGATCTGGATGCCGAGGAGAAAAGCATGCTCGTCGGCGTGCTTGAGGTGTCCGAGATTCAAGTGCGTGATGTGATGATCCCGCGTTCACAAATGGTCGTTATCGATATTGAACAGGAGTTCGATGAGATACTCGCCGTCATCGTTGATTCGGGCCATTCGCGTTTTCCGGTCATCGGTGAAGACCGCGACGAACTACTTGGGGTGTTACTCGCGAAAGACCTGTTGCGCTATTTCGGCAAGGAAGAGGCGAAGGACCTTCCGATCAGTAAACTATTGCGGCCCGTATCGGTCATTCCCGAATCAAAAAGACTGAACGCCTTGTTGAAGGAATTTCGTGCCAGCCACAATCACATGGCTATTGTTGTCGATGAATACGGTGGGGTCGCCGGGTTGCTGACGATCGAGGACGTCCTGGAGGAAATCGTTGGTGAGATCGACGACGAACACGATCATGAAGAAGCCGATTTCATACGGGCCGATGGCGAACGTAATGGCAGGCCGAGTTTCGCGGTGCGCGCGTTAACGCGCATCGAAGACTTTAATGAGTTCTTCGAGTGTGAACTGGACGACGAAGAGTACGACACGATTGGCGGTCTCGTAATGCACGAGCTTGGTCGTTTGCCGCGCAGGGGCGAGCGAGTTGATTTCGGTGGCTTCGAATTCGCTGTGTTACAGGCTGACAAGCGCCGCATCGAATCCTTGCAGGTGCAGCGGGACGCGACCTGAACGAATGGCGTACGCTCCTCGATTCCTGACACTGCCAGCCGATCAGCCGCGACTAAGCCGGTTGATTTGTTTCATTCTGGGTTGCCTGACGACGCTTGGCTTCGCGCCATTTGGTTTCTCGGCTCTCATTCCGGTTTTGCTGCTGCCGATTTTGTTTGTGTGCGTCACTGTTGCGCCACGCGACGCGGCAGGCCACAGCTTCTGGTACGGATTCGGCCTGTTTCTGACCGGCACCTACTGGATATACATATCGGTTGTCGTGTTCGGCCAGGCGCCGGTCTGGATTGCGTTGATGCTGATGGTCGGCCTCGCCGTAATAATGGGGTTCCTGTTGTTCATTGCAGGCTGGCTTATCAGTCGTTTCACTCAGGGCGAGCCGCTGCAGTTGCTCGCGATCGCGCCGGCAGCCTGGGTGCTTGTCGAGTGGCTGCGTGGCTGGGTGCTCACCGGCTTTCCGTGGATGGCATTCGGCTACGCAAACATTGATACGGCGTTCGCCGCCTATGCGCCGATCGCTGGCGTGTACGGTGTCTCGTTCGCAGTGGTTCTGACAGCAGCTGCGATTCTCGCAGTAATCATGAGTCGCGGTGCGCAGCGCTGGATCGCGATGGGGTTTGTGCTGGCGCCCTGGGGTTTTGGTGTTGCGCTCGGGTTCGTTAACTGGACCGAAGAGGCGGGTGAGCCGATTCGCATAACGATCCTGCAAGCCGGGGTCCCGCAGGACCAGAAATGGCTGGCCGAACAAAAACAGGCGACACTCGATTTCTATCGCGACGAAACGCGCATCGCTCGGGACAGCGAGATCGTTGTCTGGCCGGAGGTCGCTGTACCGTCGCTATTGAGCCGTGAGACCGCATTCATCTCGCAGTTGCAGTCCGATGCCCGCGAGAACAGCCAGACAATCCTGTTCGGGATTCTCGAAGACGCGGAGTCTCGCGGCGGGCAGTTGATATACAACAGTGTTATCGCACTGGATGGTGAGCGCCAACAGGCGTATCGCAAGCGACACCTCGTACCGTTTGGTGAGTACTTTCCAGTGCCGGACAAGGTGCGCGAGTGGATGCGAATGATGAACTTGCCGCACAGCGACCTGTCGGCAGGAGAGGACTACCCCTCGCTGATCGAAACCGCTGGTGGGCAACGCCTCGGCGTTGCTATCTGTTACGAGGACGCTTACAGCACCGAGCTACTGTACGCAGTGCCGGACGCCGGCATCCTGATCAACGCGAGCAACGATGGCTGGTTCGGTGACTCGATTGCGACGTATCAACATCTGCAGATCGCGCAAATGCTGTCTTTGGAGTTCGGCCGGCCCACGGTTCGCTCGACCAATACCGGCATCAGCGCCTTCATCAGCCACACAGGCGAGCTCCTGAAGGTCGGTCCGCAATTTGCTGCGGTCACGATGACAGCCGATGTGACGCCACGCACAGGCAGCACGCCGTATGTGAGCCTCGGCGGCGATGCGCCGGTCATTGGACTGTGCCTGGTACTGCTCGGCTTTTTCTGGCTCCGCGCGCGCGTATAGGCGCGCCCGGCTACTGCCATTTTCGCCCTGTTCATGTAGGCTTGCGGGTTTTCGCATGCCACCTCTGCCGAAACCGTCAATGATCGCCGACTACCATCCCGAAAGCGTCGAGAAAGCCGCCCGTGAACAATGGGAGGACTCGCGTTGTTTCGAGGTTTCCGAGGACGAGAGCAAGGACAAATTCTACTGCCTGACCATGTTCCCGTATCCGAGCGGCAAATTGCACATGGGGCATGTGCGCGTCTTCACCATCAGCGATGTGATCGCGCGCTATCAGCGCATGCAGGGCAAGTATGTTCTGCAGCCGATGGGGTGGGACGCATTCGGCATGCCGGCCGAAAATGCGGCCATCCAGCGCGGTGTTGCACCCGCGAAGTGGACCTACGACAACATCGACGACATGCGCGTCCAGATGAAGCGGTTGGGCTACGCCTACGACTGGACACGCGAAGTAATGACGTGCCGGCCAGAGTACTACCGCTGGGAACAGTGGTTATTCACAAGGATGTTCGCGAAGGGTCTTGTCTACCGCAAGAGCTCGGTTGTAAATTGGGACCCGGTCGATCAGACAGTACTGGCGAACGAGCAGGTAATCGACGGCCGCGGCTGGCGTTCGGACGCGCTCGTCGAGCGTCGTGAAATTCCGCAATGGTTCATGAAGATCACTGACTATGCCGACGAGCTGCTCGACGAGCTCGACCGTCTGCCTGGCTGGCCTGATTCGGTCAAGACGATGCAGCGCAACTGGATCGGTCGATCCGAGGGCGTAGAATTGTCATTCGATGTTCAGGGCGACGAAGATGCACTCACGGTTTACACAACACGCCCGGATACATTGCTCGGTGTGACTTATATGGCCGTTGCTGCGGAACATCCGCTCGCACAAAAAGCGGCTGCCGGCGACGCGGACATCGCCGCCTTCGTTGCGGAGTGTAAAAAGTCCGACGCGGCCGAGGCCACGCTCGAGACAATGGAGAAGAAGGGCATGCCGCTTGGCATTGCTGCGATCCACCCGCTGACAGGCGAAGATGTGCCGTTGTGGGTCGCCAATTTCGTGCTCATGAGTTACGGCACAGGTGCTGTCATGTCGGTGCCCGGCCACGACGCACGCGACTGGGAATTTGCGAAGCAGCACGGCTTGCCGATAACGCAGGTTATTGCGCCGGCGGACGGCAGCGAGATCGACATTGACGAGGCCGCGTATCTCGAGAAGGGCGTACTCGTAAACTCAGGCGACTATGACGGCATGGATTTCGATAGCGCATTCAATGCGATCGCCGATCATTTCGAGAATACGGGTCGCGGCAAGCGCACGGTCAATTATCGCCTGCGCGACTGGGGTGTATCGCGACAGCGATACTGGGGTACGCCAATACCGATTATCTATTGTGATGATTGTGATGCAGTACCCGTACCCGAAGATTCTTTGCCCGTCGTTCTGCCCGAAGATGTTGAGCTCACGGGCGTCGGTTCACCGCTCAGGGATATTCCGGAATTTTTTGAGACCACCTGCCCGAACTGCGGCAAGGCCGCCCGGCGGGAAACGGATACCTTCGACACCTTCGTCGAGTCGTCCTGGTATTTTGCACGCTTTGCGTGCCCCGATGCCGACGGCGCGATGCTGGATGAACGGGAGGCCTACTGGATGCCGGTCGACCAGTACACGGGCGGCGTCGAGCATGCGATTCTGCACCTGTTGTACTCGCGCTTTTTCCAGCGCGTAATGCGCGATGAGGGCATCACCACCGAGTCCGAGCCGTTCACTAACCTGCTGACGCAGGGCATGGTGCTTAAAGATGGCGCCAAGATGTCCAAGGCGAAGGGCAACACGGTCGACCCGCAGGAGCTGATCGCCAAATACGGTGCCGACACGGTACGGTTGTTCATGATGTTCGCTGCGCCGCCGGAACAGTCGCTGGAGTGGTCGGATGATGGCGTGCAGGGTAGTTTCCGTTTCCTGAAACGTTTCTGGGCTGCAGTGCAGACTCATGTCGATGCAGGCCCGGCAGCAGATGTCGATCCGGCCGGGCTGAACGACGCGCAAAAAGACCTGCGTCGCAAGACACACCAGACGATCGCAAAAATATCGGACGACATTGGTCGCAGACATTCATTCAACACCGCCGTTGCCGCAGCGATGGAATTGTTAAACGCGATCAATAAACACGATGATGAATCTGCTGTGGGTCATGCGATCGAACATGAGGCACTCAAGGCCGTGGTCCTGATGCTCTCGCCGATTATTCCGCACATCTGCGATGCGCTCTGGCAGGCCATGGGTTACACGGACCCGCTCATCGACCAGCAATGGCCAGGCTTCGACGAGTCCGCCCTTGAACAGGACACATTTAAACTGGTAGTTCAGGTCAATGGCAAACTACGAGGCAGGATTTCGGTGGCCGCCGATGCGGATAAAGATGCAATCATCGAGCAGGCGCTCGCCGATGAAAACGTGCATCGATTCGTCGATGGCAAAAAGGTTCGCAAGGTCATCGTTGTGCCCGGGCGCCTGGTTAACGTCGTTGTCTAGAGTTGCGAAAATTTTGTGGTTTGCCGCGCTGGGCAATATCCTCGGTGGCTGTGGCTTCCAGATGCAGGGAGCCTTTACGGTTCCCGACGCAATGCAACGAACGTATATCGAAGCGGAGGACAGCCGCAGCCTTTTTTATCGCACCTTCCGCAGGGAATTGCAGGCGGCAGGTGTAAATGTCGTGGACTCGAGTGATGAGGCGACCGCAATATTTAGCATTTATTACGACCATTCGAGTCAGCGAGTACTGTCGGTCTCGGCGCGCAACGTGCCGACCGAATATGAGGTTTTTTACACGCTATCCTACGGACTCATGGGTGGTGACGAAACATTGATCGAAGTCCAGGATATGACCGTGGTTCGCGACTACACCTACGATGCGACGCTGGTTCTCGGCAAGGCGAAAGAGGAAGAGGTCATACGCGATGCGCTTGTGCAGGACCTCGTTCGCGTCGTTCTCAAACAGATCTCCGTACGCTGATCAACCCAATGAGCAAGGTGCTCATGGTAGCCGATGTGTCGATTGAGGGATTGCAGGCACTGCTGGGCCGATTCCAGCTGACGCTGGAGTTACAAGGTGATGATGAGGACATTCGGGGGAGTTTCTGGGGGGAGTCGGAGGCCGGGCTCGTTGCGACAACTGTCTTCGTCCGCGGCGACACGCCGGTGCATTCCTTGCTGCATGAAACCTGCCACGTAATCTGCATGACAGCCGAACGGCGCGCCGGATTGAACCGCGACGCGGGCGGTGGCGATCTTGAGGAGGCGGCCGTCTGTTACCTGCAGCTCCTGCTGGCTGACCACATCGATGGCCTTGGCCGTGAGCGGCTCATGCAGGATATGGACAGCTGGGGTTACAGCTTTCGACTCGGATGCACACAACGATGGTTCGAGGAAGACGCCGAGGACGCACGTGCCTGGCTGATCGCGCAGGGGCTACTCGGCAAGCACGACGGGGTCGCCAACCGCTTGCGGTCGTAGAGCCGGTGTATAGTTCGGTATGGCCTGGATCCGGTACCTGCTGTACTTGTCCCTGATAACGCTGATCACGGCGACGCTCACGCGACTCGAAATTGCCTACCCCGGCAGTTTGCGTTTGCAAGTGTTCACGGGGGTGACCGATGCACTCGGCACGAGCGAATTTTCGCCGCTCGAAATGATCCAGCCACTCGTGCTGATTGTCTGCGGATTGCTGATGGGCGGGGTGGCAATGAATTATGTGTCACAGCGCCCGGTCGCGTTCGCCTTCGGCGGTCTCGCGCTCGCATTTACGATTCTCGAACTCGACTTTTTTATCGACCGCTACCTGATCAACAATCTCTGGCAGGTACTCGTCGGAGTAGCGGGCGCGCTCGTGATTGCCTACACGTACCGGCAACGCAAGCGCCTCAATATTGCGCTTGGCCGCTTGTGGCCGTCACCTGCATTGGCGCTCTTGTTCGCAGGGACCGTCACAATCTTCGGTTTCGTCCCACTTGTCGGCCACGAGCAGCTTTGGCAGGCAATCATGGGCGATAACTATCAACGCATCGTCACCGTTGCGATCGAGGAGTTCATCGAGCTGCTCGGCTACCTGCTGTGGCTGGTTGGCTCGATCGAGTACACCTTCCAGGTTCGCTCCATGTCGGTGGCCGGCCCGCAACCGGCCGCCGTCAAACGGCGACAAACGCAGCGCAAACCCCGCCCGTAGAAGCCCGCTATGCGGACGATCAGCAGGCCGCTGTTGGGTACTTGTTTGCTCGCTGCTCGCTTCGCTCCCTGAATGCTTCGCAAACAAGCACACCCACATCGGCCTGCATCTCAAATGCGCAGGCAATCCCCCCTCACCGCCAGCATTGTTGATATCATTGAGCGCTTTTTGTGCGCTGCACTAGCGCTTTCTTGGGTAGGACCGGGCTCGCAACAGCATGACGATTAAATTACACGACACCAGACGAGGCAAGAAAGTCGTCTTCGAACCGCTCGAAGAGGGCAAGGTGACGATGTACCTGTGTGGTCCGACGGTCTACAACTACGCGCACATTGGCAACGCACGACCGGCAGTCGTTTTTGATCTGCTGGCCCGCGTTCTTCGACGTCGCTTTCAACTGACATTCGCGCGCAATTTCACGGATGTCGACGACAAGATTAATGCTGCGGCGATCGAGACCGGCAAGACGATTGCTGAAATCACCGAGCGCTTCAAGACCGCTTATAATGAAGATATGGCGGCGCTGGGCGTATTGCCGCCCGATATCGAACCTTGCGCGACGGATCACATCGGCGAAATGATTGCAATGATCGAATTGCTCGTCGAAAAATCTCACGCGTACGAGGCGGATGGGCACGTGCTGTTCGACGTTTCCTCCGACAAGAATTACGGTAGCCTGTCAAAACGCAATCTGCGGGAAATGATCGCTGGCGCACGGGTCGAAGTTGCGCCCTACAAGAAAGCGGCACATGACTTCGTACTCTGGAAGCCGTCCACACCCGAGTTGCCGGGTTGGGACTCCCCCTGGGGGCGGGGACGACCGGGCTGGCATATCGAGTGCTCGGCAATGGCCGAGACGCACCTCGGCAGGACAATCGACATTCATGCCGGTGGCCAGGACCTCGTGTTTCCGCATCACGAAAATGAGATGGCGCAGTCCACTTGTGCACATGATGGTGATGTGTTCGCACGCTACTGGTTGCACAATGGATTCCTGAGCATGGATCAGGAAAAGATGTCGAAATCACTCGGCAACGTGCTGCTCGTTCATGATCTGATCAAGCAGATGCCAGGCGAAGTCATGCGACTCGCGCTGCTGTCAGCGCATTACCGACAGCCGCTCGACTGGTCCGGGGAGACCCTCGAATCGGCGCGCCGTATGCTCGACCGGCTATACGGGGCGGTGCGCGGTATTGATGTAAATGCCGCAGCGCGTGCGGCAGCGGAACCACCGGAGGCGCTGATCGCGGCGCTCGAAGACGACCTCAATTCACCCAAAGCGATGGCTGAATTTTTCGGCCTGGCGCGCAAGCTCAACAAGAGCAGCGACGGCGCGGAAAAGCAGCGAATGGCGGCGGCCATGTTCGCTGCCGGAGATTTCATGGGCCTGCTGCAAACCGATCCGGAGGAGTGGTTCGCAGGGCACACGGAGGGCCAGATGTCGACAGGGGATATCGAGGCTTTGATCGAAAAGCGCAAACAAGCGAAGGCTGAACGCGATTTCGAAACCTCCGATGGCATTCGCGACCAGCTCGCCGCGGCCGGCGTCAGTATCGAAGACGGCCGCGATGGCACAACCTGGCGGCGTTCCTGACAACCACGGCATGAGCAGCGACGTCGAAATTGCGCAGCAGGAAGTCATCGAGGAATTCCGGTTTTTCGACGACTGGATGGATCGCTATCAATACCTGATCGACCTTGGCCGGCGTCTGCCTGAATTTCCCGATGAAAAACGCATCGACAGCAACAAAATTCGCGGTTGCCAGTCACAAGTATGGTTCGTCGCCGAAAACCGTGACGGCAAACTGGAGTTTGAAGCGATCAGTGACGCCGCCATCGTATCCGGCCTCATCGCCGTATTGCTGCGAATCTACTCGGGCAAGCGCCCGCGCGATATTCTCGACACACCGGCCGACTTCATCGCTGCTCTTAGTCTCGAAAATCACCTGAGTCCAACGCGCAGCACTGGCCTGCACGCGATGTTGAAGGCCATTCATAATTTTGCTGCCGAGGCGGCGAAGGCTGCGTAATGCTGAACGCTCTCGGCCGATTGCTGGCGTGGCCTTTGTTATTACTGGTCCGGATCTACCGTTACGCCATTTCGCCCTTGCTGGGCGCCAATTGCCGTTATCAGCCGACGTGTTCCGAGTACGCGATCGAGGCGCTGCGATTACATGGGGCGTTTCGCGGCACGTCGCTTGCGGCCAGGCGCATCGCCCGATGTCATCCGTGGGGCAAATCGGGTTACGACCCGGTGCCTCGAGAGGGCACGGACAGGGACGACGAAGAGAACAACAGATGAATATCACTGAGTACTTTCGCGAGCTGGCGTTTCCGGCGCGCTCGCTCGGTACGGTGATCTCGCTCATCACGTTCTATTTGCTGGGCAGCCTGGTCTCGGCAGCCGGGCTGATCGGCATCTGGCTCGCGGTGCTGGTTGTGCCAGCGATGTTCCGCTACCTGATCATGCTGGCTCAGGCACGCGCACGTGGCATCGAAGCGGCGCCCCCTGGTATCGAATATTTTTCACCCGTCGGAAATTGGTGGACGCTGTTTCCGGCGGTACCGGCAATTGTCGTAGCATTTGGCTGGGAGCTTGCTGCCGGTTCATACGGCCAGGGTGCCGGCCTGTTGGTTGGCCTGCTTGCGGCTGCCGTTGTGCCGGCGATGATGGCCGTGCTGGTCATTACGCAGTCGCCCGCGCAGGCCCTGAATCCGCTTGCCCTAATAACGCTCGCGCGAGAATGTGGAGCGGGCTACTGGTTCGCGCCAGCCACGTTGGTTCTGGTGTTTGCCGTGCCAATGATTTTGGACTGGCTGCCGGACTGGCTGCAATCACTCGTAGAGCTCTACCTCATATTCGCGTTTTATGCCGTAACGGGGTCAATAATGCGACACAGGAATTTGATCGATGAGGTCTACATCGATGACCCGCTCGAACCCGAAGTGGACCAGCAGCTTTCCGATCTCGACCAGCAGCGGACCTCGATTCTCAATCATGCCTACGGCTTCGTGAGTCGTGGCAACCGCGAGGGTGGGCTCGGCCATATCTACACGTGGTTGCAAGAGGACCCGGACCCCGAACAGGCGTGGTCGTGGTTCTTCGAGCAGATGATGAAGTGGGAACAGGGGCAGAGCGCTTTATTCTTCGCCCAGCGCTACCTGTCGCATCTATTGGCCATTGACGAGCCCGTCAGGGCGGTAAAGCTTCTGCTTCGCTGCCAGCTCGCAGACGAGACGTTTCGGCCATTCCGGGAGGACTTCCCGGCCGCCATCGATGCGGCGCTGCGTTGTGATAACACGGCCCTGGCAGACGCGCTGAAACGCTTGTAAAAAGAGTATCTACGTGGTGTGATCGGGATACGAAATCTATGGAAAAACGACTGCTGAATCTCCTGCGTTGCCCGGTAACGCACAAAGGCCTGTCCCTCGCGAGGCGCGAGATGCTTGGACGGGTAAATGCGGCCATCCAGGCCGGTGAGTTAAGCAACAGGGACGGCACGGTCCTGGCTGAGTCACTCGCGGAAGCGCTCGTCACCGACGACAGCAAGTTATTGTATCCCGTCGTCAACGGTATCCCGGTTTTACTCGAAGGCGAGTCCATCAGCCTGGGGCAGCTCGAATGACGGAGACGCGTTGAAACTCCACGCCAATCAGCTCTCGTCCCACCTGCAAAACAAACTTGCGCCTTGCTACCTGGTTTCCAGCGATGAACACCTGCTCGTCAACGAGGCACTTGACCAGATTCGCGGCGCTGCGCGTACACAGGGCTTCACATTGCGAGAGTCGCAAGTCGCGACGGCTGGCTTCAAGTGGTCGCAGCTGGCTGCGACTGGCGCAAACCTGTCGTTGTTCGCCGAGCGACGCATTATCGAGCTGCGACTTCCCACGGGTAAGCCAGGCCGCGACGGTAGCGCCGCTATCTGCGAGTTTGTTGAGCACCTGGGGACAGAGCTGCTGCTCATCGTGATCACGCCGAAACTCGACAAGAACAACAGCAACGCCAAATGGGTGAAAGTTCTGAGCGCGAAGGGTGTCTTCCTGCCGATCTGGCCGGTTGGCTTACGAGAGCTACCGGGCTGGATCGGTGACCGGATGCGTCGCGCCGGGCTCAGGCCGGACGGCGACGCAGTCAACATGATTGCAGATCGCGTCGAGGGCAATCTCCTTGCGGCGGATCAGGAAATCCAAAAACTGCGGCTAATGCTTGGTGAGGGTCCCGTGACGGGCGAGGACGTCAGCAATGCGGTCGCCAGTAGCAGGCGATTCGATGTCTACAAGCTTGTCGATGCGGCAGTTGCGGGCGATGCGAAGCGAGCGATGAAAATTCTCAACGGCTTGCGTGGCGAAGGCGTGGAGCCTGTAATCCTCATGTGGGCGTTGACACGGGAGCTGCGCACACTCGCCAGGCTGGCGGACAGTGTTCGGCGAAATATCGATCTGGGGACTGCCATGAACAAGGAGCGTGTCTGGAGCAACCGCCAGGCGATGGTGCGCGCGTGCATTGGTCGCCACCAGTACACCGACCTGTATCGTTTTCTCAAGGCGACTGGCCGTGCGGATGCGGCGGCCAAGGGTCAGGCCGCGGGTGATCCCTGGCAGTTGGGCGCCGATATTGTGCTTGGCTTGTCGCTTGGCGGCAGACGGGCAGCATGAAGCCGATCGGCGTTTTCGGCGGCACGTTCGACCCCATCCACTACGGGCACCTGCGGACTGCCTTCGAAATGTTGCAGGCGCTGCGCTTCGACGAGATTCGATTCTTTCCCTGTGGGGACCCGCCGCATCGGGGCGAGACGTATGCCAAAGCTGCACACCGCCTCGAGATGGTGAAAGTCGCGGTCGCCGGCCAGGCGGGTTTCGTCGTGGATGACCGCGAATTGCAACGCGACGGGCCTTCATACTCGATCGATACATTAATCAGCTTGCGCGAGGAATTTCCGCAGCGTTCCCTGGGTCTGATTGTGGGTATGGACGCGTTTCTCGGTTTGCCCCGCTGGCATCGCTGGCGAGAGATTCTCGATGTTGCACACATTATCGTCGCACATCGGCCGGGCTGGCGAGCGCCCGACATTGGCCCGCTCGGAGACATGCTGACCGATTGTGGAACACATCGAGTCGATGACCTGCAGGAGCAGACTCACGGTTGTGTGCACATACATGCCGTGACGCAGCTCGAAATATCGTCGACCGAGATTCGCGACCTGGTCGAAGCCGGACGCGACCCACGATTTTTGATGCCCGATGCCGTACGCGATGTCATCGCGGCATCAAAATGTTACGGAGAATTGACGTAGGAGCGGCTTTGCCCGAAGGGACACAGAGTGAGCCGCGACATTCAAACTCAGGAGACACACTATCTATGACTGCAGAAAATAACGCATGAACAGCGAAAAACTGAGCGACCTCGTCGTCACCGTACTAGACGACAACAAGGCGCAGGACATCGTCAAACTCGACGTGCGCAAGCTGACGACCGTCACCGACTACATGATCGTTGCGAGTGGGACGTCAAATCGCCACGTGCGGGCGTTGATCGAACACGTTACCGAGAAGGCCAAAGAAGCGGGACGCAGGCCCATCGGAGTGGAGGGCGAAGATGGCGCAGAATGGGTCTTGCTGGACCTCGACGATACGCTGGTACATGTGATGCTGCCCAAAGTACGGGCATTTTATAATCTTGAGAAGCTTTGGTCGCTTGGCCCGATGGTCGGCGTCGCGGCGACCGACGGCTAGGCTGTGCACATCCGGCTCCTGGCCGTCGGCGACCGGCAACCGGGCTGGGTTGACGAGGCGTTCAGAACTTACACGGGCCGGCTGCCCCGTGAGTGGCGCTTTCGGCTCGATACGATAGCAACGACGAAGCGCGCAAAAAATGAGCCCGCAACACGGGCGATAGAAGCGGAGACCGAGCGTCTGCTCGCGAAGCTCTCTGCGGACGAGCAGGTCGTATTACTCGATGAAAAAGGCACACGCTTGAAAAGCAAAGCGCTTGCGACGCTTCTTTCCGAATGGCAGCTGGATGGCCGCGACTTGAGTTTTATCATCGGCGGACCGGACGGCGTATCTGCCGCCTGTCGCGAGCGCGCAGATTTCACCTGGGCGCTATCGGACCTCACCCTGGCACACGGCCTTGCCCGGGTTGTGCTGGCTGAGGCACTGTATCGTGCCTGGTCACTGCAGGCGGGTCATCCGTACCACCGAGCCTGAACAGCAGGAAGCATTCATGTCCGAGCCATCACTGATACTGGCTTCATCGTCGCCGCGTCGTAAGGAAATTCTCGAAGCGATGGGCGTAACTTTCACGATTCAGACCACCGCTGTCGACGAGTCTCCACGTGTTGGCGAGCGAGCCGCGGACATGGTATTGCGCCTCGCAGCCGCAAAGGCGACGGCTATTCCTGCCGGTCCCGGGCAAATTGTCATCGGTGCCGACACGGCCGTCGTCCTGGGAGAGGAGTCCTTCGGCAAGCCCATGGATGCCGGCGACGCATTGCGCATGCTCACCAGGCTCGCGGGCCAGACGCACCAAGTCATGACAGGCGTTGCGCTGGCAACGCCTGACGGCCTGGAATCCGCCCTGTCTGTCACCGATGTCCGATTTCGGGAAATTAACCCGGACGAGGCCCGCCGCTACTGGCAGAGTGGTGAACCGCAGGGCAAGGCGGGTGCATATGCGATTCAGGGGCGCGGTGGCGTGTTCGTCGAGGCTATTATGGGCAGTTATACCGGTGTCGTAGGCCTGCCGGTGTACGAGACCGCTCGCCTGCTTCGCGCTGCGGGCCTCGACGTATTACCGGTCTTGATGGATCACCAGAGTGGCGCATGAGCGACGAATCGACCAAAGAAGAAATATTGATCAATGTCACGCCCAGCGAGGTGCGCGCAGCGCTGCTTGAGAACGGCGTACTGCAAGAGGTCTTCGTCGAGCGCGCCGCCAAACGCGGCTTGATCAGCAATATTTATAAGGGTCGGGTGTTGCGCGTGTTGCCGGGCATGCAGGCGGCCTTCGTCGACGTCGGCCTTGCGCGCACGGCGTTTTTGCATGCCTCCGATATAACGCGCAGCAATGGCTCGGGCGAGCTTGCCGAAGATGAACTGCCGGGAATTCGCGAACTCGTCAAGGAGGGCGATGACTTGCTTGTGCAGGTCGTCAAGGATCCGCTCGGCAACAAGGGCGCCCGCCTGACGACGTTCATTACCTTGCCGGCGCGGCATCTCGTTCTGTTACCGCGCGGAGATGGCGTCGGCGTTTCGACGCGCATCGAGGACGATGCGGAACGCGAGCGCCTGCGCGGGCTCGTTGAAAACCTGCTGCAAGAGCACGGTCTTGAATGCGGCGCCATCGTCCGCACGATGGCCGAAGGCGGTGTTAGTGAAGCGCTGGCCGCAGATCTCAAATACCTCGTGCGCCTTTGGGAGGTCGTTCAGCAGCGGTGCAGCGAGAAGGTGGTAAATAAGCTGATACATGAAGACCTGTCGCTGCCGTTGCGAGTTTTGAGGGATCTCGTGACGGGCGATGTCGAACAGATTCTCGTCGACAATGAGCGGGACTTTGCCGCAATGCAGAAATTCGCCGCAACATTCCTGCCCGAAGTCGAGTCAAAGCTAGAACGCTACAAGCGCCGCCGACCGATTTTCGACCTGCACGGCATCGAAGACGATATACAGAAAGCACTGGCGCGGAAAATACCCCTTAAATCGGGTGGTTACGTGATTCTCGACCAAACTGAGGCCATGACTACGATCGATGTAAACACCGGTGGCTATGTGGGCCACCGTAACCTGGAGGACACGATCTACCGGACCAATCTCGAGGCGGCCGTGGCGATCGCGCGCCAGCTGCGCCTCAGAAATCTCGGCGGCATCATCATCATCGACTTCATCGACATGGATGAGGTCGAACATCGCAACAACGTCCTGCGCGCACTGGAAGACGCCATGTCGCGCGATCATGCACGGCACCAGGTCACGCCCGTGTCGCCACTGGGGCTGGTCGAGATGACCCGCAAACGCACGCGCGAGAGTCTGCAGCATATTCTTTGCGAGGACTGTCCCAGCTGCGAAGGCCGTGGTTTCGTAATGACCGCGGAGACTGTTTGTTTTGAGGTGTTTCGCGAGATAATCCGGCAGGCGCGGCAGTTCGAGTTCGATGAAGTGCTGGTGCTTGCGCACCAGGACGTGATCGAGCTGTTGCTGGATGAACAGGCCGCGAGCCTGGCTGATCTCATGGAGCAAACAGGCAAAACAATTCGGCTGCAGACCGAGTCTCTTTACCTGCAGGATCAGTTCGACGTAGTGCTGGTGTAGTTGCCGACGAACATAAAGCTTAGAGATGATGAGAAAATTCTTACAACGCTTGCTGAAGATTGCCGCCTACGCGGCCGCAGGTCTTGTGATATTGCTCGCAATCGCCGTTGGCTTGTTTAGGTTGTTCCTGCCACGTCTTCCCGAATACCAGGAAGAGATCAAGAGTTGGGCCAGCACCGCGATTGGCATGCAGGTTGAGTTCACGGGGATGGATGCTCGCTGGGGGCTGAGTGGCCCGGAACTGAAATTCTACGGCGCGGAGCTCATTCGTCCCGGCAATCTAACGCGCCTGCTGGTGGCGGAAGAGGTTGGCATCGGTGTCTCGCTGTTGCGGCTGCTCAGGGACCGTACGTTGGTTGTTGATACCGTGACCGTCAGGGACACCAGTATCGAGTTGCGACAGCTGGATGATGGAAGCTGGCAGGTTCAGGGGTCCGAACCCGGCGACCTGTTGCGTACGAGTCCGGCCGACCCGGGCAGTATTGGCTCGATTGATGTCGTTGGCGTGAACATCGAAATTCAGCTCATCCGACCCGGGGATGAGCGGCCGACTTTTTTTCACGTATCGAACTTACAGGTACGCCGCGACGACATGCGCATTGCGCTGGACGCGGACGTCCGATTGCCCCTGCAAATCGGGACTCATATGCGCGTCTCTGCGACGCAGATTCTCGCTGGCGACGAACGGAACTGGAGCATGTCGATCGAGGTTGATGATCTTGATCTTGCTGGCGTGTCAAATCTACTGCCGGATGAGCGCTATCGCTTGGGTTCGGGGCACGGAGACCTGGACCTGGCGCTGGCCTTTGCCAACGAGCGCATCGTCAATGCCACTGCCAATATCGACTTCGAGGAATTAACACTAAGTGATGGGCCGGCATTCGATATCAGCGGGCGTTTCGACGTTAACAACGACATCGATGGGTGGCTGGTCGCGATTGATGAATTAAGGATGAATACTCCAGCAGGCGAGTGGCCGCGAACATCTCTGCGACTCGAAACGAGCACTGATCACGACGGCAAGGTCGTCATGCTGGATGCAAGTGCCTCGTATCTGAATCTGGCAGATTTCGAACTACTGATGTCCTGGCTGGATGAGGACAGTCGCCGCGTGCTCGACGAACTGCGGCCCGACGGAGTTGTTCGAAATATGCAGGCGACGCTGTCTGACATCGATACAGATGCAATGCGCTATGCGGTGGCGGTTGACCTGGAGGAAGTCGGTGTCGCCGCTCGTGCGAACATCCCTGGTGTGCGCGGTTTCACGGGTAGTCTTCGCGCCGATCATTCGAGCGGCTTGCTCGAGATCAAATCAGACTACATGAGCATGAGCTTGCCGGCATGGCTTAATGAGCCCGTCGACATCGATGCCGCTAGCGGAACCGTGATCTGGCGTCGCAGCGGCCAGCGCATGACGATTCTGTCGGATAGCATCTCCATTCGTAACTCGGTGGTCGACAGCAAGAGTGATATCGAGATCGTGATCAATGGCGACGATTCTCCCGTAATTGACCTGGCGAGCACCTGGAGCATCGACGATCTCAATGCGGCGAAGCGTTACATCCCGCAGACAATCCTCAAGCCGAAACTCTATACCTGGTTTCAGAATGCGCTCGTGTCCGGCCAGATTCCGCGCGGCACGACGCAATTTTACGGGCCGCTCGACAAGTTCCCGTTTGATGGTGGCGAGGGGCGCATGCTCATCGAAGCGAGCGTTCGCAACACCACCCTGAAGTACTTGCCGCAGTTTCCGGCGGCCGAGATCAGCGAACTTGATGTCATGCTGGAAAACGTGCGGTTCTTTACCGATAGCAATCGCTCGTTAAACAGCGGCAATGCCGTCGTGAATGCCATTGTCGAGATTCCCGATCTGCGGCGTCCGGTCCTGACCATCGATGCTTACTCGACCGGAACGCTGGAGGCGCTTCGTGTCTTCAGCGCGAACAGCCCCATCGGCGCCGTTTTTGGCGGGCAACTGGATCGTGTGACGGTGTCCGGGGATGCATCGATAACACTCGACCTCATGGTGCCGCTTCTGGACACCGGGTCCTACGAATTTACGGCGCGCGTATTGAGTAACAATGGCTCGCTGGCCATCGAGGGACTGAATCCGCCGATTACCGAGCTGAGTGGCGCTGTAACGATCGAGAGAGACCTGATTAGCAGTGAGTCACTGGGCGGGCGTTTTCTGGATGAGCCCGTAACGATTGACTTGATGAATACGCGTGCGGACGAAACAGATTACAAGATTGTTGCACATGCGACCGGCGCCGCAACTGCGAAAGGCATTATCGAGGACCTCGGTTTCCCGCTTGCGGGCAGGCTCAACGGACGGACGATTTACACGGTCGATATCTTCTTTCCCCGGGGTGGGGCCGAGACTCCGGCGCCGGTGAGCGTACGGGTGCAGTCGGACCTGAGTGGCATGAGCCTCGACCTGCCTATGCCATTCACCAAGCCGGCGCTTGAGGCGCGGGGATTCTCCGGTGAATTGAATTTCATGCCGAGTGGCGAGCGCATCGAGAGCCGCGGCAAGACTGCTGGGGCGTTCGCGTGGGACATCGCTTTCATCAAAGAAGACGACGCCTGGGATTTTGATCGCGGCATGCTGGTGCTGGGAGACGGGCCGATGAGTGAGCCCGACGTTCGGGGTTTGCACATTCGCGGCCAGGCACGGGAACTCAGGCTGGAGGACTGGTTGCGATTGTCGCGGCAGGATGTCGCGCAGCTTGGGGCGGCGGAGCGCATACGTTCGATCGAACTCGACGTTGCGAATCTGTATCTGCTTGGACAGCACCTGCAGGATCATCGAGTGCGCGTCGACCGCAGCGCACGTGACTGGTTAGTACAGATCGACGGTGAAATGGTCACCGGCTCTGTCTTCGTACCGTATGACTTCAGCGCGGACCGCACGTTGGTACTCGACATGGAACGACTTATCCTGCCGGGCGATGGGAGCTCCGAAGATAGCGCGCCGGGCGACGACCTAACGCCGATTGATCCGCGCGGCCTGCCCTCCATTTCAGTCAAGGCCGCGGAATTCGGTCTGGGTGCACGCATGTTCGGCGCTGTGGAAGCGGAGATAGTGCGAACACCGGAGGGCCTGGTGGCCGACAGCATTATTGCCCGCGATCCGACTTTTGAAATTGTGGGCAATAGCCGGTGGGTCGTCGACGCTGATGATCCGAGCGGTTTTCGGACCTTCATGACAGCGTCTTTAACCAGCAGTGACGTTGTACAAACGATGCAGCGCCTCGACTATCAGCCCGGAATCGTCAGCGACAGTATGGGCATCCTGCTTGATCTCAGCTGGTCTGGCGGGCCGCGCATGAATTTTATGAGCAGCCTCGACGGTAATGTCCAGGTTCGCTTCGGATCCGGCCAGCTGGTCGAAGTTGAGCCAGGCGCCGGCCGCATGTTCGGCCTGATGAGTATTGCGGCGTTGCCGAGGCGCTTGTCGCTGGACTTCAGGGACGTCTTTGAACGTGGTTTCGGTTTCGACAAGATCGAAGGTGACTTTCGTCTTGACGATGGTGTCGCGCATACCTGTAATTTGTCGCTCGACGGTCCGGCCGCGGCCATCGCTATCGTCGGCCGCGCGAATCTTGTTGCGCGGGACTATGACCAGACCGCCGTTGTAAGCGCCAATGTTGGCAATACTCTGCCCGTTGTTGCCGCGGTCGTTGCCGGTCCGCAGGTGGCTGCCGCCTTGCTGTTGTTCTCACAGATTTTCAAGGAGCCCTTGCAGGATATCGGCCAGGTTTACTACAGCGTGACAGGCTCGTGGGACGACCCCGCTGTCGAAACCTCCGGTGCCGAAAACTTCGCGGCCAGTGGCCAGCTAGCCGGCTGTATCGACGGATCGGAGTAAACTCCACGTTCGTCATTCTCGAGGAGTAGCGCAGTGACGCGTGTCGCGGCCATACAAATGAACAGCGGCGCTGATATCGCCGCCAATCTGTCGCGGGCGGATCGATTGCTTGGCGACGCAGCCGCCGATGCGTGCACGCTCGCGGTGCTGCCCGAGAACTTTGCACTGATGCCGGTCCGCGGACGCGACAAGGCGAAGCATGCGGAACGACCGGGGGCAGGTCCGATTCAGGATTTTCTGAGTAGTGCCGCCCGCCGTTACAAGCTGTGGATTGTGGGCGGCAGCATCCCATTGGTGTCGCCCGACCCCGAGCGTGTGTATGGCGCCAGCCTGGTATTTGATAGTGAGGGCAGCTTACGTTCCACATACCGCAAGATTCACCTGTTCGATGTCGATCTGGCAGATAGCGAGGAATCCTATCGTGAGTCCCATTCCATGTACCCGGGCGACGAGTCGGTGGTCGTCAAGACACCCGGCGGAGTTCTCGGCCTGACGATTTGCTACGATCTTCGATTTCCGGAGTTGTATCGCCGGCTTGTGGGCGATGGCGCGAGCCTGTTCTCGGTCCCGGCCGCTTTCACGGCCGCCACGGGCCGGGCGCACTGGCATACCTTGCTGCAGGCGCGTGCGATCGAAAACCTTGCATACGTCATTGCAGCTGCGCAGTATGGCGAGCACCCGGATCGCCGTTCCACATTCGGACACTCATTGATAATCGGTCCCTGGGGCCAGATACTTGCCGAGCTACCGGAGGGTGATGGCCACGTGGCGGCGGATGTCGACATCGCCGGGTTGGATAAATTACGCTCCGAATTTCCTGTTCTCGGCAACCGACGCTTGTGAGGAGTTAATCAATTGAGCAACGCCAATAATACGATCGACACCGTCATGTCACGCATGCTGGAGCCCGTCGGACTCGGCGAACAGCACCTGAACCGTACGCTTGGCGAGATCATGAAGGGCGGCATTGACTATGCAGACCTCTATTTCCAGGTCAGCCGGCAGGAAAGCTGGACGCTCGAAGACAGCATAATCCGCGAGGGCGGCTTCAGCCACGATCAGGGCGTTGGGGTGCGTGCCGTCAGTGGGGAAAAGACCGGCTTTGCCTATTCAGACGAATTGCTGTTGCCGGCGCTCAAACACGCTGCGCAGGCGGCGCGGGCCATTGCCCGGCAGGGTGACAGCAAGACCTTGCCCGCATGGCAACGCGGCAGCGCGGATCCCCTGTACCCGCTCACCGACCCTACGCTCAGCATCAGCGACGAACAAAAAACGGCGCTGCTGACGCGGCTTGAGGAGGCGACGCGCGCGCTCGACACGCGT
>Ga0255058_10000409_pt1 | contig 25602 bp, 24 predicted proteins | sample Cases_109_9_MG_FD_188637 | JGI IMG/M metagenome (GOLD analysis project Ga0255058, IMG submission 188637) | Seawater microbial communities from Amundsen Gulf, Northwest Territories, Canada - Cases_109_9 | ecosystem: Environmental > Aquatic > Marine > Gulf | place: Canada: Northwest Territories... | reverse complement strand
TTGCGGATGACGCCGACCGCTTCCTCAATGGGCTTGGTCAGCAGGTTTTCGACCTCAACAGGAGCGGCTCCCGTGAGTTCTGTACGAATGGTAATCGTCGGGTAGGAAATATCCGGCAACAAATTTAGTTTGAGGCGCGACAGCGAGACCAAGCCGAACAAGCAGATGGCGACCATCATCATGACGATCGTTACGCGACGCTCAGTCGCAATTTCAATCAGTCGTCGCATTCTCTGTTACCTGCTCTTCGGCATCTTCAGTCGATTCGTCGCCTGCAGCAGTGGACTGCGGCACATTGACGACGGTCACTTTTGCATCCGGCTTCAGGCCAAGTTGTCCGACTGTGACGACGTTTTCGCCATCCACCAGGCCCGCGACAATCTCGATCATGCCCCGGTCGCTGAAGCCCGTCTGTACGACTTTCTTGATCGCCACGTCATCCTCGACAACGAATACGCTCGTCTGTCCCGCGTCCTCGACGAGCGCACTGCGCGGTAACTGCAGCGCATTTTCGTGCTTGTCATAGACGATGCTGATACGGCCGAACATGCCTGGCTTGATGCGACGTTCCTGATCAATGATCTCAACCGTAATTTTGAATGTTCCTGTTTCCGGGTCGACGATCGGACTGACACGACTTACCGACGCGATAATGGGCTCGCCTTGCAAGGCGTCGATTTCGATCGTTACGACCTGGCCAGCCTCGATGTGCCGGTATTCGCGCTCCGGAACATGCAGGTAGGCGACGAGCGGTTCGAGGCTCGTCACTCGAAACATCGGATCGCCAGCATTGATCGTGTTTCCGAGCTTGACATAGCGTTCCGCGATAACGCCTTTTATCGGCGCTTTTATTTGTGTGTAATCGAGCTCCAGCTTTGCGAGATTGAAAGAGGCCTGAAGCGCATCCATTTCAAATTTGATTTTTTCGAAATCGCCTACGCTGATCAGACCTTTGCCTTTGAGATCGAGATTTCGTTCGTAATCTCGCTGGAGTTTTCTGAGTTTTGCCTCTGACTCACCCAGTTCGAGTCGTAGTCTGTCACCGTCGAGCCGTGCCAGGACCTGCCCCTTCCTGACATCGTCACCTTCCTCGGCAAGGATATCGCGAATCTCTCCGTCGACTTTGGCGATTACGTCCGCTTCCGCAAACGCTTCTATCGGCGCCGTGCCGCTATAGACCGCATAGACGTCACCGCGCGTCGGTAAGCTGATCTCGACAGGAATCGGTGGCGATTCTTCTTCTTCGTTCGCGTCGGAGTCCTTGTCGTGTGATTGACATGCAGGCAGCAGCAACACGCATGCGAGCGCGGCCGTGCTAAATCGGAATAGCGTCATTGAGCCCTCCCTGTGGGCCAGTTGCCGTGGCGACGGATGCGCACACAGCTTGGCCGTGACCCGGTCAGCCCGTGAAACTGTCCTTGAGCGGCATGCTGGCGAGTACTTTGCTGCCATCGCGCAGCCCGGACTGGCCGACCACGACAATTTGATCATCTTCCGCGAGTCCGCTCAATACTTCAATCTGACCGCCAGATTCGATACCCGTCTCTATCGATCGTCGGGCAACCTCGCCTGCCACGACGACGTAGACTGATGTCTGGTCATCTTCTTCAATGAGTGCGCGAGCCGGAATGACCAGCGCAGCTTCGTGTTTCTCATAGGCGATCCGAAAACGGGCAAACATGCCGGGCGCGAGATCGCCATCTTGATTGCTAATGAATGCTGTCGCACGAAACGTTCCGTTGCGGACATCGATGGTCGGGCTGATTCTTGCAATCGTTGCCGCAAAGCGGATTCCGGGCAAAGCATCAACTTGCAGGCTGGCCGAATGGCCGGCAATGAACTTCGCGTGTTCTGCTTGTGGAATCTGCAGGTAAGCGATGAGTTCACTCGTATCCGTAATCCGGAACGTGACGTCATTGATGCCTATGTTCTGTCCCAGTTTGATATCGCGCGTCGAAACGACGCCGGCAATCGGTGCGCGAATGCTCGAGTAGTCGTAATTGAGTTTCTTCAGCGAATAGGTGGCTTCGAGAGCGTCAAGGTCGTACTTCAGGCCTTCAAACATCGACGCGCTGACCAAACCACGATCGTGCATATCGATGTAGCGCTCATACTCACCACGTCCCTGGTCCAGAGTTGCCTTCGCGGCCAGCATTTCGAGGCGCAGTCTTTCACCATCGAGCCGCGCGAGAACCTGCCCCATCGTAACCTGATCGCCTTCTTCGACCAGCAGCTCGACGACATCACCGGCGGCGCGCGCAAGCACGGGCGCGTCGGCGTCCGATGCGATCGTTGTGGTGGCTTCGTAAGTGGCGTAAATATCGGCACGCATCGGATGCGCTACCTCTACCGGCACTTGAGTTACTGCCTCGTTGTTTGCACTGTCAGCAATGCTTGCCTCGCCAACACCGCAGCCGGAGAGGGCGACACTTGTCGCGAGTGCCAGAGTGGCGATTGTCAGTTTCATCGTGGTCATGGGTCTTTGCAGCTCATCACTTAGTTGGTGTTATAGTGAAGTATAACACTAGTTCGGTATAACGCAATGCCGAATGTCACAATTCCACAGCTTTGACTTAAGTATTTAAAAATCAACTACTTGAGCACAGCTCATGGCGCTAATCTTACTGTCTGCCCGCAAAACAGGCCCTCCCGCGCAAGTCCGACCGGCCCCGGATTCCAGGGTTCAGCCCCGCCGCCGTTTCAGTCACGCTGCTGCCGGTAACGGCATCTATCCCTTAGATGCGCGAGAAGCGCGATTGGATGCGTTGGCGGTTGCGAATCGCAAATTTGACAGGCGGACGCTGCAGCCGCCGCATCACGCTGCGCCCGGCGGACAGCGAGCCGCTTCGACAGGTTGGCCTGGGCCATCAACAGGCTAGGCGTCAGCAATAGAGTCAGAATCGTAGCGAATGCCAGGCCTCCCGCAACCGAGGACGCCAGTTGTGTCCACCATTGCGAGCTCGGAGCGCCAATGGAAACATGCCGATCGACCAGATCGATGTTTACGCCAAGGACCATTGGCATGAGACCGATTATGGTCGTGATCGTCGTCAGCAGAACCGGTCGCAGACGGATCGCGCAGGTCCGGACGATCGCGTCGAGTGGCTCGGCGCCACGGCCACGAAGTACGTTGAATGTGTCGATCAGGACAATGTTGTTGTTGACGACGATGCCTGCGAGCGTGATGACGCCGACGCTCGACATGATCACGCCAAACGGCTTGTCCATGATCAGGTGCCCAAGCAATACGCCGCCAGTCGAAAAAACAACGGCCGTCAGAATCAGTGCAGCCTGGTAAATGCTGTTGAACTGTGTGACCAGAATGATGGCCATAATTGCCAGTGCCATCAGCATGGCCCGCTTGAGAAAGGCCTGATCTTCTTCCTGGTCTTCAGTACCGCCACGGAATACGGCGCTGACCCGTGGGTCGATATTGAGCGTCGGCAAAATCCCGCGAAGCTCGGCGACCACTTCCGAGACCAGGTATTCGCTTGCCACGTCGGCATCAACACTCAACGTGCGCCGCATGTCAGTGCGCCGGATTGTGCTGACCTTTTGTGCAGGCACGCGCTCGACAAATGTAGAGATCGGTACGAGACCGTTCGGGGTAGGAATGCGCAATTCATCGATCTGCGTCAGGCTGCGGCTGGAAGCCGGGTAGCGAACGCGAATGTCGATTTCATCATCGCTGTCGTCGGGCCGATACTCGCCGATTTTGATTCCGTTTGTCACGAGCTGCACCATCGCACCCACAAGCGCGATGTCAGCGCCGAATCGAGCTGCCTCGGCTCGATCGACCTTGATCTGCCATTCGATGCCGGGCAACGGGCGACTGTCTTCGACATTGAGGGTGCCTACATGGCGTTCGATGGCCTCGCGAACGCTTGCGACGGCGCCTTCCAGCAGCTCCGGGTATCGTGACGAGAACTCAATGTGAATCGGCTTGCCAATCGGGGGGCCGGGATCCGGCTTACGTGTCTCGATCTTAATTCCAACCAGATCGGCAGTGTTGCGGCGGATTTCGGCGAGTATGTCATCGGATTTCCGTCGTTTGTCCCAGGCGACGAAGTTGAGCGTGAGTGAACCGATCTGATCTTCGGCGCCCTGATTGCTACTACCGGTTTTGGCATACACATGCTCGATTTCCTCCATGTCGAGGACGCGCTGTTCGACCTGAGCAACCAAGTGGTCCTTCTCGTCCGTGGACAGGTCGCCGCGCGCATGAATGTCGACCCAGGCGAACGGTTGCTCGACGTCGGGGAAGTACTCGACGCCACGGCCAAACATCGAGAACGCGATGTAGACGGCTACCAGCAGGCCGGATACTGCGCCGATGTTACGCAACGGATGTCGCAAGGACTTCTTCAGGAGTTGCACATAGCGACCCGTGAGGCCGGTTACCGAATCGAGGTCTCCGGTTTCCGCGGCCGCAAGATTGCGCCGCGCCTCCTCTGTCTCGGCGCCGGTCGTGCCGAATATCGAACCCAGCGTGGGTACGAACAACAGCGCCATGATCAATGACGCCGAAAGTACTGCGATCAGGGTAATCGGCAGATACTTCATGAATTCGCCAACCATTCCAGGCCAAAGAGCCAGTGGCACGAACGCGGCCAGCGTCGTGCAAGTCGAGGCGATGATAGGCCATGCCATGCGAATTGCTGCACGCGAATAGGCGGCGTAGCGTGAATCACCCTCGGCCATACGGCGGTCTGCCATCTCGGTAACGACAATTGCGCCGTCAACCAGCATCCCAACCGCCATGATCAGTGCGAATAACACCATCATATTGATCGTGACACCGAATGAGCCGATCAGAAGAATGCCCATGAGAAAGCTGCCCGGTATCGCCACGCCAACAAGCAACGCCGTACGAATGCCAAGAATACCGATGATGACGATGAACACGAGCAAGACGGCTGCAAGCACACTGTTTTGCAGCTCGGTCAACATGTCGTTGACATCCTTGGACTTGTCGCGCGACGCAATGATCACAACTTCGGCTGGCCACAGCGGCTGTTCCTCAGCGATTATTGAATTGATCTCGTCAATCGTGTCGATAACGTTCGCGCCTGCTCGTTGCACCACTTCAATTGCGAGAGCCGGCTTGCCATTCAGGCGCGCATAACTTTCAGCATCTTTGTAAGTACGACGAACCTCGGCGATGTCCTTGAAATGTACGACGCGTTCACCCACCGCTTTGATCGGCATGTCGAGAACGTCCTGAGCGCTCTCGAATACGCCCGGAACCTTGACGGGAAAGCGGCCCTCGCCGGATTGCAACGTGCCAGCGGCGACAAGCCGATTGTTGAGACTGACAAACTTGATGATTTGCGCCTGGTCCAGGCCATAGCTCTCCATGGCAAGTGGATCAACAACCACTTCCATGAGTTCTTCGCGGACGCCGACAAGATTGACTTCGAGTACTCCACCAAGACCTTCGATCTTTTCCTCCAGGTCCTTGGCGATCGTTGTCAGCGTGCGTTCGGGCACATCGCCGGCAAGATTCAGGACGAGCATCGGGTCAAACCGCGACATCTTGACCTCGGTGACCGTCGGATCCTCTGTTTCGCCGGGCAATTCCGTTTTCGCCTTGTCGACTTTTTCGCGAACGTCCTGCAGTGCCTTGTCGGTATCGACTCCGGCATCGAACTCGATCTGCACATTGGCGCCGCCTTCGTAGGCATTCGCCGTCATCTCCCTGACGCCCTCAATAGAGCGCAATTCCTGCTCCATGGGCCGCACCAGAAGACGCTCCGAATCCTCGGGTGAAATTCCGTCATGCTTGATGCTGACGTAGATAATGGGAATTTCGATATCCGGTTCGGCCTCCTTCGGGATCGTCACATACGTGATAATTCCAGCGACGAGCACGACGATCAGACACAGAAGGACAGTCCGCGATCGCGACATGACGGTCTCGATGACCTGCATCTAACGGTCCTCGAGTATCATCTTTGACGCCACTGCTGTATCGATATCATCCTCGGCCACCGCCTTGACTGTCGATCCGGCAGTGACGAACCCCTGGCCCACCGTGATGATGGTTGCCGTTTCCGGAAGTCCGGCGACCCACATTCCATCACTCGATGACAATGCGATATCGGCGACCACGAACTCGACGACACCCTTGTCATTGATGATCTTGATGCCGATATTGCCGGCATCGTCAAGCGTTAGTAACGACGGAGATATGCGATGAGCGTAAATGCGCTCAGCCGGTAAGCGCAGCTCTGCAGTACCACCGACCCGAAGCTTGCCGTCGCTGTTATCCACCTGCATTTCGACGAGAAACGTGCGTGTGGCTTCTTCGGCAACAGGGGCGACATAGCGGACCGTGCCGCGCACGGTCTGGCCCGTCGCAAGCCGTGCTTCCGCTGCCTGGCCTGCTTCGACGAACCGGGCATCGAATTCGGACACATTGGCCGAAACGATGATCGTCCGGTTATCGACGAAGATTGCAATCGGGTCTCCGAGTTTGACGAAATCGCCAACCTCTGCAACCCGCGACTGAAGCGCGCCGTCGAACGGCGCGCGTATCGTCATGTAGTCGAGGTCGAGACGCGCTCGCGTCAGCTCGGCCTTGGCTGCCTCAAGCATGGCGATGGCTTCCTGAAGTTGCGCCTCGGATACATAGCTTTCACTCTTGAGCCGCATGCGCCCTTCGTACTCGACCTGACGCTGTTTTACGGTTGCTTCGGCATGAGCAAGGCGTGCCCTGCGGTCGCGCTCGTCAAGCCGAACGATAACTGCGGAGCGATTCACATTTGTGCCACGCTCAGCGCCAATGTGTTCAATACGGCCATCGGTTTCCGCTGACAGCTCGACAACTCTTGCAGGTGCCGTCTTGCCATTGACAATGATCGTACGCGTAATTTCCTCGGCGGATTGTGTGCGCACCCTGACGCTGCTTCGCGGTGCTTCGAGGCCACGCGCAACGGTAAGAGGTGTATTTGCCGGGTCACGCTTGCCGAATTGTCCGCTTAGCAGCCAGATAGTGATGAGCGCCGCTATCCCTGCCGACGTAAACCACGACCGGTGCTGTTTGAATGTGCCCAATTTCATTTCTTGATAACCTCTAGCGAAATCGTGTGGTAAGCGGCGCGAGCGCCGTCACGCTGAAGCGGTCCGATGTTCCGATTTATTTTCCTCGAGCAACATGTGCCGATTCTCATCGATGTACTTCGTGATCGTGTGCATGATGGCCTTGCCGAATCCGAGCACGAACTTCATGCCTTGAGGCCAATCCTCCATGCACGAAGTTTCAAACTCGTCAAACATCCTGAGATACCGCTCGGTTTCTTCGACACGGTTGTCGAGCACGGCCTCAACTTGTTGCGGTCGCATCAGATGAGCAAAGCACATCATCGCGAGGAACTCGGATCGGACCTTGTGGCCGGGTGAAGGATTCTCGAGCGCCGTGAGGAGGTGTTGGTGGCCCTGATCCGTGATCCTGTAGACCTTGCGGTCCGGCCGCCCCTCCTGTGGGACCTCGGTGAAGCTGACCAGGCCGTCTTTGGCCAGTGATGACAAGGCTGGGTAGATCGAACCGAAGCCTGCTGTGAAGAAGTGGCCAAAAGATGACTCGAATTGTTTCTTGAGGTCGTAGCCTGACGCCTCACCGTCGCTCAGCATGCCCAGACAAACCGTTTTTACATCCATTACTCAATTCCGGCGGACGTTCCGCTCATATATCGGGGCGATGTATTATATTGATTCGATATATAAAGTCCAGTGTTTTTGCGAGCCCTGCCGATTTCGCCAAAAAAGAACAATTAAACAATGGCTTGCCGTAGGTGTCCGGCGGGCGATTAGAATTTCGCGGCAGGCGAGGAAGGCGCATGGTCAGACCTGCGCGCGAACAGCCTCGCGACTGATGGGTATTTTTGAGGCCGTGTCTAGAAGTACTGCGCGAAGTACGGATTCAGAAACTTGCCATCCGGGTCGAGTTTGCGGCGCATTTGCGAGAAAAACTGGATCCGCCCGGCATAGGCCTGACGCGCATAGTCTGCTCGAATGGAGCGGGATTGACTGAAAATTGGAATCGCACCCCATTGTTGAGCGAATTCTGCCAGATCAATGACGAAGTCCTCCCATCCGGCCTCCTGGGTGGACATTGTTTGCAGCGCAATCATGGGTTCGTCGAACGCGGGCGATAGCAGTGAGTCAGCGTTCTGCTGCACCCGATAGCCAACGACCGGCATGTCGCAACGATAGCCGGAGTCGGCAAAGTTTGTGTTGCAAAACTGGACATATGCAGGAATAACAATCGACGCTTCGGCGGCCGGAAAGCACCAGGTCGAGTAATATACTTTCGGTCTGCTTCCGTGGCGGGGCCATTGGGACGCGGCCATCGCGTTGGTTCCGGTGCCGGTCAGGCGACCATTCAGGAATCCGTGAGTTGCGCCACTGATGGAATCGGTAAGCCGATACCGCATCGCAGCCAACGGTACAACACCCCTCAGCAGCTTCAAGACCCGAGGCAACAGTTTATTCTCACGCCAGTCCTTGAACCTCCATGGCATATTCAGCGCCCTCCTGGTCTTCACGCTGTATCTTCTTACGTCGAGATAAACCCTGTCGCTGTGCGGCATCAGGTAAAACTTGAGGCCGATATCGGTGGAAACCAGCGTTGTGGCGACTGCGCAGAATTTTTCTATCGTCGCAATACTGTGGCTTGCTGAAAATGTCGCCAGGGACCGAACGCGCAAAGTGGCTTCGCAGATGATGCCCAACAAGCCATAACTCGCGCGCAGCGCATGTAACAGGTTCTCCTGATTTCGTGTGACGGTCATTATCCGGCCGCCGGCTGTCGCCATTTTCAGGCTCAGAACCTGGCTCGAAAAACTGGTTGCGCTGTTGCCGATTCCAGGACCGAAACATGGAGCGGCGATGGCGCCGCCGACGGTGCGTCCCGATTGGTCATAGCATCCTTCAAGTTCCAGGCCACGCTTTGCAAGCAGCAGCGCAAGGGCTCGAAGTCGCATACCAGCTTCAACAGTGACCGTGCCGTTGTGCACATCAACATTCAGCAGGTTGTCAAGCCCTGTCATGTCGATAATCACGCCCGTCGAACAGGTATTGCAGTCCGTCGGCGCGGTGCCGGCTCCCCGCGGCCGCAACGGCAATGCGGAATCCAGGCATTTCTTCAGTTCGTAAAGCGTAGCCGGGCGTTCAATGGACGCCGTGGCTGCGAGCCGATGGTTGGAATGTCTGGTGGAGCGCGATTTGGGAGCGGTCATCCGTTTGAACGGTGCACGGTAAAACGAAGCGTGTCAACGAAGTGCATCATGGATCGGCACATTGTTGATTTCGCCAGCCCGGAATCTTCAAAGGAGCTGAATCAGACGTTCCTTAGCCTTAAACACGAAAGCGTCGCCATCCGAAGGTATATTGTCGGTACCAAGGCCTCACAACGCCTACAAGCGTGCTAATAACGGAATCCACTGCATGGGAATGCTGAAAGCTCTGGTGGGCAGTCGTCTGCCGCTGAAGTATCAAAAGTACTTCGATTTGCCGCCACGGCAGGAGTCGCGAAAGTTCGACAATACGGCCGCAACGGCGTTGGGGCGAGCTTGCTCGAGTTGGATCGAAACTCAGTCGGAAAGATCTGCCGTATACCGCCTTGATTCAGGTCTCGAGGCGCTCGACGCACGAATTGGCCTGATCAAATACGCCGAAAAAAGCATCGACATTCAAAGTTACCTGCTCCGGGATGACCAGAGCGGCAATCGGATTGTGCTGGCACTGGTCGGGGCGGCCAATAGGGGTGTGCGTGTGAGACTGCTCATGGACGATGCCGTCACCGAGCCGATTGACGCCGGGCTGATGGCCATCAACGAGCACCCGAACATAGAGATCCGCGTTTTCAATCCTTTTCCACGTCGACGATCACGGCTGGTCAGTTTCATTGCAAATTTCAATATCCTGAATCGACGCATGCATAACAAGTCGTTCACCGCAGACAACCAGGTCACAATTGTCGGGGGGCGTAACCTCGCCGACGAGTACTTTCAGACCGGCGGCGAAAATGAGTTTGTCGATGAAGACCTGCTGGCAATAGGCGCGGTCGTCGATGACGTGTCGGACGGCTTCGACATGTACTGGAACACGCCAGAAGCAATTCCTATCAATGTATTCGACGCTGTTGATGGACGATTGTCGATTGACCAAACGATTTCGGAAGGTCAAAAGTACCTGCGTGATCACGCGGACACCCCGCTTGTCGGGCAGGCGGGAATACGGCTGGTGGAGAAACTGCTAACGAAATCCTTGCCGCTGATTGCGGCGGATACGCAACTTGTAATGGATCACCCGGAAAGGATGCCGCGAATCTTGCGGCGCCAGCCTAGCGAGACAACCATGTACTTACAGAAAATGGTTTCCGCGGCCGATCGCGAGGTGATCATCGTTTCACCGTATTTTGTACCGCAAAAGCAGGGTGTCGATTTCTTCGCCGCGCTGGTACGAAAGGGCGTACGCGTATGCGTGGTGACTAACTCTTTGGCGTCAACCAATCACATAAGTGTTCATGCCGTCTACGCGCGCTACCGAAAGCCGCTGTTGAGTCAGGGCATCGAATTGTATGAGCTCGCACCACATTTTCGTCCACGCGGACAGGCTGTCCGCGAAGTTGCTACGAAGTTGACACTTCACTCCAAGGTCGCCGTCATTGACCGCGAACGAACATTTGTTGGTTCGTTCCATCTAGATCCGCGCTCTTTGTATATCAATACGGAGATGGGCGTTGTTGTGGAGTCGGCGAACCTGGCCTCGGCAATGGCACAGAGCATTGTCGGCTCGTTATCCGAGTCTGCTTATCGCTTGTATCTTGGGCGCTCCGGCGGATTGCGGTGGTCATACGGTGATGGACAAGACGAGCAAGTGATGAAGACTGAACCCGAGACGACCTTCCTGCGCCGGCTGGCGACCAGGTTCATGAGTTTGTTGCCAATCGAGGGGCAAATGTAGAGATCGCCGCCTCAGGCGCGTGCTTGACGGGATCGGGACTGGAGGCTCAGACTGGCGAAAACCAAAGTCAGGCAAGCGTTACACGGTGTCGAAAACCACGCAAACAGAAATTGCCGCGGCTGCCGGGCGTGCCGCGAAACGGATTAGTGAACTGATCATCGAAACGCCGTTGGAATACTCACGGCGATTCAGCGCCGAGACGGGTGCCGACGTCTACCTCAAGCTGGAGAACCTGCAACACACTGGTTCATTCAAATTACGGGGCGCCGCCAATCGCCTGTTGACAATGACGCTGGAGCAGCGAGCCGCAGGCTGTGTCGCGGCATCGAGCGGCAATCACGGTGCGGCGGTTACATATGCGATGCAAAAACTCAAAGTTAATGGCGTCATCTTCGTTCCGAAGCAAACATCAACAACGAAAATCGAGGCGATCAAGAGCCATGGTGGTGAAGTCCGCTTCTTCGGCACCGATGGTCTTGATACGGAAGAGCATGCGCGTGAATATGCGAGCAGGCACGGCATGTTTTACCTGTCGCCCTATAACGATGCTGAGGTGATTGCAGGGCAAGGCAGTTGCGGCGTTGAGATTGCGGCGCAACTTCCTGATGTCCAGGCGGCATATATAGCGGTTGGCGGCGGTGGTCTGATCAGTGGAGTCGGCAGCGTACTGAAAAGTCATAACCCGGACATAAGCATCTTAGGGTGTCAGCCCGCGGCGTCGGCCGTAATGTGCCGATCTGTCGAGGCGGGCCGTATTGTTGATATACCAAGCCAGCGAACGTTGTCTGATGGGACCGCCGGCGGCATAGAATCCGATTCGATCACATTCGACTTGTGCCGGGAGATCGTTGACGATTTCATCCTGGTCAATGAGAAACAAATTGCGGCCGCGATGTGCCGTTTCATCGATTGGCAGCATCAGCTGATAGAGGGCGCCGCAGGTGTGGCGATAGCGGCGATGGAGGCGCACGGCGAATCGATTCGCGGCAAAAAAGTAGTCGTCCTGATCTGTGGCGGTAATGTCAGCCGCAACACATTGAAAACAATTATTTAGGCGATGTTGATGTGCGATCCTCTTGAACTGTTTGTGACCCCGGTGCTCAAATTGCCAGGACGATGTTTTTGAGGCCCGACATGACACGCGCGACCCTCCAAATGACTGTTGTGCTCGTTATTGTCGTGCTCGCCATGCCCGTCGCGAACGCCGGGTCAACGGCATTCGTCAATGTCAATGTTGTGCCGATGAACATAGAGACAGTCGTTCCCGGCCAAACAGTCGTCGTTGCAGATGGGTTTATCGTCTCGATCGGAGACGTAGATGTCGTTCCTGTGCCAGAAGACGCGGTGGTCGTCGATGGTACCGACCGATATCTGATGCCGGGGTTGACCGAGATGCATGCTCACGTATCCGACGCCGCAGCAGACGATCTCGACCGAATTTTCACACTGTTCGTCGCCAACGGTGTTACGACGGCCAGAAGCATGCTCGGCCGCCGGTCGCATTTGCACTTGCGGCAGGAGATTCTCGAGGCTCACGTGTTTGGACCTCGGTTGATTACGTCGGGACCGTCCCTCAACGGCAATTCCGTCACAGGCGCCGCCGACGCCGGGCGCAAGGTCAGAGCGCAGCACGCGGCCGGCTATGACTTTATCAAGCTGCATCCCGGCCTGAGCGCGGATGAGTTTTTCGCCATCGCCGAAGCGGCGAACGAGCTCGGCATGCCGTTCGCGGGCCATGTTCCGGTTGCGGTCGGTGTTCAGGGCGCCTTGCGTGCCGGCATGGCGACAATTGATCACCTCGACGGCTACCTGGCATCGTTGCTGCCTGCGAAGCACGATACATCCGGCGGCTACGGCGGGTTTTTTGATGTATTGCTTGCTGATGAGGCAATCACTGAGAAGATAGCCGGTATCGCGGCCGAAACGGCGAGGGCTGGCACCTGGAATGTTGTGACGCAATCGCTGTTCGAGCACCGTGTTTCGCAGATATCGCCCGAGGAGCTGCGCAATCGACCCGAAATGCAGTACATGCCGCGTGCGACAGTACGTCGATGGGCCGCGACGAAGGAGCGCCAGCTCAATGAACGCGGGTTCAATGCTGACGTCGCGGCACGCGCCATCGAGATTCGCCGCATGATAATTTTTGCCCTACATGAAGCCGGTGCCGGACTGCTGCTGGGTTCTGATGCCCCGCAGGTGTTCAATGTTCCCGGCTTTTCGTTGCACCAGGAGCTCGAATTCCTGGTCCTGGCCGGGCTGACGCCGTTCGAGGCTTTGCAGTCCGGAACGACGGCGGTTGCGGCATTTCTGGGAATCAATACTGGCGAAGTCAGTATCGGTCGCGAGGCTGATCTTGTGCTGCTGGATGCGAATCCGCTAAGCGACATAACGAATAGCCAGCGCATTCACGGAGTCATGTTGCGCGGAGCGTGGTACTCGCCGAAAGAGCTCGAGCGGCGACTTCTGCCGTTCCGTTCCCCGATGCGCGAGTAATTGACCCGCGCAGGCGATTGCAACCAAATCCCGTGGTCAGGCGTCTAAGTAAGTACATGCAGCCTGAATTGCACCGTAGTGGGGAAAGCAAATGCGTAGTTTTGTAGTAATGGCAATGTTCGCGGCCAGCCTGGCCCACGCCGGCTGGAGGGATTACAGCGAAGTGCGTGACCTGAAGATCTCTTCGGATGGCATCGCGGGGCTTGAGGTCGAGGCCGGCGCCGGAAGTCTGGAGGTCACTGGCGTCCCGGGCGGACGCAATATTGTCGTTGTCGCGACGATCACGATCGAAAATGCGAACGACGACGAAGCAGGCGAGATCATTGCGTCCAATCTCACGTTGATGCTTGAGCGGGATGGCGACCGTGCACAGCTCAAAGCCTACTTCGACCGGGCTGATTGGGGGCATAGTTCGAACGCGACGATAAATCTCGAAGTGAAAGTGCCCACCGGTGTCTCGCTCAAGGTACATGACGGCTCAGGATCGATCGATGTCAACGACATTACGGCTGACATCTTGATCGATGATGGCTCCGGTTCGATCAAGGTAGGCAATGCGGGCAGCCTCAGTATCGATGACGGCTCCGGCTCCATCAGCGTGATCGGCGCCTCTGGCGACGTTTCCATCGTTGATGGTTCGGGCAGCATCACGGTACGCAAAGTGGGTGGCAGCGTGACGATTGACGATGGTTCCGGCAGCATCGAGGTGCATGATATCGAGAAAGACCTCATCATCGAAAACGACGGCAGCGGCTCGGTGAGCATTTCCGGGGTGCGGGGGCACGTCGAACACGATTCCTGAGGATTCCCGGGGATTCCTAACGAGGCCGGCCGCATCCGGGATGGCAAAGTCCGGATTGATTGTCTTATACCGCCATCCTCCCGTGGCGGGCGTCGTCCCGTCGGGCTAGAATCAGGCAAAACCCGGATCGATTCGACAGTCTTGCGTGTCGATGATAAGTCGCGACCAGCCGTACACAGGGAGAAACCATGAAACTGGTGAAGCATCTGCTCGACGCCAAAGGCAGGCATATCATTGCAATCAGCCCCGACGCTTCGGTACTTGAGGCCATAAAGATCATGGCCGACAAGAATATCGGCTCGCTTGTGGTCATGGAGGACGACAAACTCGAAGGCATAGTCACTGAACGTGACTACGCGCGAAAGGTCATTGTCAAAGGCCGATCATCTGAAAGCACGCACGTCGCCGAGATCATGACCACTAACGTGGTGACGACGTCGAGCGCCGAAACCGTAGACACGTGCATGGCCCTGATGACCGAGATGCGCATTCGCCACCTGCCAGTCCTCGAAGACAATCGCGTCATTGCCATGATATCGATCGGGGATCTGGTTCAAGCAATCATTGCAGATCAAAAAGAGGAGATCGAGCAGCTCGGGCACTACATCAGCGGTTAGGAGCTGCTCCACGGCTGATCCATGGAATCTTGCAACGCAACTCTCCTCCTCGTTGGATTCGTGTTGCTTTGCGGACCAATCGCTGTCGCCAGCGAGGATAGTCGAACCGTCATTGGCCCAAGCAATCAGAATCTCTACGATGGCGCCAATGCGCTGATTGCCGGTGATGCGGAGGAAGGTGTGCGCCTGACGCTGCTGGGCCTCAACATGGCAACCAATAATCGCGAAAGGCACACCGCGTTTGCCAATCTCTGTGTTGGCTATATTTTGCTTGATCAACTCGACACCGCGCTGGATTATTGCAATCGTGTGCTGGCAAAGAATGATCGCCACTGGCGCGCCTATAACAATCGTGCGTTGATCTACATCAAGCAAAAACGTTATCGCGAGGCCGAGCAAGACATACTCAAAGTACAGGAACTCAATCCAAACGCCCGAACCTTGAAGAGTGTTCGTGCAATGCTCCTCGACGAGACGGATCCGGTTTCACCCAACATCGAAATTGACGACCGGCGACATCCGCCGCGCAACGATGAAGAACAGTAGCGGCGGTCTCAGTAATTCTCATGGTTATTATCAAGATCGCTTTTCGCATATTCTGGACGGCTCTTGCTGCGATAACTCTGGCGACGGCAAGCGCTGCGGACAAAGAGCCACGAGTCAGCCGTCTGACGGACGATAGCGGCGATCGCGTGCCAGTGCACACCATGATTCCGGCGTATCCCGAGAAAGCCAGACGGGACCGCGTCGAGGGAGAAGTGCAGGTTTGCTTCAACGTCGATCGTAAGGGCAAGCCTTACCGCATCTCCGTGCGCAGAAGCACCAATCGTGTATTCGAGCGCCCGGCGATGCGTGCAATACGCGCGTCCATGTACAAACCATTGCCGCCGGACACAAAACCGTCCGGCATCAAGACGTGTCGAACCTTTCGCTTTAGTCTCGAGCCTGCTGTGGCCGATGATGCGCAGTAGTGGTCCATCAATATGATCTTGTTGGACCACCAGGGTCAGCGCGGCTGTTCGACAAGCCGCAGCACGCGTTGCGCTGTTTCCTCCAGCGTTTCTCCCATGCAGACCAGCCCATCCTCATGTCCGGCCATGACGGCGATCCTGAAATCGGAAAACTCGGTTTCCTCGTACAGGCGCTGGAACTCATGCGCCATTTCCGGGGTACCGTAGGCGACTGATTTTGAAGTCGTCGGTATACGATGCTTGAGCTTCGTCCATAGCGATGCGCTGTGCACATGCACGACGGCATTGATGTCGTCGCTGAGCTCGTAAAGTGCGGCATGGGTCAGCGCTTCCGACGAGGCTTGCACCGGGCCGGTGCTGCTCACACGGTTGGCGCCGATGTCATATTCGGTCACGAGCGCGTAATGCCGACCGTCGGTTTCGGCATGAAAACCGGTCTGGCTGCCGCTGATGATGAACTGTCCCGGTTTGCCGCAGCGTATGCTGACATTTCCGTAACCAATCTTGAGGTCGGTGTAAAAGCCGATAAGGCGCGCAGCGTGCAGCCGCCGGCGCCAGCGGTTCAGTAACTCGGTCGCTGCCGAATCGGGTGGCGGGCCGGGTGTCCAGTCATTTGTGTACTTGATGTAGCCTTCATCGATCGTCATGTAGCGGCCAATTCCGGGAACAGGCTCTCCAGGCCAGTTTCGCTCGCCGCGCAAATTCCGCGCTCGGTGATCAGCCCTGTTACAAGACGCGCCGGCGTCACATCGAACGCATAATTACTGATCGGTGTGTCTTTCGCAGTCGTTCTCACCGTGCAGGGTTCACCCTGCTGCACGCCGTAAATGTGCGACACTTCGTCCGGGTCGCGTTGTTCGATTGGAATTCCGGCGATGCCATCGCGGACGGTCCAGTCAATCGTCGTAGACGGCAGGGCGACGTAAAACGGCACGTCGTTGTCATGGGCCGCGAGGGCCTTCAGGTAAGTGCCGATCTTGTTCGCGACATCTCCAGTACGTGTCGTTCGATCGGTGCCGGTCATTAAGATGTCGACTTGTCCATGTTGCATCAGGTGGCCGCCGGCGTTGTCGACAATCAAAGTGTGTGGAACGCCATGTTGTGCAAGCTCCCACGCGGTCAGTTGTGATCCCTGGTTGCGCGGCCGTGTTTCATCGACCCAGACGTGCACATTCAGTCCCTGCCGATGAGCAAAATACACAGGCGCCATGGCGGTGCCCCAATTGATCGTTGCAAGCGCGCCGGCGTTGCAATGCGTAAGCACGTTGACGGTGTCTCCGTCCTTGTTCTTCGCAATCTCGTCGAGCAATTTCAGGCCATGCGTCCCGATGCGTCGGCAGATCTCGATGTCCTCGTCGCAAATCGCTTGCGCGTCACAGCGGATCAGGCTGGCTATGTCAGCGCCGGGCCCGGCGGAAGCCACGAGCTGCAGCACGCGTTTGACGGCCCAGTGCAGGTTCACGGCGGTTGGCCGGGATTGCCGCAATGCGTCAGCTGCGGCACGCACCTCGTCGACGGGCCTCTTACTTGTCAGCGCGGCGAGATACATGCTCCAGGCGGCCGTGGCGCCGATAAGCGGTGCGCCTCGAACGCACATGTCGGATATCGCCGCAACACCATCCTGCCAGGTCCTGAGGTCATGGATGCGATACTCGTGCGGCAAGCGGCGTTGGTCGATGACCTGCACGACGTCAGCATCGCCTTCCTTTAGCCATATCGTGCGAAAGTCGTCGCCAAACTGGATCAAGATCGGGTTTCCTTTCGTTCGCCGTATTGAGTTTTCGCCTCGGTCGAGCATTTCAATGACATCGTCGACGCGCTAGTCTGCCATGGACTCGTGCCAAGCAGGTAATCGACGGATGGGACCACTACAGGGCAAGAGAATCATTGAGTTGGGTGGCGTCGGTCCGGCGCCATTCTGTGGCATGTTGTTTGCGGACATGGGTGCCGAGGTGATACTCGTCGAACGAAAGACGAGGAATCCGAACGACATCGGACTGACTTCGCCCGACGCGGCAAGATTTTCGATCGTCAGGCGCGGCAAGCGCTCGATAGCGGTTGACCTCAAAAAGGTCGGCGCGGGCGATGCCATCATGAGACTCGTGCGCGAGTGCGACGGGCTGATCGAAGGCTTTCGTCCCGGCGTCATGGAGCGGCTCGGACTGGGCCCCGAGGAATGTCTGCGCGCCAATCCCGGGCTCGTCTACGGGCGGCTGAGTGGTTGGGGGCAGGAGGGGCCGCTTGCTTCGGCTGCGGGCCATGACTTGAACTACGTCGCGCTGTCGGGGGCGCTTTACTACAGCGGCTGCCGTAACACGCCACCGTCGGTGCCGCCGACCCTGGTCGGCGACATCTGCGGGGGAGCGATGATGCTGGCTGTCGGCATGCTCGGCGCAATGCTGAGCGCGGGCGGAAGCGGCAAGGGTCAAATAGTGGATGCAGCCATCACCGATGGCTCTGCGCTCGCGACCGCATTGCTGTACGGACTGCACGCGCAAGGCCTGTGGGGGAACGAGAGGGGGGCTAATTTTCTCGATGGTGGTAGCCACTGGTACGGCAGCTACGAATGCGCCGACGGCGAATATATTTCGATCGCAGCTCTCGAACCGAAATTTTACAAACTGCTGATCGACAAGCTTGGACTTATCGATGAGCCGGCATTCGCGGATCAGCACGATCGCTGTCGATGGCAGCAATCGAAGCAACGGTTTGGCGAGATTTTCAAAACCCGGACGCGTGATGAATGGTGTGACGTCCTGGAGGGCACCGACGCCTGTTTCGCTCCCGTACTCAATTTCTCAGAGGCTCCGGAACATCCTCACAACAAGGCGAGAAGGTCATTTATGTCGGTCGCCGGCGTAACTCAGCCGGCGCCGGCGCCGCGCTTCAGTGCGACGCCATCCGAAGTCTCCGCACCGCCGCCAGGGATTGGCGAGCACGCCGAGTCGATTCTGGGTCTTGCGGGTTACAGCCAGAGCGAGATTGCGGCGCTGCGTGAGCAACAGGTGATCTGAGTCGCCAGAATCAGTCTTTGAGACCGGCTGAGAGTTTCGCCGACCGCAGCGTATTGGCCATGAGCATGACGATCGTCATCGGGCCGACGCCACCCGGAACAGGGCTTATCGCCGCTGCGACTTTGCTCACCTCATCGAAGTCGACGTCGCCGGTCAGTCTGGACTTGGTTTTCCCGTCGACGGTTGCATCGACTCGATTGATGCCGACGTCGATGACGATTGCGCCTGGCTTGATCCAGTTGCCCTTGACCATGTTGGCCCGACCGACTGCCGCGATGACTATGTCCGCCCGGCGCACGACATCCGCCAGATCCCGCGTGCGGCTATGTGTGATGGTGACTGTCGCATTCGCCGCGAGTAACAGGCTCGCGATCGGTTTGCCGACGATATTCGAGCGGCCGACGACGACGGCGCTCAGGCCGGACAGGTCTGAGCCGAGCTGTTCCTCGATCATCAACATGCATCCCGCGGGCGTGCATGGCACGAACGCGTCATCCGTGTCTCCCGCTGTTAGTTTGCCGATGTTGATGTGATGAAAGCCGTCGACATCTTTGGCCGGCGAAATCGACTGTGTGATGCGCTGTGCATCAAGGTGCGCGGGCAATGGCAGTTGCACGAGGATGCCGTGAATCGCTTCGTCGGCATTGAGCTCTTTGATTAGCCGGAGAACATCCTTCTCGGAAGAATCCGAGGCCAGCGAATGCTGCACGGAGTGAAATCCACAGGCAACAGCTGCTCGCTTCTTGTTGCGCACATAGACCTGGCTGGCCGGGTCTTCGCCGACGATGACGGCGGCAAGGCCGGGTTTTATGTCGTGTTCACGCAGAAGCGTCGCGGTCTCGGCCGCAATAGTCGCGGAAAGCTTCGCGGCCATGGCTTTGCCATCGATGCTGGTTGCTGTTGTCATGCTCGAAGTTCCCAGACCCCGGAAAGTCGATGCCGGGCAGACGTGCCCGGCGCGCCGCATGGTAACGCCGCCGACAGCGCAGGTAAACCGTATCCGTTTTCATCCGACAACTTGTTACGATCACGGCCGGCAAGGAGTCTGACAATGACAGAACCGTGGATCGAGCGATGGCAGGAAGGACGCATCGGTTGGCATGAGCCCGCAGGCAATTCGAGACTCAGGAAGCACTGGACCGCGGCCGGGCGGCGCGTCATTGTGCCGCTTTGCGGCAAGACTTTCGATCTCGTCTGGCTCGAACAACAGGGCAATGAGGTTGTCGGCGTGGAATTGTCGGAACTGGCGGTACGGGCATTTTTCGAAGAGAACCGTATCTCGTACACGGTTCACGATGCGGATATGCCGGCGTTCACAGCCGATGATCGCCAAATTACGATATTTTGCGGCGACTACTTCGCCTTCACGGCAGATTCTTTTGATGCGTATTTCGATCGCGGTGCGCTAATAGCGCTGCCGGCCGATGTAAGGCCCGGCTATGCGGAACATACCCGCTCGCTGCTTGCGGCGGGCGCCGAAACACTGATCATTACTCTTGAATACGACCAGGACGTAGTGGATGGGCCACCCTATGCTGTCGCTGGCGACGAGTTGCTCACGTACTGGCCTGAGCTCCAGCGCGTCGACGCGCACGAAGATCTGGAAAATGGGCCGCCGAAGTTTCGCGAAGCAGGCCTGCGCGAGATGATCGAAGTCGTCTGGAAGGCGCCGGGCTCGGCTACCAGGGAACCGAAGTAACCGGCGTCCAACGCTCCTCGCGCCGGGAGACTCGCCCACCCGTATCCTCGCCGTCGTAGCTGATCGGAGCCACGGCGGCAATATTCCCGGGAAGCGGCGCCAGGGCGTGTGTATTGACGATGCCGAAGCGGCCTGTATCGGTCTCGATGACTGCTCCGATGTAGACGCCGCAAATTGTGCAGATCAGGAAATCTGCTGTCCTGAGGCCGAAACGATAGCGCTGAAGCTGCTTGAGGTTCTTACTGACAAAGGCAATCGAGCCGGCCGGATCGGACGTGCTCAGGGCATCGTGTGCCAGGCAGAACCGGCACTGGCATGCGCGTATCGACCACTCGTCAGGTGCGATGTTCGTCCCATAGCGGAAGCCGATGGCGCCGCAATGGCATTTACCTTCATAGTCCGGTTTCTTCATCGGCATGGTCCTCATGCGCAACACGGGCCCGCGTGTGCAATGCGAAGAGCAGCGCCAGCGGGCCCAACGAGGCTGCAACGTGCTTGAGTGAATGACCGCTGACAAAGCCCAGGATTCCGTAGATGCCGGCATCGAAGAACTCGAGCAATTTCGCGATCGTATACATCGCAATCATCAACCATAAATATCGTGTCAAATCTGATGCCCGTCGATACATGACGAGAATGGCGCAGGTCAGGATCATTGGCAGGAATTGCACTACCGCGTACGGTCGCAGATCGCCGGCGCCGCTCGCTTCCGTGGCGCCCCAGTAAATGACCGATGCAGCGCCGGCCAGCAGTAACGGCATGAGTAAATGTCGCGCTGCGCGAACGGACAGGTACTCGCCAATGACAAGTGTGAACAAGCCGCTGAACGCAATCGTCATGGGCAGGCGATCCCAAACGAGTGTCGCGTTTGCTGGCGCGAGGTGATAGTAGCCAGAGCCAAAAGACGTCAGAAAAACACCGATGAAAAATACCTGCCACGCGCGATGCAGGCCGGATTCCCTGACGAGCAGCGGATACCGCCGCACGATCAGGAATCCATACATGCCGATGAAGAGAAACGGCAGATTCGATGCGACGTTCCAAAAATTCGGAATCGCAAACAGCCGCCGAGCGTCGACAAATTCGTGATAAGCAGGATCCTGGGCGACCGGATCGACGAACATGAACAAGACGATGACAATGACGGCGCTTGCGGCGATCAGCCAGGCTGCAGAGCGTGGCAGCTCGTCGGGGCTGGTCGTGTTCTCATCGATTGGCATCAGCAGTCGGCAACGTCGAGCCACTCCCCACCGGTCATTGCGGGCAGATCGGCGGGAGTCAGACGGAATACGGCAAACGGGGTACCGGCAGCCGCCCAAATCTCACGGTACTGCTTTAGATCCACATCCAGAAATGTGTGCAGCGCCTCGCGATGACCCGCGGGAGGCACGCCGCCGATTGCAAAGCCGTTCAACGCAAGTGCGGCCTTGAATCGGGCGGCAGTCTTGCTCAGGACGCCACTCATTCGGTTTCGCCACCGGATGGCCCGTAGAAAACCACCCACGCGGCAAAGTCATCGCTGAAGTTCTCGAAACGATGTGCGGCCCCCGCGGGAACAAACAGCGCCTCCCCCTGCGAGAACGGCCTGCGCCCGCCGCCAATGACAAAGGTTCCGCTGCCCGACTGCACGACATAGATTTCGTCCTGATCATGCGGCTGTTGCGGATCGACGCCGTCGGGTTTGTAAAAACCGAGCTCCATCGTGCCGTTTCGCAGTAGCACACCGTAGCGGCCATCCTCGGACGCGGCGGCCAGTTCAAGTGCTGCCTCTGCCGTCAGTCGCTCAGTCATTGCAAACCGGACGCCGGCAGGACGTCATGCGACATCCTGATCTTGCAGATTCTTGAGTTGCAGGTCGTATTGGCTGACCGGCAGCGTTCGAATGCGAATGCCGGTCGCGTCGTAAATTGCGTTCGTGAACGCGGGCGCAATAGGCGGGGTCGCAGGCTCACCGGCGCCGCCCAGCGGCCCGCCGCTGTTCACAATGTAAGTTTCAATCACGGGCGCCTCGTCGATGCGCAACATGCGGTAGTCGTGGAAATTCGATTGTGCGACCGTACCGCGACGAATCGAGATTTCGCCATAGAGTGCCGCTGTCAGTCCATATGCGATGCCGCTTTCCATCTGCGCAACGAGGCCATCGGGATGAATTGCGTACCCCGGATCTACGGCACAGACGACGCGCCGGGCAATCGCTTTTCCGGCCACGATTTCGACGTCTGCGACCTGCGCGACGATGCTGCCGAACGAGCGATGCACGGCGATTCCGCGGCCGAAATTCTCTGCTACCGTGTCGCCCCAGCCGGCCTTTTCGGCTGCCATGTCGAGTACGGCCCTGAATCGTGGAGCATGTGCCAGCAGCTCGCGCCGGTATTCGTAAGCGTCCTGGCCAGCGGCAATCGCCAACTCGTCGATGAACGACTCGGTGAAGAAGGCATGCAGCGAATGGTCGACGCTACGCCAGATTCCCCACGGCACATCGGAATCGGAGTCCGTGTAGACAATAAGCTGAGCGTCGATGCCGTAGGGAATATGCGGTGCCTCGACGGGCTCATGCTTGTTTACATAGTGGTTATGCCACGCCACAGGCTTGCCGGTCGAATCGATTCCCGCCCGGAATCGGCTGACGCTGGCCTGACGATAGAAATCGTGACGCATGTCCTCCTCGCGCGACCAGACGAGCTTGACCGGGTAATGAACCTCGGCCGCGACTCGCGCAGCCTGAATCGCGATATCCGAGATCGAGCGTCTACCGAAGCCGCCGCCGAGGTACTGGTTATGCACCGTCACAAACGACGGGCCAAGTCCGATCGCTTTGCCGACGCTTTTCGCAAATCCGAGCGGATTTTGCGTTCCCAACCAGAGCTCGCATTCACCGTCATGCACCCACGCCGTGCAGTTCATCGGTTCCATCGTCGCGTGCGCCAGGTACGGGACACGGTACTCGGCCGCAACAATCTGATCGGCGGCCGCCAGCGAACGTTCGGCATCACCGCTCCTGAAGTCGGTGTGCTCTTGTCGCTGGACAGCGGCTTCGTCGAGGTCGCCGGCGAACTGCCTGAAGATGTCGCCCTGTTCCCGGTCTCCATGGCCGCCATCGTCGAACTCGACAGCGAGTTGCTTGAGTGCCTGGCGCGCCTGCCAGTAACCGTCGGCTACGACGGCGACGGCGTCACCCAGGTCGATGACCTTGCGAACGCCCGGCATATCCTGAACCGAAGCTCCGTCAATCGAGTGGACCCTGCCGCCAAATACTGGTGCGGCTTTGACAGCAGCGTACTTCATGCCTGGTAGCTTCGCGTCGATACCGAAGCGCGCGGTGCCGTCGACCTTGGCGGGCACGTCGCGGCGCTGTGGCGATGTGCCCATGATACGAAACTCGTCGCTGGTTTTGAGCACGGGTTTGTCAGGCAACGATAAGCCGGCGGCAGCCGGGGCGAATTGCGCAAAGGTCGCGTTACGGCCGCTGGCATCATGGTAAATGACGCTGTCCCTGGCGCGGAGCTCTTCCAGTGCAACCTGCCACTCGTCGGCGGCAGCCTGCATCAATACGCTGCGGGCCGCCGCGCCGGTCACCCGCATCGCGATCTGGCCGGTTGTGCGAACCGCGGTGCTGCCACCAGTTATCTGCAGCGCCATCACCTGGGACGCACGGAAAAACAGCCCATCGACGGAGTCGATGAGCCAGGACGGGAAATCGGCAGCGCCGATTGAATAGCCTCGGGCGAGCGCGTAGTTGGCGTACTCCTTGTGGCTTGGCGCTTCTTCGACGCGCACCTGCGACCAGTTTGCGTCGAGTTCGTCGGCGAGCATCATGGCCAGCGACGTGTGCACACCCTGCCCCATCTCTGCGTGGGGGACGATCGCCGTCACCGTATTATCCGGCGAAATCTTCAACCAGACGTCGAATATTGAGTCGTTGTCGGAGCCGACCAGACTCGCGACCTTGTCGGAGCGATCACCGCGGCGAATTGCGACGCCGAAAACCACGGCACCGCCAGCGGTCACCGCGGTCGTGATGAACGCGCGGCGCGTCCACTTACCCATCGGTCTGCGCCTGATCCCGCACTGTGTTGATCGCGCGCGCCGCGCGCTGGATGCCTTTGCGTATGCGCGGATACGTGCCGCAGCGGCAGATGTTGCCGGCCATCGCGAGGTCGATGTCGGCATCGCTCGGAGCTGAATTGCGCTCAAGCAAAGCGGCGGCAGACATGATTTGACCCGATTGGCAATAGCCGCATTGCGGCACCTGCTCATCGATCCAGGCTTGCTGGATGGGGTGCAGTCCGGGATGGCCGTTGTTCACGCCTTCGATGGTCGTGATCTGTTGCCCGACTGCCGCCGATGCCGGCGTCACACAGGAACGTATGGGCGAGCCGTTCATGTGCACGGTGCACGCGCCGCACTGTGCGATACCGCAGCCGAATTTTGTGCCGGTCAGGCCGACGTAATCGCGGATGACCCACAACAGCGGCGTCGTCGGATCGACATCGATCGCATGGGATTCGCCATTGATGCTAAGCGTGATGACGTCATTTCATCCCGTTGAAGACGGACGAATACGGTACTGCAAGCGGCGTATTGCAGCAAGGGACGATGGCGTCCGGGTTGCTTCCTATTCGGGCTAGAATACAGGCTGTTTCCCAAGGTGGCAGGTAGCGCGTGAAGGCATTCCTGAGGCAGATGCGCGGGGCAATTGTGCTCGGCGTGTTGATCGGCAATGTGGTGATCTGGTTCATACCGCTTTCTGCGCTGGCGGTCATCAAGCTGGTGATCCCCGTGGCCCGCGTCCAGCGTGGCCTTACGCGCGCGTTGATGGCCATTGCCGAAAACTGGGTGAGCATGAACAGAATGATTCTTGCCGGCATTGGTTCGAAAAGCTGGTCGGCACGGGTTAGCGACGAACTGCGGCGGGACGGATGGTATCTCGTGATCGCCAACCACCAGTCTTCGATCGATATCGCCGTACTGCAGACAGTGCTCAATCGGCGCATACCATTGCTGAAGTTCTTTATCAAACAGGAGCTGATCTGGGTAC
>Ga0255058_10000408_pt1 | contig 25623 bp, 19 predicted proteins | sample Cases_109_9_MG_FD_188637 | JGI IMG/M metagenome (GOLD analysis project Ga0255058, IMG submission 188637) | Seawater microbial communities from Amundsen Gulf, Northwest Territories, Canada - Cases_109_9 | ecosystem: Environmental > Aquatic > Marine > Gulf | place: Canada: Northwest Territories... | reverse complement strand
AAAGAAAAACCGGAAGCTGACTTATTCGGCTTTAAAGAAAAATATTCAATTGAAAAAACTAAAGAAATACAACCTGAAGATGATATTTCTGAAGATAAAAGCGCTTTCCCTTGGGATGAGGGAAAAACCACGTTGGATACTAATAAAAGGAAGTTAAATGGTGAAAAAGAAAGCCCTGTAGAGACCTCTGAAATCGCTCCAAAAAAAATTGAGGAAGAAGCTGAAATAGAAAAAATACCTATCAACAAAACTTCCGGGGTAGTAAAGCAATTTACTGAAGACGATTTTGAAAGACTTATCGGCCCTTATATCAAGCAGACCTTGGAAAAAACACTTAAAGAATCCATACAAAATGAATTAGTAGGAATCACTGATAAAATTATCGAAGCGATTGAAAAAATTGTTAGAGAAAACACCCATGATGTTGCAAAAGCGATTATTCAAAATGAGATCAAAAAGCTGAAAGAGCCTAAGGCTTAAGTCTTACAATTTCTAAACTCTTTAATATTATCCCCTTCCAAAGAAATGCGCTTAGGCGCCATCAATAATAACTGCGCAGAAGGGCAATCCGTCTCAAAAATTAAATGATACCATTAGAAAAAAAATATAACCCTGAACAGATCAAAGAAAAATGGTATAAATTCTGGTTAGAAAAAAAACTTTTCCACGCCGATGACAGTTCAAATAAAAACCCTTTTTCCATCGTAATCCCTCCCCCAAATATAACTGGAAGACTCCACATGGGGCATGCTTTAAATTGCACTCTACAGGATATCCTTATCCGCTGGAAAAAGATGGATGGGTTCAATACTCTCTGGCAACCAGGAACTGACCACGCAGGTATCGCCACACAAAATGTCGTTGAACGCCAGCTTGTAAAAGAGGGATTAAATAAGGATAAAATAGGGCGCGAAAAATTCATCGAACGAGTTTGGAACTGGAAAAAAGAATCAGGCTCCACCATTAGCAACCAATTAATCGAACTCGGCTCAGCCTGTGATTGGGAAAGAGAACGGTTTACCATGGATGAAGGGCTCTCTGCCGCGGTTCGGAAAGTATTTGTCTCGCTTTATCAAGAGGGCTTGATCTACCGAAAAAATTACATTATTAACCACTGTCCACAATGCAATACCGCTTTATCCGACCTCGAAGTAGAGCGCCAGGAAACTAAGGGGAAGCTGTATTATATTCAATATCCCTTTTTAAATAAAAAAGGAGGTTTGATTATTGCCACAACACGGCCTGAAACTATGCTAGGAGATACTGCCATTGCCGTTAACCCAGAAGATGTTCGTTATAGGAATGTTGTTGGGAATAAAATTACGCTCCCGCTTGTTAACAGGGAGATCCCAATAATTGCGGATAAATATGTTGATATGAAATTTGGGACTGGAGCTTTAAAAATTACACCTGCCCATGATCCTAATGATTTTGAGATTGGGTTGCAACACAATTTACAACAAATAAAAGTATTAAATAAAGATGGCTCCATGAATAAAGAAGCCGGGAAATATGAAGGTTTGGATCGTTTTGAGTGCAGAAAAAAAATCCTGAACGACCTTGAGCAAAATGGTCATTTGCAAAAGTCTGAAGATTATACGCATTCCTTGGGGCATTGTTACCGTTGCAACACTATTGTTGAACCAACTGTGTCATTACAATGGTTTGTCAAAATTAAGCCCCTTGCAGAACCTGCCATTCGAGCGGTAAAAGAAGAAAAAATAAAATTAGTCCCTAAAAACTGGGAAAAAACATATTTTGAATGGATGGAAAACATCAAAGACTGGTGCATTTCTCGTCAAATATGGTGGGGGCACCAAATTCCTGCCTGGTTTTGCAAAACATGCGACAATATTATAGTGGTTACAACCCCTCCAGTGAAATGTAATAAATGTGGCGGTTCAGACTTGGTTCAGGAGACAGATGTGTTGGACACCTGGTTTAGTTCTGCCCTATGGCCTTTTTCAACCTTAGGCTGGCCAGAAAAAACAAAGACGCTTAAGGTTTTTTATCCCACTTCCGTTATGGTGACCGGTTTTGATATTCTATTTTTCTGGGTCGCTAGAATGATTATGATGGGAATTAAATTTGCGGGAGATGTGCCATTCAAGCACGTTTATATCCACGCCCTTGTTCGAGATTCCCAAGGGAAAAAGATGAGCAAATCCAAGGGAAACGTCATTGACCCCTTGGAAATCATGGACAAATTTGGAACGGATGCTTTACGTTTTACTCTAGCCGCTTTTGCGGCTCATGGGAGAGATATTAAGCTGTCCGAAGAGAGAATCGAAGGATACAGAAATTTCGCTAATAAATTGTGGAATGCTTCCCGATTTACGTTGATGAATATTTCACAATTCAATGATGATAATGCAAAACTAAAACTTCCTTTGCCTAAAGAAACTGCTCCGTTGCCAGATAGATGGATTTTAAGTCGTTTAGCATCGACAATAAAAAATGTAAGGAATTCCCTGGAAGAATATAGATTTAATGATGCCGCTGAAACTATTTACCAATTTGTTTGGCACGAGTTGTGTGACTGGTATATTGAGATTATTAAACCAAGGCTTTACCGCAAAGAAAAAGGCAAGGACAACGTCCAACAAATTTTATTGTTGAATCTGGAAACCTCTTTGCGTCTTCTACATCCCTTTATGCCTTTTATAACGGAAGAAATCTGGAGCCACCTGAAAGCGGTAGTGAAAAATAATCCAAAATTACAAGCGCATAGATATTCTGAAAGCATATTGCTTTCCCCTTTTCCTGTGTTTAATAAGGATTATTTGGACCAAGAAGCAGAGGACAAAATGCAAATTCTAATGGATGTCGTGGGATCTATTCGATCTGTCCGGGGAGAAATGAATATATCACCCGCAAAAAAATTAGAAGTTATTCTCAAAACAAAAAATTCTAACAAAAAGGACATTATTAATGCCCAGATGAACTGGATCATTCAATTGGCGGGTCTGGAGAAATTTGAATTTTGGGAAAAAGAAAATAAGCCGGAAAATTCCGCTTTAACGGTAGTAGATGATATAGAAATATTTATTTTAATGGGTAATTTGGCGGACGCTGAAGAGGAAAGAAACCGTCTTGAAAAAGATATTAACAAATTACAAAAGGAGTACGATTTTATAGAAAAAAAACTTTCCAATAGTGATTTCGTAAATAAAGCCCCAGAAGAAATTGTTAAGAAAAACAAAGAAAAACACAAAGATTTAAAGGAGAAAATTTCTAAATTACAGCAATTATTATCTTTGAAATTCGCGATGTCTTGATGCTCCTTTTTTCATTATCATCAAAGGTCTAAAATTGGTTATGTAGTTATCTCTGCAGAAACACCTTATAATATCCGCCTTTTTGTGCGTTTGTTCATGAAAAAACTACAGGAGCGCTTTTGAAATCCACTGCAATAATAACAGCCGCAGGATATGGTCGCCGGGTGGGAGGTCAAAAAAAAAAGCAATTCTTGTTGCTTGGGGGTGTTCCAATCCTAGTTCACACCCTTGAAAAATTCCAAAGCAGCAATCTTATAACCGATATTATCCTCATAGCGCCTAATGAAGATATCGAATTTTGTAAAAAAGAATTTTTACTCAAATATAACTTTACCAAGCTTAAAAAAATTGTTTCTGGAGGGAAAAAACGCCAGGATTCCGTTTCTAACGGGTTAAAAGAAGTCTCCCAGGATACCGAAATAATTGTGGTTCACGATGGAGTCCGACCTTTTATCAGCTCACGCTTATTGGAAACCTCCATTAAAGAAGCTATTAAAAAAGGAGCCGCTGTTGCTGCTATCCCTGTTAATGATACTCTAAAAAAGATTTCCGCCCAAGGGATGCTTGAAAATGGATTAAATAGAGATTCCATTTGGAGGATCCAAACCCCTCAGGTTTTCAAAAAAGAAATCCTCATCCATGCTTTTGAAAAAGCTCGACAGGATGATTTTTATGGCACAGATGAATCCTCTCTGGTGGCACGGATTGGAAATAGCGTTCATATTGTAAAAGGTTCTGAACTAAACATCAAAATCACAACTCCCGAAGATATGATATTAGCTGAAAGTATTTTTCATTCCCTGCAAAAATTTAAAAAAAAACCACCTGCGCAGTATAAAAAAACCATATAAATTGCGTTTATCACTAAAAAGTCTTGTTTTGTTAGTTTCACCCCATCTAAAATAATTTCTACAAACGCATTTCTATTAATATCATGATTGTTATCATTTTAGCAGCAGGAAAAGGGACTCGGATGAAATCGGATATTGCTAAGGTTCTGCATACCATCCACGGCAAAACATTGCTTCAATATGTTAGCGATTTAGCGCACAAGATTAATCCGGAAAGAATTTTTGTGGTAGTAGGTTTTCAAAGAGATAAAGTAATAAAAACGTTAGAATCTGACAAAGTGGAATTTATAAATCAAGAAAAACAACTAGGAACAGGCCACGCTGTAAAGCAGGTAATCCCTTACTTAAGGGATTATGATGAAGAAATATTGGTTCTGCCAGGCGATGTTCCTTTCTTGAGTGAAAACTCCCTTAAAAAAATAATCCGGACCCACAGACTCCATAATGCGGCTATTACATTGTTGACAACAGAGAAAAAAAACCCAACGGGATATGGTAGAATTCTGAGAAATAGCAATAATCGGGTAGAAAAAATTGTAGAAGAAGTTGATTGCTCAAATTCCGAAAAAACAATAAAAGAAGTGAATGCAGGGATATATTGCTTTACCAAAAAATTTTTACTTGAATTCCTAGAGAAAATGGACAAAAATAACTCACAAAAGGAATATTATTTGACCGATATGGTTAAAATCGCCTGCAAGGTTCCTCTTCGAATAATGTCTGTCAGAGTAAAGGATCCCAATGAAGCTTATGGGATTAATACAAAAGAATCTCTGAAGAAAGCGCAAAAACTTTATTGTGATGATTTTTATAGCTAAGACTTAATTTTGATCCGGAAATTTAAACAACAACCATCATCCCTAGCCTAATAAAAAATATAAAATGAAAGCTCTAATTCTTGCCGCTGGAAAAGGCCATAACTTGCATCCCCTTACCGCAACACGACCTAAACCAATGATTAATGTCGCGGGTGAAATCCTTCTGAAACGGACCATTAATCTTTTAGAAGAAAGCGGTATAAATGTAATTTATGTGGTAGTGGGCCATAAAAAAGAAAAAATAATAAATTTTTCCACCGAATCTAATCATTCAGACCTTAAACTGCATTATATAGAACAAAAACCATTGAGCGGCATAGGCGGCGCTATTTTACAAGCTCGCGATTGTTTTGATCCAGGAGAAAATTTTATTCTTATCTATGGGGACACCTTAACGGCAGCTAATATTTTTAGCCATACTCTCCAGTCTTTCAGTTCCACCAAGTCTCCTGTTGCCTCCATCTGTTTAACCCCTTCTTCAAGCATGTTTGGGAATGTTTACCTTAATGATGAAATGAAAATAACTAAAATAATTGAAAAACCCAAAAAACCAGGACTTGGCAATTATGTGTTGTCAGGAGTTTATATCCTTCCAGCGTCTTTTTTTGGCCTTTTAGAAGGAAATAACAACAACATGGAGAAGACTCTTGCTAAACTTATCAAAACAGGGGGTCTTAGAGCTTCTATTTGGGAAGAAGACTGGATAGATATTGTCTACCCATGGGACATCATAAAAGCCAATAAAATTATTATGGATTCCTGGGAAAAAGCGACTATTGCTAAATCTGTTGTTTTACATGGAGATGTCAAAATTAATGGCCCTGTGGTGATCGATGAAAATGTCGAAATAAAATCAGGGACAATACTTGAAGGGCCGTGCTTCATAGGAAAAGGAAGTTTCGTTGGAAATAATGTTTTGGTGAGAAAATATACCTCCATTGGCGCTAACTCTATTATAGGATATGGCGTTGAACTGAAAAACAGCATTTTATTTGGAAATGCAAATATTGGGCGTCTATCTTTTGTCGGAGACAGCGTGTTAGGATATAATTTCTATCTCGGTTCTGGAAGCATGACTATTAACCGCGCTGATGACCGAAAAACAGTCAAAGTTAATTTAAATGGAAAAAAAATTGATACTCATTTAGAAAAACTTGGCACATTCAGTGGAGACAACGCAACTATTGGCGCCAACAATGCTTTATTGGCTGGCACAATAATTGGCCCAAACAAAGTAATCCCTCACAACCATTCGTATCCAAAATAATCATAATAATTAGCATACACACAGTTAGAATTTCTTATAAGCAATCTTAAATATAAAATTTTTAATCGACACAAGGTAGAAAATTAAAAATAATTACTAGGTTTCTTTGATAATACTCAATATTCTGTGATTTCATTTTAACAAACTTCAAATAAGAAAGTGTTTAACCCATGTGTGGAATTAGCGGTGTAGTTGGTTTAAGAAATATTTCAAATCCTTTGGTAACAAGCATTAGGAATCTTGAATATCGCGGTTACGATTCCTGCGGAATCGCCCTTTTAAACGGTCAAAAAGATATTCTTGTAAAGAAAAATATTGGTTCCGTTGATGAGGTTAACGAAAAGGAGAAGCTAACAAAACAAGAAGGCAACATTGGCATTGCCCATACCCGATGGGCGACTCATGGCGGAGTAACCAGAGCCAATACCCACCCCCATTTAAGTTGTAACAATGAATTCGCATGTGTTCATAATGGCATTATCTCCAATTATCGTATATTAAAAAAACAATTAATTAAAAAAGGCCATAAATTTTTATCGGAAACAGATACAGAAGTCATTGCCCATCTTTTGGAAGATTCCTTTAAAACTCTCGGGGATGTAGAAAGGACCTTTTTAAATATGCTGGACAAATTGCAAGGAACCTATGCGATTGCCATGATTACCACTCACGACCCTGATAGAATTTATTGCTCAAAAAAAGAAAGTCCTTTGATTATTGGAATTGGAGATGATGCCAATTACATCGGCTCTGATTTTAACGCATTTATTGATTTCACAAAAAATTCGATAGTTCTGGATGATTTCGAATATGTAATGATTTCCAAAGACAGCTATATCGTAAAAAGCTCGATTCGCCATAACATAATAGAGAAAGAAATCACCAGAATACAATGGGATGCTGAGATGTCAAAGAAAAGCGGGTATCCTCATTACATGCTAAAAGAGATTTATGAACAACCCCAGTCCATTACAACAGCTTTAAGTATCGACCAAAATAAAATTGATAAGGTTGCCAATTCAATATTAAACAGTGAAAAAAATTATCTTCTGGGTGTGGGAACAACTTTCTATGTTGCCCTTTTGGGTGAATACGCCTTTTCCTCTATAGGCCAAAGTTATATTCCTTCCATCAGTTCAGACGAGTTTAAAAATCTGGGAGAAATCAATAATAAAACTCACATTTTAGCCATGTCTCAATCAGGCGAGACCTATGACACTCTCAACTCCCTAAAATACGCAAAGGAAAAGGGGGCGGCCACCGCTGCAATTGTTAATGTCATGGGGTCATCCATGGCGAGGCTGGTAGACGAGACTATTTTACAGGGTTCCGGTCCTGAAATTTGCGTAATTAGCACAAAAGCAGCTTTATCACAAATGATCGTTCTTCATAGAATTGCCCTGGCGATAGGCCTTAGAAAAAAAATTATTTCTCCCGCAAGAAAAAAAAAATTAGTTAAGGGGCTAATGGAACTCCCAAAATATGTATCCAGGACACTTAATGAAAAATCAGGTTTTGTACATTCCATTGCAAAGCGATACTGCCATATTAGAAATTGGCTTTATCTGGGCCGCGGATTATATTATCCTATTGCGCTAGAGTCGGCCTTGAAAATGAAAGAGGTTGCATATGTCCATGCTGAAGGTATGCCTGGCGGGTTTTTAAAGCATGGGACCATTGCCCTTATAGATTCTGATCATTATACTTTAGCATTTGTCCCTCCCAAAAAAGATAAAGAGCTTTATGATTTAACCATGGGAGGAGTGGAAGAGGTTAAGGCAAGAAATGGTTTTGTCCTAGGGTTTCATTTTGAGCAAAAAGATTCTAAAAGCGGCTTGTTCGATGAAGATATTGTATTGCCCAAAGTTGAAAGCAGTGTGGCCCCTTATCTCCAACTAATACTTGCGCAACTTTTCTCTTATTTTACCGCAACATCCCTTAAAAGAAATGTTGATCGTCCACGCGCCCTTGCCAAATCGGTGACCGTGGCATAGATTTCTCTGTCCCTTCAGGCGATCTTCGGTTTTACTAAATTATTTTCCTCTCTCCCTAATGGCTTAAATATAATAAGCAGTATTGGCAGCAAAGTTAGATTGTTCATAAGCGCCACAAGCATTGCAAGACCCGTTAATAAACCAAAATAAAGGGTTGGAATAAAATCTGAAAGCATGAGAATCGAAAACCCCAGGGTAACGGTAATGGAAGTGTAATAAATGGCTTTTCCAATTGAAGCGTGGCATCGGTTTAATGTAGCCCAATAATTTCGATCCTTTTTAAACTCAATCTGAAAACGGTGAATATAGTGAATAGAGTCGTCAACCGCAATTCCCACGGTAATGGCGGCAATAGTAATAGTCATCATATCCAGAGGTATTCCAAACCAGCCCATAATTCCCAGAACTAAACCTGCCGCTAACATATTAGGGACAATTGCCAGATTGGCCAAATAGACGTTTTTAAACAAAACCATAAACATCACCAGTATGGCTAAAAACACTACCCCAATCGTTTGAATTTGGGATTTATAAAGACTTTGAAGCATGTTGTTATATAGCACAACCATCCCGGTAAAATGGAAATTTTCCGGGGAAAATTTCATATCTTTTTCTAAAAAACTTTTTATTTTGTTTATCAAAATTTTTCTTCTTAAATTAGGATCTGATTCTATTAAACGCATGGTAATGCGAACCTGATTTGAATCTTCCGATAGATAAGGGGACACGAGACTCTTCTTTACATCTTCCGGCATCACCTTGCGTATGACAGCCAGGTCAAAATCATCAGGCATCTTCCCTTTATTCAATGTTTTGAAAACTTTCATTGACGTTGCAATGGATTGCACTTTGCCAACCTCCGGCAAATCCTTCAAATAATCGTGGATTTTTTCAACTTTGACTAACATTTCAGGATGAAACCAATAATTATATTCACTTTCATCTTCTTCATCCTCAAAATCATCATCCAATTTTTCCATTTTCTCCTGCTCTTTAAGAAAATCATAAAATTCTTTGTTGGGATTAATAATAATATCCAGAGGAGTTGTTCCGCCCAGTTGAGTATCAATAATCTTCATTCCCCTATAAATTTCTGTGGAGCTTCTAAAGTTGTCAATAAAACGGTTTTCCACTTCCAGCTTGGATATGCCGATAATGCTAACAATTGCCAAAAGGACCGAAAAATATAATAATGCCCGTCTATTTTTTTGAGTAAATGAAGCAATAGCTAGGGTTAATGATTTAGTGGGGTCCCAGCAGGGATTTGTTTTCTCCGGGGATAACAAAACAAGAGCCGCCGGAAAAAAGATAAAATTTAGCGAGAATGCCAGAGCAATGCCAATAGTCATAATCCAGCCAAAATCAATAACAGGCCGAATATCGCTAAAGACAAGGGAGGAAAATGCGACAATGGTTGTTATAGCGGTGTAAAAGCAGGGTTTTGCCATGAAACGCACCGTTTGCAATACTAAATCTTCCTGGCTCAGGTTGGTTGCTTGAGCATGCAAATCGCGATAATATACGATCAAGTGTATAGTTAACGCCATAGTAATGATAAGCAACAGGGAGATAAAATTTGATGAAATTACGGTGATCCGCCAATCCATATAGCCAAGAAAGCCTGTCATTACAAGCGCGGAAATTAAACAACAACATATTGGCAGAATTATCCAGCGTAATTTTTTGAAAAAAATTTTAAGGGCAAATATCAAGAAACACAAAACCCCTACCCCGAATACTGAAAGATCATGGTTGATAAAACTTATCATATCAGTGACGATCATGGGCACACCGCCTAAAAACATCTTTGCTTTATCCCTATGTCTATCGATAATTTTTCGAATTTCTTGAATATCTCGGCGTTGATTGTCCACAGTTACCCCATGATATTCTTTAAATTCCCTAACAGCATCCTCCAATTCAATCGATTCTTGTTCAGTCAAACCAAATTTCATTTTTTTGTCTTTCAAACCATTGCGTCTGTTTAAAAGCGAAAAGTATTTTTCATCGCGTTTGAAGTTCACTTGCAGGACCGTCGTTTTCCCGTCAAGACTCATCAAAAGCTTCCGGTAAATAGGGCTTTCGCGGAACTCCTTGCGAGCAAGTTCTTTATCCAAACCTGGCGTTTGTAAGGTTCTTATATCAGTGGAAAGCTTAGCAATTTCTACATTTGGACTGTTTAGTAAAGGAACGTCCAAAATACTTACAACGGAATTTACCCTTTCCAGTTGAGACAATTCATCCCGCAAATTTTTTAAATCGGCAAGGGTATTATCAGAAAACATATCGTCGAAAGGAGCATAGGTAATCACCAAAAAGTCATCAGAGCTATAAATTTTATTGATAGCGCGAAAATAACTTAGAGCTTCATCATTTTCAAGGACAAGAGATTCGGCGGAAGCATCAAGCCTGACTTTAGGAATGTGAAATCCAAAAAAAACAACAATCAGGCCCACGAAAAATAAAGCAATCCAAGGCCGCTTTAGGACAACTTTATTGTAACAATCTAACAAAAAGGAACTCATAGCGTTTTTGATCTTTTTTCTCCCTGGCAAGACTAGGGTTTTAGTGTTAGTGTGTGGCAAAGGTATTTCCTTTCACATTGATGCGGAGAGCCCCTATATAGGAAAGGATTTGCTAATACAGCAATTTATATCCCATCCACTTTAAATTAAATTTTTTAAAAAATTATCAAACTATTGCACAAAAGTCAAAATATTTATCCTTGGAAGATCAGGCTTTAAAAAAAAATTGGCGGTATTTTGAACGTATAGTAACCTTAAAAAAACCTGAAAAAAAATCTTTAAATAATTTCCAAAATGACCAATTTAAAAAAAAGAGGTAATCATTTAAATATATTTTGCATTAATTTTTTAATAAGATATAATTAAATAATTTTTTTCAACCTAATTAATATTCACCAATAATTATTTATTTCCTATTGAAAATTAGCAAAAAATTGTATAAAAAACCCTTTGCTTTATTTGCTGGCTTTGTTTTTTTATTTTCTGCCCCGGCTTTTTCTTATGGCTCAGAAATTACTGATGGGGTAAAAAAAACAATTGACGCTATGATAGAAGTTTTGAGAGCTGAGGAGTGGAAAAAGGAGGATAAAAAAGCAGAGAGGCGGGAGCTTTTGAAGGAAATAATAGCCAAAAAGTTTAGTTATTATGAAATGTCTCGGAGAGCTCTGGCTAAACATTGGAAAGACCGAACCCCGGAAGAAAAAAAAGAATTTATTGAAACTTTTGGAAAACTCCTTGAAAGTTCCTACGCAAAAAAAATAGAAAGTTTTACCGATGAAAAGATACATTATGGAGAAGAAAAAGTTCGCAAAAATGTGGCCCTTGTTAAAACAATAATTGAAAAAAATAGTGATGATCCAATCCTGGTGAATTATAAACTGGTCAGAACTGAAAATGACTGGATGATTTATGATTTTGTTGTTGAAGGCGTTAGTTTGATTAAAAATTACCGAGCTCAGTTCAATAGGATTATTCACCAATCATCTTTTCAGGAACTAATAATTAAAATGAAGAAGAAAGTCGACAACCTTTCTGATAAAAAGTTTTAGATATCTCTTAGATATAGGTCATAAGAAATACCATAAAAAAAATTTTGCCTGTATTTTTTATATAGCCACTTTATAAGGTTGCCTTTTGTGAAAAAAAAATATCCATTTCTAGTTTTTTTCATTGCCGTTGTTTTTATTTTAGCTTTTGCTAAAACTGGTTTTTCTGAATATCCATGGCCTCCTGAAAGCTCAAAATCCACGAAACCAGCAAAGGCTGAAGAAATTAAGCCAGATATTTCAATTGAATTAACCCTGAAGGCCCCACCCCCCCTCAGTGACTTTGAGGACGAATTTGAGGATTTTCAGGGTATTGAAGGAGGTGAAGATGTAGAGTATTCCGATCCTATAGAACCTTTCAACAGGTTTATGTGGAAAATTAATGAATATTTTTACGATTATGCGATGGAGCCGGTTGCAAGGGGATATATCAAAATAACCCCCGAAGGTTTCAGGAAAATTGTAGTTAATTTCTTTAGAAATATTTCCTCGCCCATATTTTTGGTTAGCAGCATTCTCCAGGGAGACAAAGAAAAAGTTGATAGAACCATAGGAAGATTTGTTATCAACACAACCATTGGAATCGGAGGTCTATTTGATCCCGCAAGCAACAGATATAATCTAAAAAAAATTAATGAAGATATTGATCAAGCTCTGGGATATCACAAGATTCCAAATGGCCCGTTTCTTATGCTTCCCATTTTAGGCCCCATAACTTTGAGAGGGGTTGTCGCAAAAATACCTCAAATCTTTTTAGGCCCTGAGTTTATTTTTGGAATAGGCATCATACCAGCCATTGCGGCAAGAGGCGTAGAAACAGTCAACGAATTTTCCTTCAGACTTGACGCTAAAGAAGATTTGGATTCTTTTGCCATAGATCCCTATACCAGCGTTAAAGATTTTTATTTTCAACACCAAAAAACCCTGATAAAGGAGTAGCATCTCCTCACCCTTTTTTTTCCTGCTTATATAGTTAATAAAAAAGCTATAACCTCTTTTTTGCGCTATTAAATTTTAAAAGTTTTCCCAGATTTCCTATTAAAAATTTACTCATATCCCTCCTTGATTTTCGCATTTTGTTTGCCTATAATAGAATCTATGCATTTAACCAAAAGACAAAAAGAAATCCTCAATTTTATAAAAAAATTTATCAAGGCTCATGGCTATTCCCCAACCATAAGAGAAATTGGAAACCATTTTGGGCTAAGTTCTCCCGCAACAATTCATAAGCATTTGTCTAATCTCGAAAGTAAAGGACTTATCATGCGCAGCTATAACAAGAGCAGGGCAGTGGAAGTTCTTGAGCAAAGACCCAACCAAAATGCCAGCCAGTTTCCCGTGCTGGGAGTAATTGCTGCCGGTGAACCTTTGGAGGCATTAGAGGATAAGGAAACTATTTGTATCTTGCCAGAAGTTTCTGGAAAAGATATTTATATTCTAAAAGTCAAAGGGAATTCCATGATAAACGACCATATAAAGGACGGGGATTTCATTGTAGTGGAAAAAAGAGACATGGCAGAAAATGGGGAAACAGTTGTAGCCCTTTTGGATAACGAAAATGTCACTTTGAAACGGTTTTATCGTGAAAACGATCATATAAAATTACAGCCCTCCAACCCTGAAATGAAACCAATTATCATCAAAAAAGGGGATATAAAAATCCAAGGAGTAGTTATCGGTTTGCTAAGAAAATTTAAACAATAAAACCCAAAGCAAATAAAAGCTCCTTAGCACACACCACAGATAAGATTTAAAATCAGTTGAATTGATTACATTTTTCACGCAAGCTTATAAATTTTTTAAAATCAATAAAAATTTAGGACACAGCGGGGAAGGCGACATGAAATTATGTTTCGTGATATTTTACATATTGACATGGACGCTTTTTTTGCGTCTATAGAAGAAGCATTAAATCCAGATCTTAAAGGAAAACCAATTATTGTTGGCGGTAATCCTGAAGGTCGAGGAGTTGTAGCGGCTGCTTCTTATAAAGCCAGAGAGTACGGTATTCATTCGGCAATGCCATTAGCCATGGCCAAAAGACTTTGCCCGCAAGCTATTTTTGTCCATGGAAACTATTCAAAATACTCAGAGTTTTCAGGTCAAATTATGAAAATATTTGATTCATATACTCCTCTCGTCGAACCCATTTCTCTTGATGAAGCTTTTCTAGATTTAAGCGGTTGCCAAAAATTACACGGCCACATAATTCAAACCGCTGAAAGGATTAGAGAAGAAATCCAGGGAAAAATTGGAATAAACTCTTCTATTGGCATTGCTAGCAACAAGCTGATTGCAAAGGTGGCATCTAATCTTGCCAAACCAAATGGATTGCTCAGGATATCTGCTGGAAAGGAGCAAGATTTTATAGCGCTTCTTCCAATAAGCATACTTCCTGGTGTTGGGAAAAAAACTGAAAAAATATTAAAAATGATGGGTATCCGCAAAATTGGGAACTTAACCAAAATTCCAAAAGAATTGTTACAGAAAACCTTTGGGAAATATGGCCTTTCCCTTTATGAAAAATGCAGAGGAATTTGCAACTCCCCTGTAAAGCCAAAGAATTTAGTAAAGTCCATGGGGAAAGAGATTACTTTTCAAACCGATACTACAGATAAAAAACTAATAGAATCAACTCTTGTCTGCCTTATTGGGAAGGTCTGCTCCAGAATGAGAAGAAAAACATTGAAAGCGAGATGTGTTTCGGTCAAGCTAAGGTACTCTGATTTTAAGACCTGTTCCTCTTCCATTACCTTACCTGAAGCGACCGCGCTGGATAAAATAATTATCAAGGAAGCTGTTCGAATGTTAAACAAAATTTTTAACAGACCCCTAAGAGTAAGACTTATCGGAATAAGTCTATCTTCCTTTAGCTTTTCTTGTCATCAAACCGACTTGTTTAAGGAAAAAGAATTACTTAAAATGGCTAAATTATACAAAGGAATCGACAATATTAGAGACCGTTACGGATTTAATTCTATTTTAACGGGTCAGATGTTTTCAAATAACTTCAAAAATTAGCCTCACATTTTTATATGGTAAAATATTTAAATTAATGAGGTAAAACACAATAAAAAAATGAAATTAAAAAAATGGGCTAAAGATAGGCCTCCAACGGCCAAAGAGTTGGAGGATGCCCTTAAAAAAGAAGGCCTCGATTTTTATAGGTGGAGGGATGGCGCAGGGACCACATATCCATGGCACACCCACACGCATAGAGAAGTGAGGTGGGTGATTTCAGGTTCCATTAAAATGGGTTTGAGAGATGAAAGAGAAATTATATTAAATCCGGGAGATCGCCTGGACCTGCCAGCCAATACAGAACATTGGGCAAAAGTCCTTCGCAATGAACCAGTAGTTTACTTATGCGCTTCCAAAGAAAAGGAGGATTAAATCTGTTTCATTCGCAAAATTAATTCCTGCAAAACTACTCCCATTTTATAGAGCATCCCATAGATGGAATTTGATTATCGGAAACCGGTTTTCCCTCTAGGATGGCATCTAAAGCTTTTCGAAGATCCTTTTGTGTGACCTTTGATTCCTCCTGCCAGTTGTCATCAATCCTGCCGCGGTAGAGGAGGGTTCTTTCTTTCCCATAAACATAAATATCAGGTGTACAGACTGCATCGTATTTTCTTGCAATATCCTGGGTTTCGTCTATTAAATAGGGAAAAGGGATTTTTTTCTCTTTTACCAATTCTTTCATTTTTTCAAATGAATCCTCAGGATATTTTACTGCGCTATTGGCATTGATGCCTATCAACTGAACTCCCTTTTTAAAATAATTATTCTGAATAGCAATCATCCGGTCCAGAATAGCTTTAACGTAGGGGCAGTGATTGCACATAAAGATAATTACCAGGATTTCTTTTTCTTTAAATGAACCAGGAGAATAATTGTTCCCGTCTGTCCCTGGAAGCATGAAATCAATAATTCTATCCCCCAGAGGAACCATTTTAGAATATAATAATGCCACTAATGTCTCCTTGCAAAAAACTGTCGCTTTCCAAATAATAAACCTTTATATAAATTTTCAAATTTAAAACATATTAACTATTCATAGCATAATCGTGCATTGCATTGGCTACTCTCTTGCCATCTCCCATAGCAAGGATAACCGTTGCTCCCCCGTGCACAATATCTCCTCCGGAATAAACTCCCTTTTTATTAGTAGCCCCGGTTTCAGGATCCACAATTATATTTCCCCACTTATTAACATTTAGATCTGAAGTGGAGCGAGTGATTAAAGGATTTGCGCCATTTCCAATGGCAATAATCGCGCATTCCACATCCAGAAAAAAATTAGACCCTTCAATGGGAACTGGTCGACGCCGTCCCGAGCTATCTGGCTCCCCCAATTCCATTTTCAAACACTCCATTTGTTTTACCCATCCCTGGTCGTTGCCAATAAATCGGATTGGATTCGTGAGGGTGTTAAAGGAAACCCCCTCTTCCTTGGCATGGTGTAATTCTTCTACACGGGCTGGCATTTCAGCTTCTGAACGGCGATAGACAATAAAAGCATTTTTCGCCCCAAGTCTTTTCGTGGTTCTAACGGCATCCATTGCAGAATCACCGCCTCCAACAACCACCACATTTTTGGCCTTTTTGATAGGAGTATCATATTCAGGAAAACGGTAGGCTTTCATTAAATTCGAGCGTGTTAAAAACTCATTGGCGGAATATATTCCATTCAAGTTTTCTCCTGGAATTCCCATAAAATTCGGCAAACCCGCGCCTGTTCCTACAAAAACCGCATTAAAACTGTCCTCCAACAACTTGTCAATGGTTGTAAATTTGCCAACTACTGCATTAAGAATTGTTTCTACTCCCAATTTATTAAGCGCTGAAACTTCCCTATCCACAATGGATTTCGGCAACCTGAATTCTGGGATACCGTAATAAAGAACTCCCCCCACTTCATGCAGGGCTTCAAAAATAGTAACTTTATGTCCTTTCTTGGCCAGTTCACCGGCAACAGTTAAGCCAGCGGGACCAGCGCCTACAACAGCAAATTTTTTGCCAGTAAAAGGCGGCAATTCTACCTTTTCTTCTTCTCCATGCTCCATTTGATAATCGGCGACAAACCGCTCCAGATGCCCTATAGCCACAGGCTCAGCTTTTTTCCCAACCACACAGGGCTTTTGGCATTGCTTTTCCTGAGGACAAACCCTTCCGCAAATAGCTGGCAAGGCATTAGATTCTTTAATCTTTTCCGCTGATTTTATGAATTCCCTCTTTACAATTAGATCAATAAAAGCAGGGATATTAATCCCTACAGGGCACCCCCCAATGCAAGCTGGTTTAGCGCATTGAATACACCGCAAGGCTTCCTGCATTGCCATTTCTTCTGAATACCCAAGATTAACCTGTTTGAAATTATTGGCCCTTTCTCCTGGATCTTGTTCCCGCATTTTTGTAGGTGGGATTTTATATCGTTCTTTTATAGGAAGGTCGTTCTTGCTTTGTGCCATAAATACCTCTTGCAGTGATAAAAAAATTAAACCATAAGGGATTTAATAAAAAAAAATTATTTAGCTTGCGGCAAGGATGATGAGAAGCGAAATATCTGAAGGATAGGTTAATTTAAAATTATAATCACCTATAAAAATTTTGTTGCCATAAATTTTATTTCGTTCTTTTAATTCCAGCTCCTTATCATTGCAGAATTCCAATATTTCAAATAACCACTTGCGAATAAATTGAGCTTAGTTTTTCAAAGCTGACATGCTCCATTTGCATGGGTAAAACTATCTAACAAACTTTTTTCATCATCAACATACATTCTTTGTCTGTTTCCCAACTCGTTATAATCCACTTCGTGGCCATCAAACTCGGGACCATCCACACAAACAAACTTGGTTTTGCCATTAACAGTAACTCTACAAGCCCCGCACATACCCGTGCCATCTAACATTATTGAGTTTAGACTGACCATGGTTTTTATTTGCAACGGCCTAGTAACATCGCTTACTGCTTTCATCATTGGAAGAGGCCCAATTGCGATGACAAAATCCAATTTAAGCCCACCGGCTATCATTTTCTTGAGAATATCAGTCACTAGCCCATAATGACCATAGCTTCCATCATCGGTTGAAACTTGCGCCTGAATGCCAATGGATTTTAATTCTTCTTCCATAATAACTAGCTCCTTGTTTCTTGCGCCTATTATGGCATACATGTTATTTCCTGCTTCCTTTAAAGCTTTTGCTATGGGATAGACTTCTGCGGCGCCTACACCGCCACCCATTACTACCGCCTTCCCAAAGTTTTTAATATGAGTTGGCATACCAAGAGGACCCGCAATATCCTGGATAAAATCGCCTTCATGGAGGGAATTTAAATGTTTGGTGCTTTTGCCTATACCTTGAACAATAATTGTTATCGTCCCTTTATCTTCATCAGAATCAACAATTGTAAGGGGCACACGCTCCCCTTTATCATTTATCCGGAACATAATAAAGTTCCCAGCTTTCCAGGAGCTGGCAACTAATGGAGCTTCCACCTCTATCTGACATACATCTGTCGCTAATTGGCTCTTTTTTACTATCCGGTGCATTTACAAGCCTTCTAAACAATCAAATCATAAAGCGGCCAGAAGGCCGCAACTAAATAGGGCTGCCGCCCTGGAGAACAAACAAAAAAAACGCCGATAATTTTACTGGCGCATGAGAAATTATTATACTTGCGGCATAATATAAATACAAGGTGAATAATTGTAATTTTTTTTGTGTAATAAAAAAATGAGGGCTCCGTAATATTAAGAAAATCTTTGCCTTTGAACAGAGGTTTTTTCTTTAAAAATGCCAGACCTCTTTCACAAAGAGACTAACAGGTCTTTTAAATATCTGACTTAAGACATTTTTTTCTAAAAATGACAGGATTATTTGTAAAACACCTTATAGTTCTTTAAAAAAATGTATATACTAAATACATTATGAATATTCCAATTTATGCAGTAGTTATGGCTGGGGGAATTGGAACCAGGTTTTGGCCTAAAAGTAGAATTAAGTTGCCAAAACAGTTTATAAAAATAATTGGAAATAAAACAATGATTCAATCTACAGTCCACAGGATTGGGTCTTTAGTACCTCGTAAAAATATATTAATAGTAACAAATATTAATCAGGCCAATATTGTTTATGAGCAATTGCCATCTATTCCTTCCACAAATGTTATTTTGGAGCCTGTTGGGAAAAATACGGCCCCTTGCATCGGACTTGCCGCGCTAATAATTCAAAGAAGAAACCAGGATGGTGTAATGCTGGCTCTGCCTTCTGATCATTGGATAAAAAATAAAGAAATATTTTGTAAAGAGCTAGAAATAGCAGCCCTTCGGGCATTAGAAAAAGAAAGACTAATTACTTTTGGAATCAAGCCTGCTTATCCTGAAACTGGCTATGGATACATCCAGCGCGGCAAAAAGATTCATTCAAAACCTGAACATGAAATTTATCAAATTAAAAAATTTAGGGAAAAACCAGATTTGAACCTTGCGGAAGAGTTTTTGAAAAGCGGAAACCATTTCTGGAATAGCGGTATTTTTGTCTGGAAAGCAACTACTATATTAAAGGAAATTGAAAAATATTTGCCAGAATTGCATAAAGAACTTATGACAATTAAGACTTTTCTTGGCACAAAAAGGGAACAAATAGAAATCAACCATATTTTTAAAAGGTTGCTTTCCGAATCGATAGACTATGGGGTTATGGAAAAAACAAAAGACGCGGAAATTATAATTTCTCAGGCAGGCTGGAACGATGTAGGAAGCTGGAAATCCCTTGAAAACCTAATCCCTTCAGATGAATCAGGAAATATCTCCCACCCAAAGCATCTCCTTATGGATACTTACAATTCCATTATAGAAGGCGACGGACGGTTCATTGCTGCCATAGGCCTGCAAGACATGGTAGTCATTGACACCAAAGACATTTTACTTATCTGCCCGAAAAACAAATGCCAGGAAATTAAAAAATTAGTGGAAACATTAAAGGGAAAAGGAGAAAAAGAATTTTTGTAGAATAAAAACGTTGGATTTTAAGTAAGTTAAGTAAATTTCTTTCCATTAACTTATCCGTCGATCAGATAATTATAACTAAAACCTGGGCGGCAACCAAAAAAAATTCCTTTTTGCGCTGGAACTTTATAAACCCCGTTAGAGATAGGGAGCGACCCAAGATAGTATTAAAAGTAGGCACATTATTTTTCCAGTCGTTTCCGTAATCTCTAACGGAATACATAAAAATTTAGCGTATGTAGGAGGGGACCAAATAGACAATACCCCAAATTTTCCATGCATCTGCTTTTCGTTTAATTTGTTTGAAAATCCGTAAAATTTTTGTTAGCATTCATCAAAATAAACATCTAATTAAAGCTTGCCTAAAATCTGTGAACTTCTTGAAAGTATTTGCTCTATGTTATTGTTTTGGGGCAATTAACTCTACCCCACGCACAGAGCCATTGAGAACGCAGATGATCTGATGGTGTTAACGCAACCCGCCAAAATTTTGTGGGTGTTTATGACAAAATTTATATGCCCTGCTGGGTGTAAGGTTAATGCGATAATATGGTTTTTATTGGGGAAAAAATTGAATGGTAGAATGTAAAAGTGAAATCATTACCAGAAAAAATCTGCATATTCTTCGGGATTTTATTCAAAAAAGAACGGGAATTTTTTTTGCGGAATCGAAGTTTTTTGCCATAGAAAACCATATCCATTCTAATTTTTTGAATTCGCAATGCCCTGACTTTAATAAATATTTTTTATATTTGAAATCAATAAGCGGCGAACAATGTTTAAAAAATTTGATTTCACTGCTTACCACAAATGAGACTTATTTTTTTAGAGGAAAGGAGCATTTTGACCTATTAGAAAAATCCATATTCCCGGATTTAATCTCCAAAAAAGCGGCTTCTTCTAAAACCATTTTTATCTGGTGCGCTGGTTGTTCCACAGGGGAAGAACCCTATTCTCTTGCGATTCTTTTAAAAAAATTTATTTATCAAACTAATTCATGGAAAATTTGCATCGTCGCTTCAGATATAGATGAAGCAGCTTTGAATACCGCCATTAAAGGGGAATATTCACCATGGTCTTTCCGGGGAGTGGATTCTTTCATCATGGACAACTGTTTTATAAAAAATGGAGAGAAATATCAGATCAAAGAAGAATACAAAGATTTGGTTCAGTTTAGAGCCCATAATCTAATTTTAGACCCACCCCCTTTTCCGGGAAGCCAGATTAATAAATTTGACATCATTTTTTGCCGAAATGTGACTATTTATTTTGAAAAAGAAACCACCAGAAAGCTAGCATCCAAGTTTTACAATGCTCTAAATGAAAACGGATATCTGATGGTGGGACATTCAGAAAATGCCTCTGAAAATTATCCCCTATTTAAAACAAGGCCTTTTCCTAAAGCGACTATTTATCAGAAAACAATAGGGGAAAAATCTTCATATCTTTTTATTCACCCTGCTAATCAAATATCAAAGATAAATAGAAAAAAAACCAACACACAGCAGGTAAAGAATTTTTACAAAGATTCTAACATTCGCAGCAAAAAGGATATTTTGAATATAATCAAAGAAAAAAAGACAGGCAAGGTAATCCAACAGGAGAATATTGGCGGCCCAAAAAAGCGAAACACCACCAGCGAAGAAACAAAAATATTTAGCGATGCTTGGCGCTTTTATGGTCAAAAAAACTATTCAATGGCCATCGATCGCTTTTTAAGAATCATTAGCGCCAACCCTTCAAATGCAAGGGCATGCTGGATGATTTCCCATATTGCAGCCAATAGCGGGGATTTTGAGGAAGCCCTGGCCTGGGCAAATCGAGTAATTGAAATTGATCCCCTTTTTAAGGAGTCCTATTATACGCTTTCCTTAATCCACTTTGCTCAAGGGGAATTCTCAGAAGCCGAGAGTAAAATCAAAAAATCAATTTATATAGATCAAAATTTCGTACTCGGCTACTTTATGCTTGGAAATATTTATGTCTCGATGGGCCTTTCATTACAAGCAAACAAACAATTTAGAATGGTAAGCGAACTGCTGGCTTCCAAATCACCAGATGAAATTATTTTTCAAGCAGAGGACTTAGCGGTGGAAGACCTTTTAAAATTAGTGGAGATAAATAAACGTAAAATATGATATTGCTAATATTCTCTTTACAAGATGTTCGTTTTTCTCTTGATGTAAAAAATGTGGAAGAAGTTTTTCCCTTGCCAGCCATTACACCCTTTGCTACTCTCCCCTCTTTTATTCGAGGCATCATCAATTTAAGAGGAAACGCAGTCCCTGTGATTGATTTAAGGAAACGTCTTGGAATGAAAGAAAGCAAAGATGAGTTATATAATAAAGTTGTTATTGTAAAGTTCCGAAATAAAATAACCGGACTCGTGGTGGACAAAGTTTTTTCCGTTTCAGAAGTTTCTGAAAGTCAGTTCATATCTCCTCCTGAAATGATGGAAGGAGTTGATATCCGCTTTATGTCGGCCGCAATCCAAATTGGGTCTGAATTGTTAGTTATTCTGAACTTAGACAATATACTATCTCTTAAGGAATCAGAAGAACTTTTAAAGCTCAACATTACCTGCGAGGACATTAAAGCAAATGAAAAATAGTTCTTTCTCATCCTGTGAAATAGGTTAGAAGCGCGTAAATGCGCAAGAGCCGCCCTGGAAGTTGTAATTATGAAATCATACTTTTTTGGCATAGAAAGTAATGTTTTACTCGGGAATTTGGGGGGCCATGCGATTTCAAAACACTTCCAAAATATTCACAAGAGCAGCTTAAGACAAATAATAAACTTATGACAAAATTTATAGATGAACAAATTGATGATTCCACATGGGAAAAGTTCAGAAAAAGAGCGGAGGATCTTCAAAAGAACTTGGAAACTCTCAGAGAGATATCAGATGAGGAAAAAGAGAATATATTTAAGGAGCGCGCTGTAAAACTTAGCTTGGCACAAGGTAAAAAAGAAGATGATAAAGATTTAATCCACATCATTTCATTTTATATTGGAGGTGAATTTTACGGAATAGAAGTAGAGTTTCTTCAGGAAATTTATGAGGTCAATAATATCACCAGAATTCCTTGTACGCCGGCTGTCTTAGCGGGTTTGATAAATCACAGGGGATCGGTTTTGACTATAATAGACTTAAAGATTTTGTTTAATTTGAAAGATGAGAAAGCTTCAAAAAAAAAGGAATTTGATAACAAAAGAAAGAAACCTGAAGAAAACTCCTCTAATAAAATTCTTATTCTTGATTGTTTAAAATCTAAAGTGGGCATTATTATAGATCGCTTTGAAAGTTTGTTGGAACTCCCCAGGAAAAAAATTAAACCTGTTCCATTATTTTTCCTGGAGAAAAATAAAATTGTCAAATCTGAGGTCCAGGTGAATGACCATCCTCTTTTGATAATCGATGTAGAAGAACTTTTGAAGGATAAGAGGTTATTTGTCAATGAGGAAGTGTAAAATGGTCCTTTTTCCATCTATGCAAAAAACCAAATAGTATTCTCTCTCGTAAAAGGCCATAGAAGCGTCTTAACTGTTGCTTTGTATTTTAATTTATTCGGAGGAAATAGCATATGAAATTGATACAGCACCTTACCAGGAACAGTGTGCAAAGACAATTGATCTTAATTGTGGGACTAATGCTTGCTATCGGTTTCTTTTTTTCCATTAGAAATAATATCGAAAGTATGAGAAAAGCTGAACAGAGCAAGATTGATCTACTTTCTGCCGCTATTTCTAAAGGAATTAAAGTTGCGATGGTTACCGGCAATGCTGATATTGTCATCGATTGGCTTGAAGGCCTCAAGGAAACCGAGGGCCTTAATGAACTGAGGGTTTTCCGGAAAAACGGGGTTGAAGCATTTAAGGATAATGAAACCATTAACAGCGTTAATAAGTACCTGGAGGATGAAAGCTTTACTCCGCGAAAAAATCCTGAAGCTGGAATAAAGTTTGAAAAAAAACATTTCGAGCAATTTAAAAAAGCCATAGATAGCTCCAGCGAAATCTCATTCAATGAAGAAATAAACGGCGAAATGGTTCATACGAGGTTGATTCCGATCCTCAGTGATGACCGGTGTGAAAGCTGTCACGGATATGACGAGCACCCCGTTCGCGATATTCTTCGGATATCGATTTCTAGAACAGAGTCACAAAAGGCAATAAAGAATAGCATTATCTGGGCGCTTTTATCCTCCATAAGCATTATCCTTGTGGCAGGAATTGCCACAAGTCTTTTGATTAATAAAGAGATAATCAAACCTATTACGCGTGCCACTTCAAAAATATCCCAGGCCGCGGATAAGCAAGACAAAATTACATCTCAACAGGCCTCCGCGGTTACTGAAATAACCGCCACCATTGAGGAACTAAACGCCACCTCTAAACAGGTTAATGACAAAGCGGAATCTCTTGCAAAACAATCTAAAGAATCGCTCTCTGTCGCTTACGAAGGACAAAAGGAAATCGATAACAGCATAGCTGAGATGGATTTGATAAAAAAGAATGTGGCGGAAATCGCGGAAGATGTTTTGACTCTCAGTGAAAACACCAACCAAATTGGCGCCATCATTAATGTTGTTGAAGATATTGCGAATAAAACAGATATGCTTGCTGTAAACGCGGCTATTGAAGCGGCTAAAGCGGGAGAACATGGAAAAGGTTTCGCCGTCGTTGCGTCTGAGGTTCGTTCTCTCGCGGATCAAAGCAAGAAAGCAACAGAAAAGATTACAACTTTGATCCAGGATATTCAAAGTTCTGTTAATTCTACAGTGATGACAACCGAGTTAGGGGGCAAAAAGGTAGATTTGGGCGTTAGTCATATTTTAGAAGCGGGTTCAACAATCAATAATGCTATTGATACTATAAAGGCAACAGCCGAGGCGGCCAACGAAATCGCCATAGCTTCGCGTCAAGAAACTTTTGCCAACGAGCAGGTGGCGGAGGCTATGGGTCAAATTAACGCGGGAATGCAGGAAACCACCGCCGCAACCAAGGGATTGCTTCTTATTATCAAACAACTTCAAAAACTTGTGGACAGAAGGCAAGTCAAAGGAGAAAAACTTGTTGATGAAGAAAACGAAATGAAAGAGGATTCACCTCAAAAAAATCAAATTGATGTAGAGAAAGAACAATATGAATCTTAGCGAAGAAGATTTTAAAAAGCTTTTTGAAATATTTAAAATAGAATCTGAGGAGCATATTCAGAAACTAAATACCGGAATCCTCGCCCTTGAAGAAAACCCAAGCGCGTCCGGATTATGTGAAGAAGTATTTCGTGAAGCCCACAGCCTGAAAGGCGCGGCCAGAATGTTAAACTTCGCTTCCATAGAAAACATTGCTCACCAAGTTGAAACATTGCTTGGGAAAATCAAAAAGGAAGAATTGCCCCTAACCCATGAAACGACTAACCTAATCTTAAAAAGCGCGGATGCTATTGAAATGATTATCAATAAACTTTCCCAGGGGGACGATGAAGATGAGGAAGAGCACTCCTCTCTACTTGGCCAATTAGCACAGGCTATAAAAGGAAATGTTGCAGTTAATGAACAAGAAAACAATTTAAAAAATACCAAAACCCCACAAGAACCAGAGATAATAAAAGCTCCATTGAAGGAGAATAATTCCAAAAACAATCGAGATCTAAACCTTTTTTTACAGGAAACAGGCGAAGCCCATCAGGAGTTGGTAAAGAGCTTGTTGAAAATTGAAAAAAAACCGGGTGACAAGAAAGAAATTCAAAATGCCTTTGAGCAAGCTCATGCGCTTAAAGGGAGCGGCCGTATTATAAACAACACTAAAATGGGAAATATTTCTT